>MDTE01173016.1_pt1 | contig 15914 bp, 15 predicted proteins | sample 811231 | NCBI WGS metagenome assembly MDTE01 (sample SAMN05326651, study PRJNA326480) | marine metagenome | isolation source: seawater | place: Indian Ocean: Red Sea | collected 2010
AATTTAGAAAAAAATATTGACTTTCTTGGTTTCCTTGATGGTGAAGAAAAAAATGCTATTTTCATTAATTCAAAAGTTTTTATTCACCCGCCTATTTTTGATACTGGAGGAATGGCATTAGCTGAAGCTATGTCTTTTGGAATCCCAGGAGTTGTTTTTGATTTAGATGGCTATCAGTTCGCTTATCCACATGGAATAACTAAAGTTTCAAAATATAATTGTAAAGAGTACGCAGATAAAATTAATTACTTATTAAATGATGAAATTGAATATAAAAAATTATCCCAAGACGCTTATCAATATATAAATAGTTGGGACTGGAAAAGACAAGCAATTAATTACAAAGAGTTCTTAAATAATTAGTATTATTTCAAAGAGTCAATTATCTCAAAAAAATAGTCAATTTCCCTAGAGAGATTATTATGTGTATTGCCAATAAAGAAACCATTATTGTGAACATATTCAGTGTTTGGCATTCTAGATTTATAGTTTCCGCCAAGATATTTTGCAGCTTTAGTTTTTGTAAAATTTCCACCACAAATCGGTCTAGTTTCAATACTATTGTCTTTTAATTTTTTGAGTATTTTGGACCTCTTTCCCTCGAAGTAGCCACAAAGAATAATTGTAAAAGAAAACCAACTACTATTTCCAACTTCTTGCTGAACTTTAAAGTATTGATTGTATTCTTTTGATTTTTTTAAAAAATATTTTGCATTTCTTCTTCTTTGAATTAAGAAAGAATTCAATTTTTTCATTTGTGATATCCCTATAGCACCTTCCATTTCAATGGGTCTTAAATTAAATCCTGGTAGAATGAAATTAAACATTTCATCAAATTCATTTTTGCTTTTTTTATGAATTGTAGATTGATTATCTAGATGTCTTGTCCAGCCGTGTGAGCGAATGGACAACATTATGTCATAAAGATTTTTACTATCAGTAAGGACAATACCACCCTCCATTGTAGAGATATGATGGGAAAAAAAAGTGCTCATTGTACCGAACAGTCCAAAAGTACCACAAAATTGTTTATTATACTTTGCACCCATCGATTCACAATTATCCTCAAAAAATAAAATATTTTTCTTTTTGCATAACTTTGAAACCTTATCAAAATAATTTGGATTTCCAGTTATGTTTACTATGAATATTGCTCTCGTTTTTTTGGTTATCGATTTTTCTAATTTATTAATAGAAATATTCAGCGTATCCAAGCTTATATCAACATATCTAGGAACTAGGCCTAAATAAAATAGAGGACTATAAGTTGTGGACCAAGATAAACTAGGAACTATAACTTCATCTCCCTTGTTCAAATTATATTTATCAGATAATAACACAGCCGACAAAGCAATAAGATTAGCAGAGGATCCAGAATTGACCATTACACAATACTTAGAACCAAAATAATTAGCAGTTATTTTTTCAAATTTTTTTACTTTTGGGCCCATTGAAAAAAAATCACTTTTAATTACATTTTTCATTTGGGTTATTTCGTCTTTATTGAATGATGAGGAAACTAAAGGGTATTTCATTTGAGGATATTTTCTTTCAAGTAATTTATAAAAACTTCTTTTTCTTTATTTTTCTTAATACTTTTACTTAACTTTAAATTCTTTTCAATAGAGGACTTTAAGTCAAATTTGTTTTTAAACCCCAACTTAGATTTAGACTTATTTGTATCAAGTTTTAAAACTTTCTTTTCTAGTTTATCATATTTTTTATCTTTATTTTTTTTGAGTTCAATTTCTATTCCTTTTATTTTTTCAGCAAAAATTCTTGAAATTTCACCAACATTATAATCTTTATCTTTTTTGTCTGGTCCAAAATTCCAGCTACCACCATACTTTAATGGTTCTTTATATAATTTTTTTGACAATATCAAATAAGCACGAGTGATATCCGTAATATCTTGCCAAGGCCTCACTGCTTTAGGGTTTCTGACTTTGATCTTCTTAGTTTTAATAGATTTAAACAAATCAACAAAAATTCTATTTGGCGAATAATCACCATAACCAATAACATTACCAGCTCTAATTGTAGCTATACCTCTGTTTTTACTATTATCTAAGAAAGAATATTTATAGCTTAGAGATATCAAATCTGCACAACTTTTAGAACTACTATAAGGGTCATCTCCACCAAGTGAATCATCTTCCTTGAAATATTTTTTATTTTCAGAGTTTTTATATACTTTGTCACTTGTAATCACCATTAAACTTTTAATTTTTTTATAATCTCTAAAAATTTCTAATATATTTAAAGTTCCTATTATGTTTGTATAAAATGTAGCATAGGGTTTTTTAAAGGACTCTAAGACAAGAGGTTGAGCCGCTAAGTGGAATACTATATCAGGACGGATCTTTTTTATGTATGTTTTTAATCTACTATAGTTTGAAACATCAAAATATTTATTAATTATTTTTTTATTTTTATCTAAACCTAAATCAGTAAATAACTTATTTCTCACTTTATTGATTGGTAAGGATATACCATAAACCTTAGCCCCAAGAATAATAAGAGAATATGTAAGCCAAGTACCTTTGAAACCAGTATGACCAGTAACCAATATTTTTTTTTTTAAAAAAAAATTTAGGATCTAATTTTTCCAAATTTTCCATTGGGCTTTATTTTTTTCCCATAATGAATTTAGATATATATTATCTCTAGCTGTATCCATGGCATACCAAAAGCCATTGTGAACAAAGGCATTAATTTCATCTTTTTTAACCAATTTTGGCAAAATATCTTTTTCAAAAATACAATTATCTTTTTTTATCAATTTCAAAATTTTTTTATTAATTACAAAAAAACCACCATTTATATATTCAGTTTTACTTTGATCCTTTTCTTTAAATCCAACAATCTTATTTTTATTTAGTTTTACAACGCCAAATCTTGTAGGTTCTTTTACACAAGTCATAGTAATTAATTTTTTAGATTTGAGATGATCTTTAATGCTTTTAGATATATTTATATCTGAGATGCCATCACCATATGTTAATAAAAAGTTATTATCTACATAATTACTTAAGTACCTCAATCTTCCACCTGTTTGAGTTTCAATACCGGTAAAAAGTATTTTTACTCTCCATTTCTCAAAATTTTTGGATAAATAAGTTATACTATTATCTGAAAGATCGATTTCAAAATCATTTTGCAGAAGCTTAAGGTTTAAAAAATAATCCTTTATGAGCTCACTTTTATATCCAGTTAAAAGTATAAAATCATTATAGCCATAATAAGAGTAAGTTTTCATTATATGCCAAATGATTGGTCTTTGACCAATTTCAAATAATGGTTTTGGTATCTTTAATGACTCTTCAGATATACGAGTGCCTTTACCACCACAGAGAATTACTACTTTCATTAAATAAAACTATTATCAGTTTTATATATAATGTTATATAAAAAAAACCATGAATATAATCATACCTTTAGGTGGAGTAGGTCAAAGATTTGGAGATAAAGGTTATTTAATGCCTAAACCTTTAATTAAAGTTGAAGGTAAAGAAATAATAAGGTGGTTAATAGATAGTATTAAATTAAGAAAATCAGATATCATTATAATAATTTATCATCCAGTTTTAACAGATTTTAAATTTAAAGAATTTATTAATTCTTATTACTCTAATATAAAATTAATTGAATTAAAAAATGAAACATTAGGAGCATGTGATACTATTTCGAAATCTTTTGCTTACCTTTCAAAAAAGAAGGATGAGAAACTTTTAATATTAGATGGTGATAATTTTTTTCAAGATGACATTATAGGCAAGTCCCATAAATCAAAAAAAGATAAAATTTTTTATTTTCAATCATTGAGCAAAGATCCAATTTACTCTTATATTCAATTAAAAGGAAAAAGGGTTATTAATATTGAAGAAAAAGTAAAAATATCAAATTTTGCCTCTGTTGGTGCTTATTTTTTTAACTCTACAAAAAAAGCAATCGAAAATATTAATGATGTTCTTAAAAAAACATCTGTAATCAAAGAATATTATCTCTCAGTTGCTTATAAAGAACTGTTATTAAAGAATCAAATTATTGAGGCAGAGGAGATTAAAGAATTTACTTGTTTTGGGACACCTGATCTTATTAATAAATTTAAATCTTTTGAGAAAAAACGCGTTTGTTTTGACTTAGACAACACTCTTACGACTTTTCCAAAAAAAATAGGAGACTATAAAACATGCAAGCCAATTCACAAAAATATCGAATTCCTTCAAAATCTAAAAAAAAATGGACACTATATTATTATATATACTGCTAGAAGAATGAAAACCCACTCTAATAATATTGAAGAGGTTGTAAAAGATATTAAGAAACTTACTGTTAATCAGTTAAAGAAGTTTAATATACCATATGATGAACTTCACTTTGGCAAGCCTTATGCTGATTTATATATAGATGATTTAGCAATTAGTAGTCATCAAAATTTAAACAAAGGTACTGGTTTTTATTTCTTTGAAAATGATGTTAATGCAAGAAAATTTAACAAACTTGAACTAAAAAAGAAAATCATTACTAAAACTAGTAAAAACTTAAAAAAAATTAAGTCAGAAATTCTTTATTATAAGTCACTACCACTTGAAATAAAAAAAAATTTTCCATCTATCACTAAGTTTTCAAAAAATAGTTATAGTTATGAATATATTAATGGATCTACATTTTCGGAACTTTTTATAAAAAAGAAATTAACTACAAATCACGTTAAATTGATTATTAAATGTTTAGATAAAATTCACAATCATCCTATAAAGAGATCCTCAGTAGATATTTATTTTAATTATAAGCAAAAAATTAATAGCAGAATAAAAAATAAAGAAATAATTTTAGATAAATCTTCTAAAGAATTATACAAGAGGATTATCGAACAAGTTGATAATTACAAGGAATCCTCTAGTGGAAAAATTGGAATAATTCATGGAGACCCAGTTTTTACTAACGTGATTATAAATAGTAAAAATAATATTTATTTTATTGATCCAAGGGGCATAGTTGGAAAAAAATATACTATTCTTGGTGATATTTTTTATGATTATGCAAAAATTTTACAATCAGTTACAGGGTATGATTTCATCTTAAATGATTTAGATATTGATAAAAATTATATAAATGAAATTTATGATTTTTTTAAAATCTGTTTTGTTAAAAAATTTGGTAATGAAAAATTTGATTATTTAAAGTCTTTAACAGCTAGTCTATATTTTTCACTTCAAAATTTTCACATTAAAGAAAGAAATAAAAAATTTATACATTTGGCAAGAAAATTAATTTAATTAATTATGAATGTTTCAATAGTTATATCTTTCTATAATGAAAGTAAAAATATTGAGAAATTATCATTTGAAATAAATAATTTAAAAAAAAAATTCAAGATAGATGAAGTAATTTTTATAGATAATGGATCAAAAGACAATACTCCTATTAAACTCAAAGATATATGTCAAAAAAATAACTTTATTTTTTTAACTAATAAAGAATCAAGGGGTTATGGAGATGGATATTTTAAAGCTATTAAAATGGCAAAATCTGAATATATTCTTATGAACCATTCGGATCTCCAATTCAGTTTTGATTACTATAAAAACTTTTATGATGTAATTAATAAAGATAATTTTTTAATATCTTGTCTTACTAAAAGAAAAAAACGAAATTTTTTTTCACAAATAAGAACAATGATATTAAGAATTATAGCAACTATTTTACTGTTTCGCTACATACCTGAAGTAAACGGTCAACCAAAACTTTTTCCAAAAAAAATCTTTGATGATATAAAATTTTTTCCATATGGTTTTTCTTTTGATATGTTTATTTATCTTTTACTCAGAAAGCATCAGATTAAAATATATTGGTTTGATGTAGTTGAAAAAGACAGAACTGAAGGCATTTCATCTTGGTCAAAAGGTTTTAAAAATCAATTATTTATGCTTTTTGATTATCTTAAAGAAATTAAAAATTCTAAAAATTTGAATAACTTATAATAGGAACCACTTTTTTCTATTATAAAAGTTGTATGTGATAAATATAGAAAAGATAAAGTAGATTATATATTTTAAATTTAGATCAAAAGTTAATTTATATAATAAAATTATAATTAGATAAATTATTGCATAACTGATCAATATTTTTATAGCTCTGGTCAAATTAAAAATTCTTAAAATTAGTTTTTCAGACATAAAAACAAATAAATAATTTATTAACAAAAATATAGGATAAATTATTTCAAAAGAATTAATTTTATTAAAAAATAATACTATCAAATAACAAGTAACTAAAGATGGTATATTTACTAGATAATTAAAAAAAATTCTTTTTAAAAAAAGTGGAAGAGAATATTTTTTTGAGTATATAAGATAAATGAAATCTAACATTACTGAGAAAGTCATTTTACTTTCCCCATATATCCTTTGATTAAAGTTAGTTGGAACTTCTGCAAATTTTAGATTTTTATTTGAAAGAATTATATCAAGTAAAATTTTGTAACCAGTTTTATTATATGTTTTTATTTTATCCAAAATACTCTCTTTTTTAGTAATAAAAAAACCGCTTAATACATCTTTAGGTAAATCAACATTGAAAAATAACTTTATAGTTTTAAAACCAATTCTACTTAAAAAGAATTTTAATGTTTTTTTCCACTCTTTACTTGAGTCAACCCCAATTCTATTTGCTATGACAATTTGATTTTTATTATAAAAAATTTCATTAGTCATTTGATTTAAATTATCTAAGTCATACTGGCAGTCAGCATCAATAATAAGATTATATTCATATTTACTATTTATTATTCCTTCAATAACAGCCCCAGAGAGTCCTTTATCTTTTTTTCTTATGATGCTCCTAAAAATCTCTGGATGCTTTTCATTTAATTTTTTAAATACTTCTAATGACCCATCTTGAGAATTATCATCAATAAATATGAATTCATAATTTTCCAAATAATCAATTTTCTTTAATCTTTTTGATAATTCTTCAAATATTAAATTTATATTACCTTTTTCATTTAAAGTAGGTATGATGATTGACAGTTTCATTTATTTTAATTATTTACTTCTATAATAAATAATATTAATTGGAAACAATATACATATAAAAAATGAAAATTTTAGTTACAGGTGGCGCAGGATATTTAGGATTGAACTTTTGTCAATTTTTATTAAATAAAAAAATTAAAGTAAAAGTTGCAGATATCTTAAATTATAAAAATGACAATCTTTCTGAATTTATAAAAAACAAGAACTTTCAATTCTCAAATATTGATGTTAGAAATTTTAAAAAGACACAAGAATTCTCAAAAGATTGTGATGCTGTAGTTCACTTTGCTGGTATTGTAGGGTACCCAGCATGTAATAAAAACCCTGATGATGCCAAAACTACAAACATACTAGGATCAAAAAATATTTCTTTAATTTTTAAAAATAGGCCTAAAATATATTCTAATACATCTACAATTTATGGAAATATTGATAGTGGTTTTTGTAATGAGGAAACTAAACCCAATCCACTTACAATATATTCTAAAACTAAATTCAAAGGTGAGAAACATTTTTTAAATAATAACGGAGTCTCGCTTAGGCTTTCTACTGTTTTTGGACTATCAAACACTATGAGGCATGATTTACTTATTCATGATTTTATTAAACAATGCATTAAATTTAAGGAGATTACTATTTATCAGAAATCTTTTTTAAGATCTTTCTTGCATGTGGATGATGTTTCTGGATTCATACTTCATTTACTATTAAAAAATATGGCATCCAAAACAGATATATATAACTTAGGAGATAGAAGATTTTCATTTTCAAAAGAAGATCTTGTTAAAAAACTTAAACAAAAAATCCACTTTAAGTCAATATTTAAAGAGATAGCAACTGATTTAGATTTTAGAAATTATGAAATTGATTTTACCAAAGTAAGAAAAACTAATTACAAGTTCAAAGCAAATTTTGATAAAAGTTTAAATGAATTAATAAATTATTATTTAATTTATAAAGATATTTATTGATTTGATATCAATTGTAATTACTACTAAAAATAACGAAGTAGATATTAATAACTGCTTATCATCTATTATTAAATCAAATTTTTCTAAACCATATGAAATCATAGTTGTTGACAATTTTTCTGAAGATAAAACTGCAGATGTCTGCAAAAAATATGATGTAAAATTTTTTCAAAAAGGACCTGAAAGATCTGCTCAAAGAAATTATGGAATATTAAAATCTAATTATGAAATCATAATTTTTCTTGACTCAGATATGGAAGTTAGTGAAAATTTATTAAATTCTGTAATAAAAAATATTATTGAAAAGAATTTAGATGCTCTTTACGTAAAAGAAATTATTAAAGCCAGAGGTTATTACTCAAAAGTGCGAAATTTTGAAAGAGAACTATACGAACAGACACCTATAGATTGTGTAAGGGTATTTAAGAAAGATTTATTTATTAAAATTGGCATGTTTGATACTTCCCTTTCAGGACCAGAAGATTGGGATTTTAACAATAAAGTCATTTTATCAAAAGCAAATATAGGATTTGTTAGTGAACCAATTTATCACAATGAACAAGATGGATTTTTTAAAACAATAAAAAAAAAGAAATATTATTCACATGATATGCAAATATACAAAGATAAATGGCGAGACTCATATAATCTTACAAGTTTTCAATTAGGTTTTTTTAATAGATATTTTCTAATTTTCTTTTATAAAAAAAATTTTTATAAAGTAATTAAAAGGCCAGATTTATTTATTTGTATGTATATTACAAAAATTATAATAGGTGCTTTTTATTTAATGATATATAAGAATTAAGGAAAAAATTTAAATGCTCTCTCATATTTCAAGTATTCTATTTTCTTTATTAATATTAGTGAGCTTTACATTTTTATTTATTTTCACTGGAAGTAAAATTTTTTATAGCTTAAATGTCAATAATTCAAAAAACTTAAACCCGCATCTAAACCTAGGTTCTAGTTATTTTCTTGGTATTTGTTTCTTTATAGTCATTTGGAGATTTTTAGACTTTTTTTTAACAAACGCTATGATCACATTATTTTTAACTGTGCTTATATCTTCTTTAGTCTTTTTTAAGTCCTTTCTAGAAGATATGAAAATTATTAAAAAATTTATTTTTAATATCAAGTTTATTTTAATATTAACAGTTACTTTCTTACTAGTATTTCTGTTTTGGATGCAAAAAAATGATGGTTTTTATATTTTTACATATCTAGGATCATTACACACTGGAGATTATGCATTAATTTCTGAATATTTAATTAATAATAATTTTATCCCCTCTGTAAGAAGAAATATTGCACAAGTTTTACTTGGTTCTTTAACATTAATATTTGGTCATGGTAATGTTATTTTTCCTTTATATTTTTTTCTATCAGTTTCAGTTGCTTTTATGGCTATTTTTCTATGGGGTGTATTAATATATTTAAACCTAAATAAGAAAAAATTTTATTTATACTTTCTCATTCTTTCTTTTGGAAGTTTTTCACTTTCTTTAACTAGAATACTAGTTGTTGATGCAGGTAACCCCTTATTAATGTATGGATACACTGATACTATGCTTGCTAACTGGGTAGTAATTTTTTTATTTTTTATTCTTTATAATTTTTTTCAAAATGAAAGCAAATTAAGTTATATAAATATCTTTTTCTTATTAATAATTCTTGCATCAAATGGCATGTATGGTGCTCAAAATTTATTACTTCTTTTACCTTTTATTTTTTTCATATTTATTTTCAAACGGAAAGAAATTAATCAATTTAATTTTTTTATTATTTCTGTTTTAATTATAATTGGAATTATTTTCTCTTTTACTTGTGGTGGTTTACTTACACTTGGATTTTTCGAACATAATACTGGATTAGGCGATCTCGATGCTACTCATTCTTTAACACAAAGAATCGAAATGACTGATCAATTACCAATTACACCAGTGCCAACATTTTGGCATTTTGGACTACATAGTAATGGTAATATGATCTCTAACCCATACACATATACACTTTTTACAATTTACAATATGGGAGGTTGGTTACCTGAAACTTTTAATTTAAAGACTTTTTTCTATTTCATTATTCATTTATTTTTAGTTAATGAGGTACTTATTTTTAACGTTTTAAGACTATCATTTTGGCCTATAGTTGGTTCATTAGTTCTATATTCACTTGTAAAATTTAATTTAATTAAAAATGAAAATTTAAACCTTAAGCTTTTTGCAAATTTTAATTTAATATTTTTATTTGTAGGACTATTTATTACTCATTTTTTCTCTTATTATGGCATGAAATGGGAGCTTAGTAGATTTCATATGCCTGGAATGTTGTTGGGAATGTTAAGTTTGGTGATGGTCTTTAACTATCTTTTTTCATTTAATTCAAAAAAACTAAATATTTTTTTATATTTTTTAATATTCACAATAGTAGTAGGCGGTCCATCTCATCTTATACTAATGATAATGGAAAGAACTTACTTATTTATTTTTAAAGAAAACTATTTATGGGAATGTTTAAGATTATTTTTTACTCATAGATATTTACCAATTTAAAATTTTTTTAAAATTAATCCAAAAGATTGATGGTTTTTAGAAAAAAATTGGTAATAAAAGTAAATAAATAATGAAATAAAAACTAACAGCAATTTTTCTAAAAATGAAATTTCATTACTTTTTAATCTTGAATTTAAAGATTTAAAAAAAGACAAAGGATAGTCTAATTTATTGAATCCATTATTTGTCATAATATTTTTAAATTGATATTTTTCTGCAATTTGTAAAAGATTTTTTTTATTATACAGAATTCTATGTCTCGGGGAGTCTAAATGTATTGCATTCTCTTTAAATAATTTGAATTGAATGCAATTAGTATTTGGTGTTTCTATTATAACAATTCCTTCATTGTTTAATAATTCTGATAAGATTTTGAATAATCTTAATGGATCTTGTATATGCTCAATTACTTGATTCAATATTATAACATCAAATTTATTTTCTAATTTTTCAATATCTCCAATATGTACATAGTCTTTAAAAAAATTAAAATAATTTAGATCATAAATACTTTCATTATTATCATATCCATGACAGTTTATATTTCTCTCTCTTAAATAAGATAATAATTTTAAATCTCCACATCCAAAATCTAAAACCTTTGCCTTTAAATATTTATGTTTTATAATTTTAAAATATTTTTCAAACTTTCTACTTTTTAAGTTATGAATATTATTAGTAAAATAATATTGATTAGATTTATAATATTTTGAGAGTTCTTCTTCATTTAATATTGGTAAACAGTATATAATTTGACAATTAGTACATTGATAAATATCAAAAGTATTATCATTCTTAGTAATTCTATTATCTTTTGATTTGTATAAAAATTTTTTATTTTTACTCTTGCAATTACAACAGCTATGATGATTATATAAATTCATTAAGTACTATTTCTATATGTATTGCTTATAAAATATTTATTGATAAATGAAACCTAAAAAAAAACTAATTTCTATTATTGTTCCATGTTTTAATGAAGAAAAAAATATTCAACCTTTTTTGGTTAAAATAAAATCTATAATTGATAAAAATTCCTCAGATTATAATTTTAAGCTTTGTTTCATAGATGATGGAAGTACTGATAATACTTGGTCAAATATTATCAATGCAAAAAAAAAATATAAATTTATAAAACCAATAAAATTTATTAAAAATTTTGGAAAAGAGAAAGCTTTGCTATGCGGTTTGTTAGAAAATAAAAATAGCGATGCTATTATATTTATAGATGCTGATTTACAACATCCACCGTATCTAATAAATAAGTTTATTCAGCATTGGAGAAATGGAAATTTAATAGTAGCTGGAAAAAGAGTAAAAGATAATTTTAATTTCTTAAGAAATTTGGGATCAAATCTTTTTTATTTATTATTAAATAAGGTCACAAATTTTAAAATAGAACCTCTTTCTACAGATTACAGATTAATTGATAAAAAGGTAATTAATGTTTTATCTAATATTTCAGAAAACGTAACTTTTATGAGAGGTATGATAGACTGGACTGGGTTTAAAGTTAAATACATTAATTTTGAATCAGATGATAGAATATCAGGTAAATCAAGTTACAATTTTAGATACCTATTCAGTCTTGCAATGAATTCTTTTACAAGTTTTTCTCTTTTTCCACTTAGATTAATAGGATATTTAGGTATCATCTCATTTTTCATATCTATTATGTCAATAGTTATTTATTTACTTTCAGTAAAGTTTTTATCCATTGAAATTAATATTCAAACTTTAGGTATAATGATTTTATTATTAATTTTTTCGATTGTTTTTATTGGAATGGGACTTTTAGCTTTATACATTGGCAATATCCATACAGAAATTTTAAAAAGACCTAGATATATTATTGATGAATGAAAAATATAATTTTTCAATAATTATTATCTCTTCAGATTTTAGTTTTTTTATTGAAAATATTTTACCAAAATATACTAAATTTGATAATAACTTTGAATTAATTTTAGTTTCTGAAAATAATTTTGATATTCCAAACAAATTTAATGAAAATTTATTTATTAAAAAAGTAATTTCGAATAATAAATTACCAAGTTTCAAAAGAAATTTAGGCGTAGAGCATAGTAAAAATGATTTTTTAATTTTTACAGATGATGATGCGTTTTTAGATAATAATTATCTTAAATACGCTGAACAATATTTCAAAGAGGGCTATTTATGTTTTGGCGGCCCTCAATTAACTCCAAAAAATGAAACTTTTTATGGTAAATTATCAGGAAATTTTTATGAAAATCTATTTTTCAATCCTTTTTATTATAGATATAAAAAATTAAATAAAAAAATAATAAAGTCTGTTCCTGAACTTCCAACTGTAAATTTTTGCATTAAAAAAGAAATTTTTGAAAAAACTGATGGTTTCAATCTGAAGTTTTGGCCTGGCGAAGATAGTGTAATTTGTAATCAAATTATTATGAATGGAAATAAAATCTATTATTTCTCAAACTTATGTGTTTATCATTACAGAAGATCGACCATTTTTAAACATTTTAAACAAATATCAAGATATGGCTATAATAGGGGTTACCTAATATTTAAACTTAAAAAATCTTTTTCTTTTTTTTATATTATGCCAATTATTTTTTTCCTTTTAGTCCTATTGAGTTTTCTATTCGGCTATATGAAGTTTTTGTTTATTTTGTTTTTAACTTATTTTGGCATAGCATCAATTTATAATTTCATTATTACAAATAAATTTTTCTTGTCGGTTTTATTATTTCCCTTATCAATAATATCAATTCTTTTATATTGTATTAATTTATTAAATGGTCTAATAACTTCTAGTAATAAGAAGAAAATATCAATGGGTCGATGAGTAAAAATAAAATATTCTACGGTAAGTCCGTTCATGGTAATGAAGAAATAAAAGCTGTCGTTTCAACAATAAGAAATTCAACTCAAATGGGGAAAAATGTCTCAAAATTTGAGTCTAATGTTTCAAAACTCTTTAACAAAAAGTATGGAGTCATGGTAAATTCTGGCTCCTCAGCTATTCACTTATTATTTGATTTATTAAGCCTACCTAGAAAATCTGAAATTATTCTTCCATCGCTAAATTTTGCCACACCAATATCTTCAATTATTAAATTTGGTTTGATACCTAATTTTGTTGATGTCAAATTAGAAACACTCTGTATTGATGAAGAAAAAATTGAAAGCTCAATAAATAAAAATACAAAAGCAATTTTTATTCCAAATCTTATTGGCTCACTTCCAGATTGGAAAAAATTGAGAAAGATAGCAAATAAACATAATTTACTTCTTATAGAAGACTCTGCAGACACTATGGGAGCTAAAATTGATGGTCAATCGACAGGAAAATATTCAGATTTCTCTATATGTAGTTTTTATGGATCTCATATAATAAATTGTGCCGGTAATGGAGGAATATTATGCTTGAACAAAAAAAAAGACTATCTTAGGGCTTTGATACTTAGATCATGGGGCAGGGACTCCTCTATATTTAAAGAGTCTGAAAAAATAGAAAATCGATTCAAAGTAAAGTTAGGGAAGTATGATTATGATGCAAAATTCTTATTTTCAGAACTAGGCTATAACTTTGAACCTTCTGAAATAGGAGCCTCCTTTGGGAATGTTCAATTAAAAAAGTTATCACATAATCTTAAAGTGAGAAATAAACATCAGAAGAAATATGAAAATTATTTCAATAAAAGAAAAAAATATTTTCAGATAATAAAAAAAGATAGAAAAATTTTTACATCTTATCTAGCTTTTCCTGTAGTCTTAAATGATGACTATCTTAGTAGAAAAAAATTACAAATCTTTTTAGAAAAAAATTCCATCCAGACTAGGGTAATTTTTACAGGTAACATAACATTGCACCCTTGTATGAAAAATATCAACCATATTGTTAACAAATACGGTTTGAAAAATTCAAATATAGTTGCAAAAAATGGTATTCTTTTACCCTGTCATCATGGCTTACAGGAAAAAGATATTAATAAGATCTTATCATTATTAGATAAATTTATAATCAATCTTGGATATGAAACAAAAAAAAGCTTATATTAGTTTTCTAAATGATAGCTATAAAATTAGATCAAATAATTTCTCAGTCAAATTCGATTCGTTTATTGACGTTGTAAAGTGGATAATGTCTAATAATAAGCCAATGAGTACTAAAGTTAAAAAAGCTACTAGAAAAAGTGTTTCTTTAAAGACAAAACACCAAATCGTTAGCAAAGAAAATAATTTTTTTTATGATATAAGGCTATTTTTAATAAAGTTAATAATTACTTTCATATTCATTATTTTAACTGTATTTTTCAGTGCAAATATTATTTCTAAATCTATACAAAGCAATCTAAACGAGTCTTCATTATTTTCCCAAATTAATTTTACTTTGGATAGAATTGATCATTTTGTTAACCAAACTAGTGATGAGTTATCAGAAATTCGTCCTTTAGAAAAACTTGAAAGTGAAATAATCGGAATGGCTAAACCGGAACACGAGATTCCAATTGAAAAACAGGAGGAAATTATTAAAAGCATAAAAGTACTTAAAAAGAGAATAAAGCCATTTTTAGATGCTCTTAAAAATTAGTCTTATACTATTTTTTTTATTTTATCATGTAAAATTAATAGCAATTGAAGATGCTGACGCCATTTTTAATTTATTAGATAACGATAACTTAAACATAAGTTTTATAGATAATGGAATTCTACCAGATGATTTTGTTACTAAAGAAAATAAAAATTCTTATTTTTATAACTCTAAAAAATTCAACATAAAGGAAAAACTACATTTTAATAAATCTAGTATTAACTACAAAAGATTATTTAATAATCTTTATTATGTAGAAATAATTACTCAAAATGAAAATAAATACATTCCTTTGGTTTTTAGTGAGTCATATAACAGTAATTGGGACATAGTAGAAATTGAAAATAATTTATTTAATGATAATTATTTTCATAATTTATTAATTAATTTTTTTGAATTAACAAAATATAAAATTCCTTTTACAAATTCTAAATATTCTTTAGTAGATAATAAAAAATACTTTGCAAATAATTACTCAAATTTTTTTTTGATTAATAAGAATAAAAAAGAACTTAATAAGAAATATATAATTTATTATAAAAAAACTTATGTATATCAATTAATTCTTTTAATTTTTTTTATATGCTTTCCACTTTTTGTTTATTTCTCTCTTTTTATGAAAAAATATGAATAAAATTTTAAATATATTATTAATTTCAATAATTCTTATATGTTTAACAGTTTTATATTATCCATATTTAAATAATCAAATTTATTTAGGCGGTGAAGGACTATTTACTTTAGACTACAAATATTTTTTTAAAAA
>MDTE01196923.1_pt1 | contig 15912 bp, 16 predicted proteins | sample 811231 | NCBI WGS metagenome assembly MDTE01 (sample SAMN05326651, study PRJNA326480) | marine metagenome | isolation source: seawater | place: Indian Ocean: Red Sea | collected 2010
AGAATTGTATATTCCGGTAATCAATGTGGAAACTCCAAAAAATGTTACTGTTCCAAAATCAGATAAGGTTTCCATTGCAACTAGGCATAACCCTACAAAAATTGCCGGTCGGGCTGATGGAATTATTACTTTGTAAAGTGTTTCTATTGAAGAAAATCCTAGATTACTTGAAACTTCTAAAAGTTTGTAAGATTGATTTACAAAAGATAATCTTGCTAAAATATAAATATAACCAAATAATGAAAAGCTTAGAGAAAAAATTGTTCCAATCACTGGGTTCAAGTTTGGTATTAATTTATTGGATAAATTTTCATTAAAAAAAAATGATAAAATTGAATATCCAGTCCCATAATTTTCAAAGAATGCTGATAAAGAGTAGGCAAAAATGTATGGGGGGATTGCAAAAGACAAAATCAATGAGTATTTAAAGAAATTTGAAAAAGGGAATTTGTAAAAGGATACTAAATAAGCAGAATAGACGCCTAAACAAAAAGTAAAAATTAATACCCAAAATAAAATTGTTAAAGAATTTGCAATATAAATTTTGAGGGAAAATTCCCTAAGAAAATTCAAATATTCCAGATTAATATTTAAATCAATTATTCCCTTAAAAATTGTAATAAGTGGAATTATGGTAATCAATGATACAATTAAAACAAGAAAATACATAAGTGGGTTAGGAATATATGAATGAAAAAACTTTGACAATTTATTAATTCCAACCAGATTCTTTCATTAATTTGAAAGCTTCTTTTTGCCACTTGCCATAACTTGAAACATTAATTGAATTGTCTTGTTTGAAATCCACCCCTATGTTTTTAACTAATTCAGTGACTTCAATATTTTCTAGAATTGGGAATTCAAATGTATTATTGCTTAAATGCTTTTGCGCGCTTGGTGAAATTAGAAATTCTAAGAACTTCACTGCATTATTTTTGTTGGGAGAAAACTTTAATATGCCAGCACCAGAGATATTAATATGAGTGCCACGATTATTTTGATTTGGGAAAAACGGTTTTACCTTTTGAGCTGCTTTTTTTTGTTCTGGACCCTTTTTACCTGATAACATCAAAGCATAATAATAAGTGTTTGCAATAGCTATTTTTGCTTCTCCTGCTGCTACTGCAAGAATTTGTGCTCTGTCATTTCCTTGCGGAACTCTCGAAAAATTATTTACGAACCCCTTTAACCATTCTTTTGTTTTTTTTATTCCATTTGTTTCAATAAGTGAACTAACTAATGATTGATTATAAACATTATTTGACTGTCTTATTGCTATCTGCCCATTCCATTTTTGATTTGCTAAATCCTCATAATTCATTCCTAAAATTTCATCATCTTTTACTAACTTTGGGTTGTAATAGATAATTCTTGCTCTTTTGGTTAAACCAAACCAATAATCATTTCTAAGATGTTTTGGGACTTTATTTTTTAATATTTTTGAATTAACTTTTTGAAAAATCCCTTTTTCTTCTGCTGAAACTAAACGGCCAGCATCAGCTAAAAAAAAAAACATCTCCGATACAGTCTTTGTCTTCTTCTAATATTCTTTTTTCTAATGGTTTTGATTTACCTGAGATAACATTAACTTTTATTCCTGTTTCTTTCTCAAAATTTTTATATAGGTCATAGTCAGCTTCATAATGCCTAGTTGTGAAAAGATTTATTTCATTTGAAAATAATGAATGAAAATTAAAGAAAAAAAATAAAGTATATAAAATAAGTCGCATCGATAAATTGATAATGATTATTATTATTGTAAAATAATAAACATATCTATTTTGTCAATGAATACTGTGAATCTATTATGGGTAGGAATTTCCTACCCATAATAGAAAATTTGTAATTACTTGATGTCTATTAGTTTTGGTTTTTTATGTTCAGGTATTACTTTTTCTAATTTAATTCTAAGCATACCATCTCTCATTTCAGCATTTTTAATGAATATTTCATCAGAAAGAGTAAACTTTCTTACGAATGATCTATTCGATATGCCTTGATGAATCAAAGATGATTTTTCATTTTGATTCTTTTTTTCTATGTTTTCTTTTGATCTTACAGTTAGTTCACCGTCAGAAAGTTCTAATTCAACATCGTTTTTACTAAAGCCAGCAACTGCCATCTCAATGATGTAGTTATGTTCATCGACTTTACTTATGTTGTAAGGTGGATAACTTGATGATCCTATGTCCATATCAAATAGTCTGTCAAAAAGACTATCGAAACCAATAGAATAGGGGATGAATTTACTTTTGTCGAATGTAGTAATATTATTTTGCATTTTATCTCCTTAATTTAAGCAAGATTAATATTTAGATCCCTAAATTAGGCAATCTATAAACAATATAGTGACATATTGACACTATATCAATATGTCTTTTATTTTTTATTACTCAAAATTTTCTAACTTCATACAATGTTAAGCCATATTTCTTTTGATATATTCTTAAATTAGAAAGTACCTTTTTAACATAGTATCTTGTTTCTGAAATGGGGATGGATTCTATCCAATCAATATAATCAATTTCATTTGATCTGGGATCGCCATATCTTTTTAACCATATTTTTACTCTGCCTGGTCCTGCATTATAAGCAGCTAATGCAAGAGGTAAGGCATTATCAAACCTATCAAGCATTTGATTTATGTATGTTGTTCCTAATATTATGTTATATTGAGGATTAGTCGTTAAGGCTTTCTTATGATATCTAATTTTCAAATTCTTAGCTACTTTTTTAGCAGTAAATGGCATTAGTTGCATTAATCCCCTTGCACCAGCTGAGCTGTATGCATTAATTCGAAAATTGCTCTCTTGATGAGTTATTGCATGTATTAATGCCATTGTGCTTGAAGAATTCTTGTATTTTACTGGAATATAATTTTCTATTAAAGGGTAGGAATACTTAAGCGAGGGTTCTTTTATTTTTCTTGACAAATTTGTAACCAAATATTTATTGTCAAGTTGCGAAGCAATCTCAAGAACATAAAGTTTATTTTCATTGCTCAGAGATAATTCCATTAATTTATTAAAGAAGACCAATGCTTTTTCTGAGGGTTGATTTGATTTTCGTATGATTTCTATAACTCCAAATAAATCATCATAACCATTTTGTTTCTTAATGGCTTTACCATCATTTGTAATTTCAAAAGAACCAATTTTAATTGAAGAATTTTGTCCATAGAATGAATATTTATCTTTAGCAGATTTTTCTAACCATAGTCTTTCAAGATCTTTTTTTCCAATTTTATGATAAGCTTTGGAAAGCCAAAAAGCTGCCTTTGCTTTGATGTGCTGGTTATCTGAATTTTCAAATACATTTTTGAAATGATTTATACTTTGTGTTGGATTTCTCATATGAAAAATAGAAACCCAGCCGGCCAACCACTCTGCTTCTTGGCCTGAATCCTCCGCCAGAGGCAAGTTATGATTTTTTAGGATTCTATATGCATCATTATATTTTTTTTTATTTAAAAGTCGTCTAACTACAATTCTTGAATTGATCCACCAATTCCTTGGGTTTTCAATTTTTTCAGGAGGATCAAACAACAAGTCTGCTGCCGTATCTAACTTTGCTTTCCTTCTCCATCTCATTCTTTCGTAAATTAAACCTGGATCTTTTTGAAGTCTGTCTGGAACATTTCTTATTAGCTTTGCTACATTTGGACTCCTCCTGCTTAAAGCTAATCTTGCTTCACCAAGTTTTCTTAATTCACCTGATATCCTATTTAGTGTTCTTCTAGCAGAAATGTTTTTACCTTCGTAAATTAGCCTATTAAATCTTTTCCAATTATCATTTTGCGACCAAAATTTACCATATTTTTTTATGAAACTTCTTTGTTGGTTCCTCGTAAGATTTTTGTTGATCCAAATATTTTTTATTGTAGAAACTTTGTCAAAATTCTGATTATTTCTCAATCTAAATTCTAGATAATCAATTGAACCCTTGGATGTAATTGGTTTATAGTTTTCAAACCATTTTAATACTTTTTTTTTGTCAGTGTTTTCAGTTATTGATGATTCTATTTTTTCAATTATCTTTTCTGAATTTGGCCAATGTTTATGATTCTTATAAAAGTTTGTTAAGTAAAAAAAATCATGATTGCTCCCTGGTCTTGTAATGTCCAACCATCTAATATATGAAGATAGAGATTTGTTATTGTAATCATCTGCAATTGCAATTGCCATAACCCAGTTTTGTCTCTTGATTTGTTCAAATACATCTTGAAATTCCGAAAGCTTAATTTCTGGTTTTGCTCTTGGTTTTGGATAATCAAGAGATTTTAGATTTAACGGAATTAGAAAGAATAGAAAAAAAAAAAACTTGATACTAGAAAAATTTGCTATCATAAAACATAATATTATTTCAATGTGATTATATGCAATAATATATTTGTTAAATTACTTAAAGAAAAGGTTAAATTTTTAAAATGATATTTAAAGGTTCGATACCAGCTGTAATAACCCCATTTGATAAGAATTTAAAAATTGACTTTGATTGTCTTGCAAAACATATAGACTTCCTTATTGCTGGTGATTCACATGGTCTTGTTTCCTGCGGTACAACTGGAGAATCCCCAACACTTAGTCATGATGAACACAAAAAAGTTACTGAATTTATCATAAAACAAAGCAAGGGTCGAGTTCCTGTGATGGCTGGATGCGGGTCAAATTCAACCGAAGAATCAATTGATCTTGTTAAACACGCAATGAAATCTGGCGCTAGTGCGGCTTTACTAGTTTCTCCATATTATAATAAACCATCTCAAAATGGTTTGTATATGCATTTTAAGAATGTTGCTGATGCTTGTCCAAAGCTACCAATTTATCTGTACAATATTCCTGGTAGGTCAGTTGTTACAATCAATCCAGAAACTATTAATAGATTAAAAAAAAAAAGGAATATAGTTGGTGTGAAAGATGCTACAGGTGATCTATCAACCCCATTAGATGTTAGGGATAACTGTGGGAAGAATTTTTTTCAATTATCTGGTGAAGATTCTACATTTCTGGCTTTTTTAGCTAGTGGAGGTGTTGGTTGTATTTCTGTTTCAGCAAATGTGATACCCAAAGTTTGTTCTGGGATTTATGAATTATGGAAAAGAAGAAAAATTGACGAAGCAATGAATTTGAATTTTTTAAGTTATCCTCTCAACAAAGTACTTTTCCTAGAAACTAGTCCTGCACCCGTAAAATATGTTTTAAGTAAAATGAAAAAATGTCAAAATATTTTAAGACTTCCACTAGTTTCCGTGGAAAAGGAAACTAAAATCAAAATTGATAAAATATTAAAAGAATTAGGACTTATTTGATAATTTTGTGTCTAAACTAAATTTAAAAACTTTTCAAAATAGAAAAGCTAGGTTTAATTATCAAATCTTAGAAAAATTTGAAGCTGGTATAGTTCTAAATGGAAATGAAGTTCGTTCAATTAGAGATGGTAAAGTTGTTTTAGATAATGCCTATGGTATAGTTAAAACTGGTGAGATCTGGATTATCAATTTATTTATTGATTTAAAAAATTACAAAAAAGATTTTCAAGAATCTAATAATACTAGACCCAAGAAATTGCTGTTAAGCAGAAGAGAAATTGAAAAAATTTCTCAGAAAATTAAAAATAATGGTTTCACAATTATACCCTTGAACCTTCACTTTAATAAAAAGGGTTTTATCAAAGTTGATATTGGTATGTCAAAGGGCAGAAAAAAATCTGATTTGAGAGAATATAAAAAAGATCAAGATTGGAAAAGACAAAAACAAAGAATTGCTAAGGACCTATGATATTGGTTGCTATTGGATCTAACCTTCAATCAAAAGAATATGGATCACCATATGATAATTGTTTGGAAGTAATAAAACTGATAAAAAAAAAATTTTATGTTAAACAAGTTTCTAGGTTTTATAAAACAGAACCTATTCCAAAGTCTACTCAACCTTGGTTTGTAAACGCAGTAATAGAAATAATAACTAAAAATGAACCATTTGTTATTTTGGAAGAATTACTAAAATTAGAAAAATATTTTAAAAGGCAAAGAAAAAAAAAGAATGAACCTAGAATCATCGATTTAGATTTATTAACTTATAATGACTTGATATTAAATACAGATTCTTTAGTTCTACCTCATCCAAGGATGCATTTGAGAAAGTTCGTAATTAAGCCAATTTGTGATTTAGATCCATTTTGGAAACACCCTTTATTAGAAAAATCAGCAAAAGATATACTAAAAAAACTTGCAAATCAGAAAATATTTAATATAAATCAAGCACGAGTATAATTTTATGGCAAGAGTAACAACAGAAGATTGCGTAACATCAGTACCTAACAGATTTCAACTTGTTATTTATTCTTGTGCGAGAGCTAGGGATTTGACTTCAGGAAGTGAACCAAATGTCTCAAAAGATGATGACAAAAATACTGTTATAGCTCTTAGGGAAATTGCAGAAAAAAAAGTTGATTTATTAAAAATTTGGGAAACAGTAGTCACCAATTCTCAAAAATACCAACCAATTGAGGATTCAGATATTGATGATAGTGATGCAATTCCATTAAATGAAAATGCTTCTCAAGTTTCATTTGATAATTTTGAGAAAGAAAATGCCTCCGAGAAAAAAAGAAAGAAAATCTACTTAACTCAAAATGAGATTCAAAGACTCATAGACAAGAAAAAAGATGAGAATCTTGGAAATGAAGACGCAAAAGAATTAAACGATGATGAATCAACTCCAAATGCTGATAAAGAAACTTCGGCAAATGAAGAAAGTGAATTTAACGAAGATTAGCCTTCTTTAAAAAAAATATCTTTCATTATTTAAATAATTGTTAGTTTGTCATAATATTAATTGTGCTTAGACAGGTTGAATTATTAGAAAAGGTTAAATCATACGACCCTTTTGTTGAGGAGGAACTTCTTAACAAGGCGTATGTTTATTCTATGAAAGCACACGGCTCGCAAAAGAGAGCCTCTGGAGCTCCATATTTTTCTCATCCACTTGAGGTTGCAGGAATTCTTGCAGAGTACAAGTTTGATTCAAAGACAATTATCACTGCTCTTTTGCATGATGTTGTTGAAGATACCCGAACCAATTTGAAAGATATAGAGCATAATTTTGGTGATGAAATTTCTTATCTAGTTGATGGTGTTACTAAACTTTCAAAATTAGAAGGCAGGTCTGATAAATTTAAAAAAGCAGAGAACTTTAGAAAATTATTACTAGCTACATCAAAGGATATTAGAGTTTTATTGGTTAAACTTGCCGATCGTTTGCATAATATGAGAACAATACAATTTATCAAAGATGTTGAAAAAAAAAAAACAATTGCATATGAAACTCTAGAAATTTATGCTCCTTTGGCAGAAAGACTTGGTATGCAGGAAGTAAGGTCTGAGTTAGATGATTTGAGTTTTAAAATTATTGAACCAGAGATAAGAGAATCAATCATCCAAAGGCTTGATTTGCTTAGACAACAAGACGAAGACTTGTTAGATCAAACTTTGAAAAAAATTAAATATTTACTTAAAAGCAAAAGAATTGCTACAAAAATATTTGGAAGAGAAAAAAAACCCTATTCAATTTGGAAGAAAATGAAAGTTAAATCTGTAAATTTTTCCCAGTTATCAGATATAATGGGTTTTACAATTTTATTAAAAAATTCTGATGATTGTTACAAAGTTCTAGGTTTGCTCCATCAGGAATATTCATATGTGCCTGGAAGATTTAAAGACTATATTTCGACTCCGAAACCTAATGGATATCAATCACTACATACAACACTAATTGGTCCCTTAAATCAAAGAATAGAAATTCAAATTCGATCTTATGAGATGAATGATCGAGCAGACCTTGGGGTTGCTGCACATTGGATATATAAAGATAAGGTGAGCCAAAAAGATGGTAAAAGTTTTAAAGGCATAAGCCAAATTTTAGAGATACTAGATCAATCAAAAGAACCTGAGGAGTTTTTAGAACACACAAAACTTCAAATGTACTCTGATCAGGTTTTTGTGTTTACCCCTAAAGGTGATTTGATATCTCTTCCTAAAGGAGCCTTGCCAATTGACTTTGCCTTTTCAGTTCACACAGATATAGGTCTTAGTTGTATCGGAGTGAAAATTAATAACTCAATTAAGCCATTATATACAAAATTGAAAAATGGAGATCAAGTAGAAATAATAACTGGTCAACAGAAAACTATTTCACCTGATTGGTTGAAACTATCTATAACTGGAAAGGCAAGAGCTTGTATTAAAAGGTTTATTCATAATGAGCAAGATCAGGAATTAAAAAAATTAGGAAAAGAGATTTTAATAAATCATTTTAAGAATGAAAAAATTAGATATTTAGAACGAAATATAATTAATATCTTAGAAGATTTTGATTTGAAAAAAATTGATGATTTATTCCTAAGTATAGCTAATGGAAATCTGGCACCATCTACAATCATTAAATCATTGTTTCCCGAAAAGAAAATTTTAGAATCTAGCGAAAAGATTATTCTTCTTAATGAAATTAAGGAAAAGAGAGAGAAACAAAAAGACCCAATTTTTCTTAAAGGTTTAACACCTGGTATGAGTATTCATTATGCAAACTGCTGCAGTCCGATTCCAGGAGACTCAGTTATGGCATATATATTAGATGGAAAAGGTTTGGTGATTCATCTTGAGTCTTGCGAAGAATTAAAAAAAATAAAGGTTAACAAATCAAAAATTTTAAATGTTAGCTGGGATAATATAAATATGAAAAAATCTGAATTTGTTGCAAGACTTAATGTTATTATAAAAAATCAGATAGGATCTTTAGGGGTGTTGTCCTCAATTATTGGCAAATCGATGAGTAATATTAGAAATTTAAAAATAGTAGATAGAAACACCGACTTTTACAAAATAGATTTAGAAATTGATGTGAAAGATGTTGAACATTTAAGTAAGGTTTTTGCTTCCTTGAGATCATCAGAATTCATTGAAAATGTTATGAGAACATAATTGAAAAATATGAACTATTTTTATAAATGATAAGAATTTTAAAATTTTTTAAGTTACTTAAATATAAATTATTCAGAATAAAAGATTTTCCTGAATCTGTCGCAATTGGTCTTGCATGGGGTACATCAGTTTCTATTACACCACTTTTAGGTTTTCATTTGATTTTATGTTATTCTGGAACTTGGTTGATGAGGGGAAATATGATAGCAGCAACTGTAGGAACTATAATTGGTAATCCATGGACTTTCCCCTTTTTTTTCTATTTAGATTATAAAGTCGGAATGTTATTTTATTCCAGAGAAATATCGAATTATGAATTTAAGATTTCATTTCTTATAAATAATTTTGATGATTTGTTTTATCCAACATTGATTGGTAGTATCCCTATTGCAATTTTAGTCTGGATTTTTACTTTCATTTTTACAAAAAAAATCTTATTTAATCGATATTATGGAAAAAATCAGACTCGGAGTTAATATTGATCATGTTGCGACACTTCGTAATGCAAGAGATGAAGGTTACCCAAGAATTCTCGATATTCTTAAAATTCTAAAAAAAGTGATGGTAGATAGCGTGACGGTTCATCTAAGAGAAGATAGAAGACACATAAAAGACAATGATGTGATTCTAATAAAGAAAAAAAACTTACTACCATTAAATTTAGAAATGGCAGCAACAAAGGAAATGAAAGAAATATGTTTGGAAATAATGCCTAAATCATGTTGCATTGTTCCAGAAAGAAGAGAAGAATTAACTACCGAAGGAGGATTAGATGTAAAAAATCAAATGAATTATTTGTCTAATTATCTTCCTGATTTACTTAAAAAAAAAATAAAAGTTTCTTTGTTTATTGATCCAGATTTAGAACAAATTAAGGCGGCAAAAAATCTGGGGGTTGATTCAGTTGAACTTCATACGGGTAAATATTCGAAACTTTATAAGAAAAAAAAACATAAAGCAGAACTTGAAAAAATTATAGATGCATCATTATTTTGTTCAGAATTAGGATTGAAGTGTCATGCAGGCCACGGTTTAGATTTTTCAAATGCAGCAAAAATTTCATCAATCAAGGAAGTGGAGGAATTAAATGTTGGTCATTTTTTAATAAGTAACGCACTTTTTTTAGGTTTAGAGAATACAATAAAAAAATTTATGAAAATAATAAAACATCCAAACCACGAAAAGATTAAATAATCTTTATTTGATTTATATAACCTTGATGTTTTAATGTTAAAAAATTTAAAGTATGACAGAAAAAAATAAAACAAAGAAAAATATCATTCAAATCTTTTATGCTGTTCTTGCTGCGTTAATAATAAGAAGTTTTTTGTTTGAACCATTTAGCATTCCATCGGGATCAATGTACCCAAACTTAAAGGTTGGAGATTATTTGTTCGTATCTAAGTATTCTTATGGTTTTTCTAGGCACTCACTTCCATTTAGTATACCCCTTATTCCTGAAAGAATTTTTTATAATGAGCCTAAAAGAGGAGAGGTTGTAGTTTTTAAAACACCCGAGGACAATCGAACTGATTATATAAAAAGGTTAATTGGTTTGCCTGGAGATAAAATAAAAATTCAATCTAATGAAATTTTTATTAATGGTAAAAAAATTTTAAGAGAATCAATCAATGTAGAAAAATATAAATACTTTGAAGTTGATAAAATAAAAGAAATATTACCGAATCAAAACTACTATGATGTCTATGAATTTAAAAAAAAAATTATTGGTTTTAACACAGATGATTTTGATGAAGTAAAAGTTCCTGAAGATAATTTTTTTGTATTGGGAGATAATAGAGATAATTCACAAGATAGCAGATTCATTGGTTTTATTCCCAAAAAAAATCTTGTTGGTAGGGCTGAATTGGTTTTTGTATCATTTGACACAGAAATTGGAAGTTTTCTTAAATTCTGGACTTGGTTTCCTGCATTAAGAAAGAATAGATTTCTTGTTGATTTAGTTCCTGAATCAATGAAAAAAAACTGATGAAAAAATTAAAGGAATTAATGGAAGTAATCGATTACAAATTCAAAGATTTTAATCTATTAAAAACAGCTTTAACTCATTCTAGCTATGAAAAAAAATTAAAATTTAAAAATTATGAAAGATTAGAGTTTCTAGGTGATAGAGTTCTGGGTTTGGTTATCTCTAACGAAATCTTTAAAGTTTTTAATAATTCATCAGAAGGAGAGATGGCAAAAAGGCTTTCTTATTTGGTTTGCAAAAAAACATTGAATGAAATTGCAGAAATAATTAATATTGAAGATTATCTTCTATATTCAAAAGACATTAAAAAAAAATCATTGGAAAGTATTAAAGCTAATTCATTAGAGGCCATAATTGCAGCAATCTTTTTAGATTCTAACTTTTCAAAAACTTCAAAAATTATTTTAAAGCTTTGGAAAAGTCACATTCAAAATACAAATTTATCTTTATTAGATCCAAAATCAAAACTTCAGGAATGGTGTCTTAAAAATAAAAAAAAACTTCCTGTTTATAAACTCTTAAAAAAAACAGGCCCTGATCATAGGCCTGTTTTTGATATTGAGGTTTTAGTTAATAATTCCATTTCTGCAAAAGCAAATGGTCTCAGTAAACAAGAAGCTGAAATTAATGCAGCAAAAAAATTACTTAAAATAATTTGTGAACAAAAATAGATGTGGCAAAATATTAATTTCTGGTTTTCCAAACGCTGGAAAGTCAACTTTATTAAATTCTTTTTTTAAAAAAAAAATGTCAATTGTGTCACCAAAGATTCAAACGACTAACAAAGAAATTAAGGCGATTCTAAACTTTAAAGAAACTCAAATGATTTTTATTGATACCCCCGGAATAATAACAAATAAAAAATATTTTAATAAAGAAATTTCCCGATCGTTTACAAGAAATTCAAGTAATGTTGATATAAATTTATTTGTTTTGGATGTAACTAAGAAATTAGATGAAAAACAAATCAATTCAATAAAAAAAATAACAGAAAATCATAAAAAAAATTTTCTAATTCTCAATAAAATAGATTTATCAAATAAAGAGAAACTTTTTTTTGCTGTGAAATCTATTAACAATATTTCAAAATTTTCTGAAACCTTTTTGATTTCAGCAAAAAAAAAAAAAGGATTAAAAATTCTACTTAATAAAATTGTTTTAAATGTTCCCTATGGATCTTGGATTTATGAAAATAATCTGAATAATGAGGATCTTAATGATGAAATTTCAGAAATAACAAGAGAAAAAATATTTAGATTGCTTAATAAGGAACTTCCTTACATTATAAAAATTAAGACTGATTTGGTTTATCAAAAGAAGATATTAAAAATTTTTCAAAAGGTTTTTGTAAAAAAAGAATCGCAAAAAGCAATTTTAATTGGAAAAAATGGAAATAAAATTAAGGATATTGGATCAAGGGCAAGGATTGATATTGAAAAAAAATTAAAAAGGAAAGTTTTTTTAGATATTATTATTTTAAACAGTAAAAAGAATTATGAAAATCAAAGGTAAGGGTTTTTATTTATCTTCCAAAAGATATGGTGAAAGTTCTTTTATAATTTATCTTTTTTCTCAAAAGAATGGTTTGGTTAAAGGGTTCACTAATTTTTCAAAAAAAAATAAACTTTCATTTACAAATTTAGATAAAGTTAATTTTATATGGAATTCCAAAAATCCTGATGGTCTTGGTTTTTTGAAATTTGAAATTTGCGACATTGATTTAAATAAGAACAAATCATTTTTTTTTTCTTTGATTAAAGCCTCAGCATCTGAATTATGTTTGAAACTTTTACCGTTGCAGCAGTCTTATATTGAAATTTACAATGAGCTAGAGGAACTTTTAGTTTTAAATCACAATAATATAAAGCAATTGATATCAAGATATATTTTATGGGAAATAAATTTTTTAAAATATGCTGGTTATGGATTAAATTTTAAGGAATGTGTAGTGACTGGTGAGAAAAAGGATATTTCCTTTATTTCACCTAAGTCTGGAAATTCTGTAAGTTACCAAATTGGTAAGAAATATGAAAAGAAATTATTTAAAATTCCACTTTGTTTCAAAGATTATAATTCAGAAATAGAATATTCTGATTATTTAAGGGGATTGGAAATAATTGGATATTTTTTAAGTAAAAATTTTGAAGAGCAAAAATCAAAGCTAATCTTTAGGAAACAACTTTTAGTGAAAATTAAATCTTTATCAATTCCTTCTTGATCCATTGTCCCTGAATAAAAAGTTCCAGACTATTAAACATTATTTTATAATTCATTTTTTTAGATTCTCTAACCCAGTAACCAAGATAAAGGTATGATTTGTTCAGTTTTTCTAATTTATTTATTGTTTGTATTATTAAATTTTTACCTAATCCTCTGTTTTGCAATGATGGATTAAAGAAACTATAAACTGCTGAATATCCATCAAGAAAAACATCAACCAGAATAGATCCGTGCAAATTATTATATTTATCTACCAAATCAAAAATTTTAACCTTATTTATGGGATTGTAGAAAAAGGAATCAAAATCTTTTTTGCTCATTTGACTCATATGACTTCCTTGATGTCTTGTTTTACAATAGGTTTTAAATAGATCATATCTTTTGTTTTCAATTCTTTGTATTTGGTCTTTTAGATATAGGTCGGAATTAATTTTTAAATTTCTCTTTAAACTTTTTGATAATTTAAAATTTTTTATTGCTATTCTTGTCGGAATGCAAAGATTGCATTTTTCACAAATTGGAATATACATATGGTCAAAATTTCTTCTAAAACCATTTTTAGTAAGTTCAGAAATCAAAAGGTTTTTGTCCTCTGACTCTTTTAGATTTATATAAAGCCTTTTTTCATATTTATTTTTTAGATATGAGCACTGAAATTGAAAAGAGCTTTTAAAATTAAGATTCTTTTTTAAAACTTCCATAACTATTAAATTAACATTAGCAATTGGACATCTGCGACATTAGTATTAGTTCCTTTGATTATTACAAGTGAATTAATTTTTTTCAACACCTCATATGAGTTATTAATTTCTAGCTCTTTGCTAAGATTTAAATTCATTAATTTAATTTGTTCAATTGATTTGTAATTCACTATGCCTCCTGCAGCATCTGTTGGTCCATCTCTTCCATCAGTTCCTGCAGATAAAAGAAAGAATTTCATTAACGGGAGACTTTTTTTTATTTGTTTTATAAAGTGAAGTGCAAATTCTTGATTTCTTCCACCTTTTCCTTTCCCTTTGATCTTTACTGTTGTTTCCCCTCCTGATATTAACAAAATTGGATGGGGAAAATTTTTATCATATAATCTTTTTATAAATTTTTTGGATAATTGCATTACATCATCTTCAATATTTTTAAACCAAATCTTTGATTTAATTTTTTTTTGTTTACACAAATTATGAATTTCTTTAAGGCATAAAGTATTGCTTCCAATTAAAGTGTTTGAAACATTTTGGAATATTGAATTATTTTTTTTGGGGGTTTCAAGATCAAAATTTTCTAGACCTTTAATTATGTGATTTTTTACATTCTTTGGTATTTTATTCCAAATTTTATGTTTTCTTAATATTTTAATGACATCCTGGAAAGTTGAATTATCAGGAATTGTCATTCCACTTGCTATAGAACTAAGGTCATCACCTACTACATCTGAAAGGATAAAACTATGAACTCTTGAAGGAAAACACATTCTTGCTAGATTCCCCCCTTTTATTAATGAAATATGTTTTCTTACAGAATTGATTTCTTTTATATTCGCCCCACTCTCAAGAAGAATTTTGTTAAGTTCTTTTTTGTCATTTAAACTTATACCTTTTGCAGGATAGGAAAGTAGTGCTGAACCACCTCCTGAAATAAAGATTAAAACAAGATCATCTTTTGTAAGGTTTTTTAAATTTTCTTCAATTGATTTAGCAGCAATATGACCTTCTTTATTTGGAATTGGATGGCCCGAACAAAAACATTCAAATCCATCAATTTTTTTAAAGTTTTCTTTATTTACAACAACAATTCCTTTGCTAAGCTTTTTTGTTTTTATTAGAATATCTCTAGCGGTTTTGGCCATATCAATGGAGGCTTTTCCAATACATAGACAAAATATCTTATTTATTTTAGAGTAAACAACTCTTTTCTCTTTATCTTTAACTATGATTTTGTCTTTATTTACAGATAAGAAATCTTTTAGGATGTTTCTGGGTTGAACTTTTGCAACGCCGAATTTAAAAAGTTCAGTTAAAAGTTTAGGATAGTCTTTTTCTTTCCCGATATTTTCGGATTCCATTATTGTTTTATACAACCCTATCTTTGGGCTCTTTTCCTTCAAAAAATTTTGAAACATTATCAAAAACTCTCATACCCATTGCTTCTCTTGTTTCTTCCGTTGCACTTCCTAAATGGGGTAGTAAAAAAACATTTTTTAATTTTAAAAGTCCAGAATTAACACTTGGCTCTGCTTCATAAACATCAAGTCCAGCCCCTTTAATTACATTTTCATTTAGCGCTTTTACTAAATCTTCTTCAACTACAATATCACCTCTTGCAGTATTTATTAAATATGCAGAAGACTTCATTTTTGTTAATGAATCTATATTTATTAAACCTTGAGTTTCTTTGGTTGAAGGACAATGTAGGGAGACAAAATCAGATTTTGACAATAGTTCTTCCAGGGATTCACAACTAATTGCGTTAAATTTTTTCATAATCTCTTTATTATCAAAATATGGATCATAGAAGATGATGTTCATTTTAAATCCTAGATGGGATTTATGGGCCATCGCCTGAGCAATCCGTCCCATACCAACTAACCCAAGAGTTTTTCCAGTAACTTTGGTGCCCATCATATGAGTAGGTCTCCAACCATCCCATTCTTTCTTCCTTACATGAAACTCACCTTCTGAGCCTCTTCTTGCAGCGCCAAGCATTAATAACATCGCAATGTCTGCAGTGC
>MDTE01082456.1_pt1 | contig 15909 bp, 11 predicted proteins | sample 811231 | NCBI WGS metagenome assembly MDTE01 (sample SAMN05326651, study PRJNA326480) | marine metagenome | isolation source: seawater | place: Indian Ocean: Red Sea | collected 2010
GGCCCCGCTCAAGTCGGTTATTTACCTGTTTCTGTCGGGTGGACTTGGCCAGCACGACAGTTTCGACATGAAGCCCGAGGCCCCGGACAATATCCGTGGCGAGTTCGAGCCGGTGTCGACTCGAACACCCGGGTTACAGATCTGCGAACACCTGCCTCGCCTGGCTGCGTGTAGCGACAAGTGGGCCGTGGTTCGGTCACTGTCGCACTCGACCAATGATCATTCGCTGGGTCATCACATCATGCTGACCGGGCGGAGTGACTCGCCTCGTGGTTTTTCGGGAAGCAAACCGCAGGCCAGCGATCATCCAGCGATTGTCTCGCAGGTCGGGTACCTGTTGCGAGATCGAAGCCGCCTGCCTGGATCTGCGGTGATCCCCGACATGCTGACCCATCACAGCGGCCGGGTGATTCCCGGACAATTTGGTGGTGTGATGGGGGAACGTCACGATCCCTGGATCATCAACGCCGCTCCGCAGTGTCGGATGTACGGGGCGTGTCCCAACTGTTTCGATCACCAGCGACGTCCGGCCCAGCATGTTGGCAGTACCGAGTTTCAGCCGCCGAATCTGGCCCTGGCCGAGGGAGTCACGCAGCGACGCCTCGATGATCGCACCCGTCTGCTGGGCGTCGTGGAACAACAACAGAAGCACCTGGATCGATTGGCGTCGGTCAACGACCTGGACCGGTATCGCGAGAGTGCGATTTCGTTGTTGTCGTCCAGCGGGGTTCGCAAGGCGTTTGATCTTTCAACCGAAGCCGAACCGGTCCGAAATCTCTACGGTCGCAATCTCTACGGCTCGTCCTGTCTCCTCGCCCGACGTCTTGTGGAATGTGGAGTGGGATTGGTCCAGGTGAACATGGGCCGCAACGAGACCTGGGACACACACGGCAACGCTTTCCCGAGCCTGAAGAACAGCTTGTTGCCGCCCATGGATCAAGCCGTTGCCGGGTTGATATCTGACCTCGACGATCGGGGCTTGTTGGATTCAACAATGATCGTGGTGGCCGGTGAATTCGGTCGAACGCCGAAGGTGTTCGGATTGCCACAGTTCTACGAGTTGCCCGGGCGGGATCACTGGGGTGCGGTGCAAAGTGTGTTGTTCGCCGGTGGTGGAGTCCGCGGCGGAACGGTCATCGGGGCCAGCGACAAGATCGGTGGCTTTCCCAAGGAAGCCAAGCAGACGCCCGAGACGTTCGCCGCGACCATCTATGACGCGCTGGGGATTCCTCACACGGCCGCCTGGCACGACTCCCAGGATCGGCCGCATCACATCTACCAGGCCGAGCCGATTTCGGGGCTGTTGGCGTAGTGGTTTCCGGCGACCCGACGGCACGGAGACCGTCAATCGATCCAGTCGAAGCCAACATCCCAGTTGGAGACCGAGTGGGTCAGTCGGCCCATGCTGACGCGGTCCACGCCGGTGGCAGCTACCTCGGCGAGTGAATCCAGCGTGATGCCTCCGGAGGCTTCCAGCAGCACCCCGGGTGCTTGCCGGTTGCGGAGTTCCACGGCCCGGGCCAGTTGATCCGGCGGCATGTTGTCCAGCAATACCATGTCGGGCGTGGCGTCGAGGGCATTGGTGAGTTGTTCGAGGGTGTCGACCTCGACCTGGACGGAGATTCCCGGTTCGACCCCCACCCTGGCGGCGGAAACGGCCGATGCGACATCCAGGGAATTCCCCCGGCTGGCCAGGTGGTTGTCCTTGATCAGGACCGCGTCGAAGAGTCCCATGCGATGATTGGTTCCGCCGCCGCAGGCGACCGCATACTTGGCCAGTCGCCTCCAGCCGGGAAGAGTCTTGCGGGTGTCGAGTACCTGGGCGCCGGTCCCGGCGACGGCAGCGACGTGCGCGGCGGTCTGGGTGGCGATGCCGGAGAGGTGTCCCAGGAAATTCAGCGCCGTGCGTTCGCCAGCCAGCAGGCTGCGGACCGGACCCTCTAGCGTGGCCAGGTCGGTGGCCGCGTCGACGGCTTGTCCGTCACGAAGGTGATGAGTGACCCGGACGTCCGGCGCGAAACTCTCGAAAAGTTGCGTCACGACGGGCAGGCCACAGACGACACCTCCCTGGCGGCACCGGATAGCGACCGCGCCGGTCGCGTCGGCATCGATCAGGGCCGCCGCGGTCCGGTCACCGGCCTCGCCCAGATCTTCGGCCAGTGCCAAACGGATCAACTCGGCGGTTGCCTCGGACTCGATCGTTCCGAAGATGGGGCTGGATGTTGTCGGGTCGGGCATTTCCGACGGCGTGGGAACCGAGTTCATCATGTTCGATCAAGCCGCCTTGTCGCGGGACGGCAACTGGTGTTTGATTACGTTGAGCCGCTTGAGGTAAGGAGTCGCAGTCATGATCGTGGGCGTACCGCGTGAGATCAAGCAGGATGAATACCGCGTGGCGATGTTGCCAGTGGGTGTCGAGGAATTGGTGCAGGGTGGGCACCGTGTGCTTGTAGAAACAGCAGCTGGCCAGGGCAGCGGGATTCCTGACGATGAGTACCTGGCATGCGGGGCCGAGATTGTCGAATCGTGTGAGCAGGTCTGGGCCGAGGCCGGAGCGGTGATCAAGGTCAAGGAGCCGCAGCCCTCGGAAATCGAGCAGTTGCGGTCTGGCCAGTTGTTGATGACCTATTTTCATTTTGCGGCCGACGAGGGTTTGACACGCGGTGTGATGGAGTCGGGTGCGACGGCGGTCGCTTACGAGACCTTGCGAGGTCCAAAAAATGACCTGCCCTGCCTGACGCCGATGAGCGAGGTTGCCGGTCGGATGAGTATCCAGCAAGGGGCGAAGTACCTGGAACGGCCACAGGAGGGACGAGGAATTCTTCTGGGCGGGGTTCCCGGAGTCGGTCCGGCTCACATCGTGATTCTTGGTGGTGGTGTGGTCGGTAAGAACGCCGCGCAGATCGCCGCGGGATTCCAGGCCGATGTGGACATCCTGGACATCAACGTGGACCGGCTGAGGTATTTGGAGGACATCATGCCGGCCAACGTGAACACGATGTTCAGTGACCGTCATACGATTCGCGAACAACTGGCGGTGGCCGACCTGGTGATCGGGGCGGTGTTGATTGCTGGCGCCCGGGCGCCACGACTGATCAGTGCCGATGACCTGGGACGAATGAAACCGGGGGCGGTGATCATCGACGTGGCGATCGACCAGGGTGGCTGTGTGGAAACTGCTCGACCAACGACCCACTCGGAACCGACCTACATCGAGAGAGGCATCGTTCACTATTGTGTCACAAATATGCCCGGCGCGGTTGGCCGGACCAGCACCTACGCACTGTGCAATGTGACGTTTCCCTACATCCAGCGAATTGTCAATGAGGGTTTGGAGGCGTTCGCCACTGCCGATTGTGGATTGGCTGAAGCGATCAACGTTCACCGGGGAAAATTGACCAATCGGGCTGTGGCCAAATCGTTGGGGATGACGTGCGAGGCATTTGCACAAACGGCGTAGTGACTTGTTCACGACCGTCGGGGGTTCTCGGGAGATTGCAGCGTTGTTGATGGCACGTCGCGACTGGCTGGTGACGATCGTGCCGCTGGCACTGTGGCTGGCGTTCTTTGGACGGTACCTGTTCGCGGCCGACGGCGTGGCACCGGCCGAGCGGGATGGGGACTTCTTCCTGTTCGCCTACCCGCTGGCGGATGTGGCTTTCGAAATGCTGCGCGAAGGCACGATTCCTCACTGGAATCCTTACACCGATTGCGGTGTGCCGTTGTTGGTCAGCGTGCAACAGGGAGTGTTGTATCCTCCCAACTGGATTCACTTGCTGTTCTCCACCGAGCGGTCCTTTTGCCTGTTGATCGTCGGCCACAGTTTGCTGGCCGGAGTGGGGACGTGGTGGTATTGCCGGGATCGGGGACATTCGTCGGAGGCAGCCGCGGTGGCGGCGATGATTTTCGTCGGGGGTGGCACCGGGTTGGTTCACCTGAACGAGGGGCAGACGGTGGTCGTCTTTGCGATCGCCTGGTGGCCCTGGATTTTGTGGCAACTGGATCGGTTGGCCGAGTGTTTCAGTGCGGGGCGCCTGGCCCAGTTGGCATTGATACTGGCGATGCAGTTCCTGGTCGGGTTTCCGGTCTTCACCCTGGTGATGGCGTGGCTGGTGCCGATTTACCTGGTCGTTTTCTCCATGGATTGGTCCCGGCGTTTCTCGGGAGCCAACGTCGGTCGCCTGGCCGCCGCCGCGGGGGCGGCTGCGTTGGCTTTGGGACTTGTGGCAATCGTGTTGTGGCCGACAGTTGATTTTCTGGACCAGGCACATCGTGGCACGTTGTCATTGGAACTGGCCGAGTCGCATTCTGTTCCGACCTCGCACTGGGGACGGGCGGTCTTGCCCGGGCTGTTTGGTGATCCGACAAGCGGGACCTACTGGGGTGATCCTCAGTACTGGAACGTCCTGTTTCACTCTGGGGCTGTCGGGCTGGTGCTGGCAGCGTGTGGCCTGTTCAGCCGTCGCCGCCTGGAATTGGCCTGGTGGTCATTGCTGGCACTCGGGCTGGTGTCGTATTGCCTGGGAGGCGTGGTGTTTTCGGTCTGTTATCTCTACCTGCCGGGTTTCAGCCTGTTTCGTCGCCCGATGGTCCTGCGGTTGTTTCTGTTGTTCGCGGTCGCGATGCTGGCGGCGTTGGGGTGTGACGCGGTGCGACGAGAATCGAAACGCCACGGTGCCCAGTGGATGATGGCTGTCGCTTCCGGCCTGGGCCTGCTGGGCGTGGCCTACGGGGTGATTGGCTGGATGGGACTCGTCGATCCGCCCGGGTGGTGGCGGGGGATGGTGCAAACGTCGGTCGGGGCGGGTGAACTGGCGAACCGGCCGGATTTGCAGATTCAACGTTTTGCTGACGTCTCCAGGGAACTGGTCTTTGTGTCCTCGACGGTCCTGGTGACCGGAGTGCTGCTGGGCATTGCCCGATGGCGGCAGCAGCCGAGCCTGGGAGTGTCTGGATTGATGGGAATGGTGGCCCTGGAGTTGTTCGTGGTGGGGTCGTCGTGGTTGGAGACTTCAACAGTCAGCGAAAAGGCTGCTCCGTCTCGGCGCGTTGCTGAATCGCTGGCCGATCGTCCCGGTGATTTCCGCCTGGCCTGCCTGTGCGACGAGTCGTCGAAGTTGTTCAACCGTTTTGCGATTGACCGGTTTCAGACTCCTGGCGGTGCCGAGGACCTGATCCCCCGACGGTACAGCAATTTTCTCTTCGCTCTCACCGGGCAGCCGCCATTCCTGCAACACGTTTTTGCGTTTGGTCCCGACACGCCACGTCCGGTCAAGCGGCAGTTTCTGGATCTCCTGGGCGTCCGCTACTATGTCTGCCCTCGTGGAGCTCACCAGGGTCACGCGGTTGACCTGGCAGGTGATCGGCCGGTGAAGGAGCAGGTGTTCACCTACCGAGATGTGGACTACGACCTGTTCGAGAATTCCACGGCCCAGCCGCGCGTGGTGATCGTGCACGATTGGCGGAAGGTGGAGCCACTGGAGAGTCTCGAATCGGCCAATCCGTCCCCTCAGAAATTGCTGGTGGCACTGGAGGAGTTGCTGCGGCCGTTGGTCGAAAAGGGTTTCGACGGTGGGACTTTTGTCGAGGTGGAACTGCCGCGTCCGGCGACACCGGTCGATCGGAGCGCGGCGGGAGCCACCGGTGAATCCGTGAAACTGGTTCAACGACGAGCCCATCGTGTCACGGTCCAGGTCAAGCTGGACCAGGCTGGGCTGGTCGTCTTCAGTGACACCTGGACTCCCGACTGGAAAGCGACAATTGATGGTCACCGAGAAACCGTGGTTCCCGCCAACCTGTTCATGCGGGCCGTGCCGTGTCCGGCCGGTGAACACACGATCAGTGTCTTTTATGAATCGGAGAGTTTCAGTCGCGGGTCGATGGTGTCATTGGGGGCATTGGCCGTCTGCCTGGTGTTGGTACTGGTTGGCCCGCTGCGGCGACGGATTTCCGGTCTCCGGAGCAGTTCCTCATGAATGGATGGTCATCACGTGTGGCTCGCCCCGTGTGGCGGGTGGCGATGCTGGTGTTTCTGGTCGGGACATGTGGCTGCGATGGTGAGGACGTGGTGGACCCTGGCCGGGCTGCGTCAGGGTCGACGGTGGAACGGCCCGGCATTGTCAGTCGCGATACCGTGCCACGGCCGTTGATGGCGGTTCCCAGGGAGGATGGCAGTGGTGATTTCGAGATGCTGGAAATGTCGTCCGGCGATCTGCGAGTGGCCGCCTGGGACAACACCTACTCGCCAGGCCGTCTCAGCGGCCTGCGGTCGCTGCTGAACCTCCGTGATGCGCCGGACTATGACGCTTTTCGCGTGGCATTGAATTTCGAGCATGTCATCAGTGGCCACAATCGACCGGCAAACGATTTCAGTCCACGACACGGCCCCTACCGTCTGAAGCAGATCACCGAGACGAGCGTCGAGTGGGTCCGACGAGCCGAGGACAGTCCGTGGAAGCTGGACAGCACGATGCGGGCCCGGTTGTCGGCTCCCAATGCGATCGATTTTCGTTTCTCGTGCACGCCGCGCGATGCCGGGCTGTTTGGTGAACACGGTTATGCGGTCTTGTTCTGGGCCAATTACATGAACCCGCTGACAGAAATCGACATGCATTTCCGCGGTGTCACCGGTCCGGACGAGGAGGAAAAGTGGGTGTCGGTGCAGGCTCCCCGCACCGACTTTCTTCATCGCCACGGAGGGGTCTATCGCAGTCGCGATGCGAAACGTTTGTCTTTCGACGACGATCACAAGTCTCCGTGGAACGTGGCGAGTTACCAGTTCCCCCGATTCACCCGGCCGTTTTATTACGCCCGTGCCGATCACGACATGGTGTTGATCATGATGTTCGATCGAATGGCGACAGCGGTGGACGAGATTCGTTTCGCGATGTACCGGTTCCAGGTCAAGGAAGAGACACGTCGCCCAGCCTGGGATTTCCAGTACGTGATCCGCAAGGTCGAAGCTGGACGTCGGTATGGATTCAGTGGTCGACTGGTCTATAAAAAATTCGCAGGCGCTGCCGACTGCGAGTCAGAATACGAGCGTTGGAGGGCCGGGAGGGATCAGTCGTCGACCGATTTGCCCTCTGCCAACTTGCGGACCCGCGGTGCGAGGTAGGCAGCTTTCTTGCGGCAGCCTTCCGGAGTGAGATGACAGTCGTCGACCCAGTCCTCCCGGGGGATCATTGACGCCGGGAAGGCGGCCAGCGGGATAGCGTGGTGTCGTGCGATCTCCTTTAGTATCCGAGCATGGTGATCAATCTGCGCGGCCTCGTCGGCGGTGAGCGCGTGTCGTGGTTCGAGTCGGAACGGGACGAGTAACGCAACCGCGTTGTCGGCCCGCACCAGTTTCACCAGTGACTCGATATTGTGCCGGAAGGCCGGGCGGTCGGATCGTTCGGCGGGGAACCAGGAGCTCTCCGGCGGGGTGCCGGCCGGCCGTTCCAGGGTTTGCGAACCACGGGGTGCGCCACCCACCAGTGGGAGCAGGGCCAGTGCGGCCAGTCGGGACTGCAACAGTCGCCGCCCGCCCGGGCCCCAGGGGACGGGCATCGTCATTGGTCTGCGCCAGTGGCTGTAATCGGGGTGGTAATGACCCCGATCAACCGCCAGGGCATCGTTGCCTCCGGTGTGGATGATCACGATATCGGGTCGGTAATAATGAAACTTGAAGTGATAGTGAGTGAGCAGTTCGGCGGAGGTGCCAAACGGCAGGCCGGCGTTGATCACCTCGTACCCCTGTCCCCCTCCGGGAGGGCCTTCGTTGAGGATCTCCATGAGTTGTGCGGGGTAGGCATCCTGGGCGCTGGAGACACCCCAGCCGTAGGTGGTGGAACCGCCCAGGCAGAGAATCCGCGTGATGCCCGGTGTTTTGGCCAGTTGCACCGGCCATCCACGATAGCCCTGCATGTTGTGGTCGACCTCGCCGGTGCTCCCACGGTGCCCTGGCGCGGGTGAATACAGCAGGTAGGGTTGAGGAATCGAGCGTTGGAATGCGGCCTCCGGCAGCAGTTCGCCGGCCAGGGCGGCTCGCAATGGTTCCAATGACCGCGCCGGCCCGCTGGTGAACATGATGCGGGCGACGCACTCGGCCAGGAGCAACCCGACCACGATGCCGATCGTCACCGCGGTGCACCGCCACCACCGGCGTCGTTTCGGCACGACGCCTTTGGCTGGGACTGCAGACGACAAGTTGTCACTCATGGAAGGAATCTCGACGTGGAGTCACATCGGATAGAGAAGGCGGTTGGAGCGACCTGGAAAACGGCTGATGCAAGGGAGTGTTTGAATCCGTTATCCTAACCTCTGGGCCGACCGGTGATGCAGGATGATATTTTTTCTTGCCACCGTATTCGGAAACGAAAACATGGCCGCCCGGCCATGCACGACTGTTGGGCAATGGGGCGAGGTACCGGTGAGTGGTCGACTGGAGAATCCGACTGCGAAGTGGCGACGGTGGGTTCAGAGGGGGTTGGGCCTGTTGATCGGGCTGGTCGTGGCGTTGATTGTTGGCGAGGTGGTGGTGCGTGCTTTCGACCTGCCACCGCGTCCACTTCCTCCCCTGGCAGCCGGTTATTACGAATTGTCGCCCAACCGTCTGCTGAAATACCGCTTCCGTCCAGGGATGACTCCCGAGGACGTTGCCGATCCGGGTGACCACCGTGGGTTCCGGATCAATTCGGCTGGCTTTCGTGATGTCGAGCATCTGTTGTCCAAGCCTCACGGTTGTTACCGCATCGTGGTCCTGGGCGATTCGATCACTGCCGGCGTGGGGATCGAGGACCTGGACGCGGTGTTCACCCGGCGGCTCGAGGGACTGCTCAATGCTGATGGCCAGGCCGTTTCTTTTGAGGTCATCAACCTGGGCGTGGGGGGCTATCACACTTTGCAGGAGGCCGAAACGTTGTTGGTCTCGGGGTTGCGATACCAGCCCGACCACGTGGTGGTGGCCTTCTGCGTCAACGACATCTCCTGGGATGCTGATGGGCAGGTGCTTGAGGAACTCCGTGGCCAGTTGCCTCCCGGACAGCAGAGCGTCCTGCTGACCGGATGGCGCAGTTCCAGTTGGACCAGTGGCCTGTTGTCCCAATCCCGGTTGTGCTTTTTTGCCTACCATCGCGCCAGCAGTCTCGAACCTTTCTTGGAACTGGAATGGCGGCGTGAAAGCCGTTCGGGGTACGTGGGTACACCGGTTCGGCAGGGGTTGCAGCGATTGGAGTCGATGGCCGAGGCCGGCGGATTTCAATGTCATCTGTTCCTGGTTCCGGCCTTCGACCGTCATTTCCAGGCGTACGCCCATACCGAGTTGCACTCGCGAGTCCTGGAACAAGCCTCCACGTGTCGGAGTGTGACGGTCGTGGATTTGCTCGACGGATTTGATGCCCAGGAGGTCGAGGCGGTTGACCTGTCCCACGACGGTCTGCATCCCAACGCAAAGGGGCACGAGATCCTGGCCAGTCTCGTGCATCGGCATCTCAAGCCGGTGGTTTCCGATGGCGGTCGAGGAGACGAGTCGCAATGAAAATCCTGGGGCTCTCGGGCGGAATCAAGATCGGCAACCAGGACGGTGCCGCGGCACTGCTGGTTGACGGTCAGCTTGTGGCTGCGGCTGAGGAGGAACGGTTTCTGGGGATCAAGTTTGCTAACGGCCAACTGCCACGCAACGCGATCGTTTTCTGTTTGGCCCGGGCCGGCTTGTCGGTCGAGGATCTCGACGCGGTGGTCTTTGCCGGGGCGACCTACGAGAGATTCGAGGAGATCCTGGCCGACTTCTTTGCCTTCCAGTTTGGCCACGCTCCACCGGTCGTGCTGGTCGATCACCATTCGGCCCATGCGGCCAGCGCGTGGTACGGCACCGGTTGGGACGAGGGCCTGGTGCTGACCATGGATTTTTCTGGTGACCGCAAGGCGACCACGGTCAGTCGGGCCGGTGCGGGGGGATTGGTTGAGATCGAGGCCATTCACAAGCCCAACTCACTGGGGATTTTTTATTCGGCCATCACCCAGTATCTCGGGTTTCAACGTGATAGCGATGAATACAAGGTGATGGGGATGGCGGCCTACGGCCAACCTCGATTCGACCTGGACAAGTTTCTGGCAATCACCTCCGACGGATACCAGCTGCAACATCAGTTCGTACGGGGCATCACGCCCGACCAGCCATCTCCGTCGAAACAGGAGCGTCTTTTTGGTGAGTTGCCAGTCCCGGTGCCGGCACGGTCGCCCGGCGGGCCGATCGAGCAGATTCACTATGACCTGGCCGCTTCGGCTCAACAGCAACTCGAGCGTGCGGTGCTTTCGTTGTTGGAACACCACCTGGCGGCCACCGGACTCGACCGGGTCGCAATCGCTGGTGGTGTCGGACTCAATTGCCTGATGAACCGATCCATCAGGCAGCACACGGCCGTGGCGGACTTGTTCGTCCCGCCGGTGTGCAGTGACGCGGGGTTGGCCCTGGGAGGCGCTTTGCTGGAGTCGAGGCGTCGCGGTGTGGAGCCGGAGACTTATCACCATGCGTACTGGGGACCCGAATTTTCGGCCGGCGAAATCCGGGAGGTCCTCGATCGTGCCGGAGCGTCGTATCGGGACGTTGAGGATCCGGTGCCCGCAGCAGCGGAGTTGATTGGTCGCGGAGCGATTGTCGGCTGGTTCCAGGGACGGATGGAGTACGGTCCACGGGCGTTGGGGGCCCGGAGCATTCTGGCGAGTCCGCGACGAGCCGAGATGAAGGATGAAATCAACGCCCGGATCAAGTTCCGAGAGGAATTTCGTCCCCTGGCTCCCAGTGTCCGTCATGAGGATGGTTCACGCTTTTTCAGTGACTATGCCGATTCTCCCTACATGACCCAGTGTTTTTCGGCGACTGACGAGACGGCACGTGATGCACCCGCTGTGGTGCACGCCGACGGGACCAGCCGATTGCAGAGCGTGCATTCGGTCACCAACCCGTCGTACGATGAACTGATTGCCGAAGTGGGCCGTCGCACCGATCTGCCGATGGTCCTCAATACGAGCCTGAATGCTTACAACGATCCGATCGCCTGCCAACCGCACCAGGCGTTGAGAACATTTTTTGCCACGGGGCTCGATGCGATGGTGCTCGGCCCGTTCGTCCTTGAGAAACCCAACCGCCGGGGCGGTGACTGATGCCACACGTTCGCGTCATCCCCACGTTGCTTCTGACCGATCGCGGGATCGTCAAGACCGTTGGTTTTGACGATCCCACCTATATCGGTTGCGCGGTCAACGCCGTTCGGGTCTTCAATGCGAACAACGTTGACGAGTTGATCCTGCTGGACATCGAGGCAACCGCGGAGGGACGTTCGCCGGACACCGAACGGGTGATGGAGATTTGTGACGAGAGCCTGATGCCGGTGGCCGTTGGCGGTGGATTGCGGGATGTTGAGACGGTTCGGGCAATGCTGGCCTGCGGTGCTGACAAAGTGGTGCTGAATACCGCGGCGGTGGAAGTGCCCGGCCTGGTGGCCGAGTGCGCCGCAAAATTTGGCAGCCAGTGCGTGGTTGTTTCGCTGGATGCGCGTCGAGTTGGAAACGATTTCGAGGTCTTCACCCGTCGTGGAAGCCGTGGCACCGGACGGACACCCCGGGAGGTTGCCGCCGATTTGGAATCTCAAGGGGCTGGCGAAATTCTCATCAACTCGATCCCGAGGGATGGAAGTTGGGAGGGGTACGACCTGGAACTGGTCTCGAGTGTCGCCCGCTCGGTCGGTGTTCCGGTGATCGCCCTGGGAGGGGCCGGCAGCGTGGCGGATCTGGGCCTGGCCGTCGAACAGGCGGGGGCGTCGGCGGTGTCGGCCGGCAGCCTGTTCGTCTATCACGGTCGGCGTCGAGGGATCCTGATCACCTTTCCTACTCAACAGGAACTCGCCGACGCGTTGGGCTCCGACAGCGTGCGGGAGAGAGTATGAGCGAGGTCGTGGAGCGGCCTGGGATCCCGGGTGAAATCCGTCGTTGCACTCGTTGCGTGATGCATGATGGCATTGCCGGGGTGGTGCTGGATGCCGCGGGAGTCTGCAACCATTGTCATCTGCACGAGAAACTCGACCGACTCTACCCGCTGACCGATGCGGGACATGCCGAGTTGCTCAAGATTGTCGAGAAGATCAAGCGGGACGGTCGGGGCAAGACGTACGACTGCATTGTCGGAATCAGTGGCGGACGCGACACGTGTTACTGCCTGTACAAGTGCAAGGAACTGGGGCTCAGGCCGCTGGCGGTGCATTTTGACAACGGGTGGGATTCGGAGATCGCCAAGACCAACCTGAGACGGGTGCTCGAGGGACTGGATGTCGACCTGCACACGGTGGTGGCCGATTGGGAAGAATCGCGTGAGTTGACCAATTGCACGATCCGGGCATCGCTGCCGTATATCGATATGACCGACGACGTCGGCATTGTCAGTGCGTTGTATCGCACGGCGGCTCGTGAAGGAGTGGGGTGGATCATTCACAGCCACTCGTTCCGGTCCGAGGGGATCAACCCACTGAAGTGGAATTACATGGATGGTCGCCTGGTGCATCACATCATCAAGCGTTTCTGCCGCATCAAGTTGAAATTCTTCAAGAACGTCGAGTTGCGGCACTTTTTTTGGTGGGTCTTCGTCAAGAGGATCAAGACTTTCACGATCACCAATTACTACGATGACCTGGGCAATAAGATTGAAGAGTTCCTTGGAGAACAATACGGGTGGCAGTCCACCGGCGGTTGGCACTTCGACAACGAGATCTTTGGCCTGGCGTGCCATTATTCGAGGGTGAAATTCGGAATCGACTGGCGGATTCCGGAATTCGCCGCATGGGTTCGGACCGGAGAAATGACCCGCGAGGCGGCCCTGGAGGAGTTGGAGGAGACCCCGGCGATCGAGAGTGCCGAGATTGTGGGTTACGGGTTGAAGAAGCAGGGGATTGGTGACGAGGAGTGGCAACAGATCCTGGCGGCCGAGCCGAGGTATTTCACCGACTACCCAACCTACTATCCTGTATTGAAGTTGCTGAGTCCCCTGATCTGGTTGCTGGGCCGGTTGCACATCCTGCCGGCCCACACGTACGAGAAGTTCTTCAAGACCTAGTGTTTTTGTACCTGCCCGTCACGAGTTGAATCTCTATGGCCCATTCGACTGATCCTCCGGGGAATCCCGCCGCCGATCCGATCCGAGTGGCCGTGATCGGGTACGGCTACTGGGGACCAAACCTCGTGCGGAACTTCGGCGGTCTCGACGGTTGCGAGGTCACGGTTGTTTGTGATCCGGACCCCGCCGCATTGTCGCGGGCATCTCAGCTGTATCCGGCGATTCGCGTGACCGCCAGTGTTGACGAATTGTTGTCAGGCGAGGATGTCGACGCTGTGGCCATCGCGACACCGGTTTCAAGTCATTTCGAGTTGGCCCGCCGGGTGGTCGAAAGTGGCCGGCACGTGTTGATCGAGAAACCGATGACGTCGACGGCCGAAGAGTCACGTCAATTGATCGACCTGGCTGGTGCGGCAGGCGTGGTTTTGATGGTGGATCACACGTTTCTCTACACCGGCGCGGTGAGGCGAATCCGGGAATTGATCGAGGCGGATGAGTTGGGAACGCCCTATTACTTTGATTCGGAACGGATCAGCCTGGGATTGCTGCAACAGGACATCAATGTTGTCTGGGACCTCGCGCCGCATGATCTCTCGATCCTGCAGTTTCTCTTCGAGGAACAGCCGTCGAGACTGCAGGCAGTTGGTTTCCGGCATGTGGGAAGTGAGCGGGAGGAGATGGCGAGTCTGAACCTGGTGTATCCCAGTGGACTGCATGCCCAGATCCGTGTCAGTTGGCTCTCGCCGGTGAAGGTCCGTCGAACGTTGATTGGCGGCAGTCGCCGAATGGTGGTTTTTGACGATGTCGAACCCACCGAGAAGGTGCGGGTGTACGACAAGGGGGTGGCATTGGATTTGGCTGGCGAGGAAGTGACCGCGTTGAAGCCGATCTACCGTGCCGGTGACGTTCATATCCCGATGCTGGACCGGACCGAGGCGTTGCAGGTCGAGGCGGCCCATTTCCTGGAGTGTATCCGTGATGGACGCCAGCCACTGACGGGAGGAGCCGAGGGACTGGCGGTCGTCGAATTGTTGGAGGCGGCGGATCGGTCGATGGCCGCCGGTGGCGAATTCGTGTCGCTGGATTCGTGAGGAGGACGGTGCGGTGCGCGTTCCGTTGGTCGATCTTTCGCTGGTGCACAGTGACCTGGATTCGGAAATCGGTTCGGCGATCCGCCGCGTGATTGAAGAGAATTCGTTTGCCGGTGGGCCGGAAGTGGAGGCTTTCGAACGAAGATTCGCGGCGAAATGTGGAACCCGACACTGTATCGGTGTCTCGTCGGGAACGGCGGCCTTGGAGTTGATTCTGCGGGCGGCCGGGGTCGGCGAGGGCGACGAGGTGATCGTCCCGGTCAACACCTTCGTGGCCGACGCCGAGGCGGTTCTACTGGCGGGAGCGACCCCGGTGTTTGTCGATTGTGTCGAACCGACCGGGCTGATTGATCCCGACGCGGTCGCGGCGGCCGTTTCGTCGGCCACGTCGGCGATAATGCCCGTGCACCTCTATGGTCAACCTGTCCGGATGCAGCCCCTGCAGGAGTTGGCGGCTCGTCACGGACTGTTGCTGATCGAGGACGCCTGCCAGGCTCATGGAGCACGGATCGACGGTCGCCCCGTCGGTAGCCTTGGTGATGCGGCGGCTTTCAGCTTCTACCCGAGCAAGAATCTCGGGGCTATGGGTGACGCGGGCGCGGTGACAACCGACGACCAGACACTGGCCGACCGGTTGAGAATGATCCGTGATCACGGGTCCCGTCAGAAGTACTGTCACGAGTTGCTGGGAGGGAGTCACCGAATGGATGGCATCCAGGCTGCCGTGCTGGGGGCCAAGCTGGATTGTCTTGACCGGTGGAATGAGCAGCGTCGACAGATTGCCGCGTCATACCGGGTCGCCCTGGAACTGAAGGATTCGGTGAGTTGTCTTGCGGATCTTTCCGACGGGCAGCACGTGTATCACCTGTTCGTTGTCCGCGTTGGTGAGCGAGACAGCGTCATGGAGGGTTTGCACGGAGCGGGAATTGGAGCAGCGATCCATTACCCGGTCCCCCTGCATCGTCAACCCAGTCTCGCCGGCCTCGGCTATGCCGCCGAACAATTTCCCGTTGCCAATCGCCTCGCCGAAGAAATCCTCTCGCTGCCGATTTTTCCGGGGCTCACCACTGACCAAGTCGACTGGGTCGTGTCGGCACTTTAGGTCACGCCTGTCCCCGGGGCCTTGTCAACTCATCATCAATCCTGGTTTGCGTTCGTCTTATGGCTCGTCCCTCGATCTCACTGGTCATCGCCGCCTACAACGAGGCCGCCACGCTCGAGTCGGTGTATCGTCGTTGCATGGCGATGCTGGAGGAGTGTTGTGACGATTTCGAGGTGGTGATCCTGGACGATGCGAGCACCGATGAAACGGGTGAAATTGCGGCACGCTTGGCGGCTGAGAGTCCTGGCGTGGTGCGGGTGTTGACCCATTCTCGGAACCAGGGAATCGCCATCACGTTCGAGGAACTGAATCGGGCGGCAACCCGGGAATGGGTTTTCGATATCCCGGCAGACGGAGAGTATCCTCCCGAGGCATTGAGGCGGATTGTGCCCCTGCTGGACGAATTCGATATTGTCGTCTGCAACAGGACATTCAAACGCTACACGCTGTATCGCCGGGTTGTCTCGCGATTGTATCGCCTGCTGCCGCGGTGGCTCTTTGGTGTTGAGTTGTTTGATCCCGGCAGTACGAAGTGTCGGCGGCGTTCACTGGTCGAGGACATCCCCCTGGTCTCCCGGGGAGTATTCATCGAGGCCGAGCGAATGATCCGCGCCGCGCGTCGTGGCCAC
>MDTE01159338.1_pt1 | contig 15909 bp, 12 predicted proteins | sample 811231 | NCBI WGS metagenome assembly MDTE01 (sample SAMN05326651, study PRJNA326480) | marine metagenome | isolation source: seawater | place: Indian Ocean: Red Sea | collected 2010
CTTGAAATATTTAATAATATTTGATTTCTCTATTTTTTTCTTTTGAACCTCCTTAAAACCATTTGTAATTATATGCATATCATATTTATTATCTAAATAATCTAATACTTCAATCGATCCGGGAATTAGATTATTATAGTCTGAAAGGAGATCTATATAATCAATTGACAACTTTTTAATTAAATGATCGTCAATCTCTATTTTTAGCTTGTCAAATGTGTCGGATAATCTATAAAATCTTAATTTATCTTTAGATATCTTATTTTCCCTGTATAAATTCCAGTAGTTTGTATTTATGGGATTATAGGCTTCTAGAAATACATCAATGTTGATATCCAAATCATTTATCTTAAAAATTTTAATAAATGTTAAGTTAGAGTTCTTTTCAAAATCCCATAGAGTATGATCTAAATCAAAAAATATGTCTGAAATTTTATTTTTATCCATTTAAACTATATTAAGAAATAAGCTCTCTTATCAAATCAAAATTAAGTCCTTCAAATTTTCCACTACTCATCATCAATAATGCTAAATTAGAATATTCCAATGATGTTAAATAAGAAATCAACTCTTGTTTATTAGTTACCACGATTAAATTATGATGATTAAATGCATCAATTATTTCATTCGGATTTAAATTCTTCATTTTCTTTAATTCAATAGCTTTTTGTGAATAGAAAATTACAACTTCATCTGCAGAATCTAATGAATTTTTATAATGTTTAATAAAATCTATATTAAGACTGCTAAAGGTGTGTAATTCTAGGCAAGCAACAATTTTCTTTTTTGAATTTTGACTTTTAACTGCATCCGTTGTAGCTCTTACTTTACTTGGAGAATGTGCAAAGTCTTTATAGGCAATTGAGTTAACACCTTTGGATATTAATTCCAATCTATTACTTGCTCCATCAAACGAACTAATCGAATTAAAAAAGCTTTCTTGACTAATTCCCATTTCTTGACAAATAAACTTTGCCCCCATCAAATTATTAATATTATGTTTGCCAAAAATATTCAATGGAATTTTTTTATTAGTAATCTCCAAATATGTTACGTTGTCCTTAACAAAATAGGTGGGAGTTGTATATGGAATTTTTTTTATCTTATTTTTATTTTCGGATACAATCTTATTTAAATCATGATCTTCTGCATTATAAATCAATATTCCATTTTCTGAAATTGAATTAATAAAAATTCTAAATTGCTCTAAGTAAATATCATAGGTAGGGAACACATTTATATGATCCCATGCAATACCACTAATTAATGCCACATCAGGTTTATACAAGTGGAATTTTGGCCTCAAATCTATAGGTGAGGTAAGATATTCATCTCCCTCTAATACAATAAATTGATTTTCTTCTGATAATTTAACCATTACTTCAAATCCTTTAAGCTGAGCTCCAACCATATAATCAACATCTACATTGTTATCGCTCATCACATGCAGTATCATTGAGGTTATAGTAGTTTTACCATGACTTCCTCCAATCACTACCCTTTTCTTGTTCATTGATTGATTATATATAAATTCAGGATATGAAAATATTTTAATTCCTAACTCCTTAGCTTTTAATAATTCAGGATTATCAGCTTTAGCATGCATCCCAAGAATTATAGCATCTAATTCTTCCGAAATTTTTTCTACATTCCATCCATTCTCAGAAGGCAATAAACCATGTTCTCTTAATCTTGACCTTGATGGATCATTAATCTCATCATCACTTCCAGAAACAACAAAGTTTTTATTTTTTAATGCTATGGCAAGATTGTGCATAGCTGCTCCTCCAATGGCTATAAAATGAACTCTCATTTTTCAATATTATCTTTAAACTTCATCATCTGCCTATACAAGCTGTTATTTTGAATTTCATTAGTATTATAATAGACAATTGCATTGTCTAAATGCTTCTTAGCAGTATAAACATCGTTCTTATAGAAATAAATTTTTGAAAGCAGGTAGTATGCATAATCAGGTGAAGTTCTATCTCTAGAGGTATAGTTTTTTATATACAAACCTAAATGAGATATCCCCTTATCAAGCTCAACCTTATTATTGTAACATAATTCACCAATACTAAGGTTTAGATAATTGTAATCATATTTATTATTAAATGAATTTAAGTTCTTTATTAATTTGTTTATATATGTGTTTGCTGTCTTTTCATCATTTTTAAATTCATATATATATTTCTTTGAAAACAGGCCATCAATTAATGAAATTTGCTCTAAATCATTAGCATATTCTAAGGCAACTGATTTACTGCCACCTAAAAACTGAGGTAATTCTGTAAATATTTGAATTAATACCCATAGGGCTTCTTTATTATTATTATCTAACTCAACAGATTTAATTAAATATTTTTTTGCCTCATTAATTAACCCTAAGGACTTAAACCTATTCACGTCATTGGCTTTAGCTGCTAAAGTTCCTCCAAGCTTATAATTGTATATTGAGTTATTATTTTTTAATTCTACTAATTTTCGATATTGAACAATAGCATTATCCCAATCTTTCATATAACCATAACAGTCCCCTAACTTCTTAATTAACGATTCATTATCTGGTTCTATCTCTATTGAATTAATAATAACCTTTTCAGCTAATAAATAATTCTTATTTGCAATTAATGAATCTATATCTTGAGCCTGTAAATGAAGATTAAATGCTAGAAAAATTGATACTAATATATTGTAAAAACTCATGTCAATTATTTTAACTATTCATTTAGCAATTGCCACAATTTATCTTTTAGTTTTAAAACCCCCTTATTTGCTATCGATGAAATAAATATGTAATCAAGATCAAGTTGTTTGTCTAATTCTTTAGACATTTCCATTTTTAATTCATCATCTAAAAGGTCAGATTTAGTAACTGCAATTAATCTTTGCTTATCTAACATTTCTGGATTATATTTTTTTAGCTCATTTAAAAGAATATTATAACTATCTTTTATATCATCTGAGTCTGATGGAATCAAAAACAATAAAATGGAATTTCTTTCTATATGTCTTAAAAAGTAATGACCTAATCCCTTTCCTTCCGCAGCACCTTCAATAATTCCAGGTATATCGGCCATTACAAAAGTTTGATAATCCTTGTATTTTACAATTCCTAAATTTGGCTTAAGCGTAGTGAACTCATAATCTCCAATTTTTGGCTTAGCGTCTGTAATAACAGACAACAAGGTTGATTTGCCAGCATTAGGAAAACCAACTAATCCTACATCAGCCAATACTTTAAGCTCTAATGTTATTTGTTTTTCTTCGTTAGGCATTCCAGGTTGAGCATATCTTGGAGTTTGATTGGTTGAAGACTTAAAATGCCAATTACCTCTTCCTCCCTTTCCTCCATGACATACTATTTCACTATCTCCTTGATTAGTAATTTCAAAAATTTTCTTTTCAGTTTTTGAATCTTTAACCACTGTTCCCAAAGGAACATCAATGTAAACATCCTGACCATCAGAACCTGTACTTCTATTTTTACCACCATCATTTCCATGTTGAGCTTTAAAATGTCTTTTGAATTTCAAATGATATAAAGTCCAATAGTTTCGATTGGCTCTAATAATTATATGGCCACCTCTTCCTCCATCTCCACCATCAGGCCCACCTTTAGCAACATACTTCTCACGCCTTAAATGCACAGAACCTTTTCCTCCATTACCAGACGTAACATTTATTTTTACATAATCAACAAAATTACCTTCTGTCATAGTAGTATTATTTTATGTTTATCTAATCTATAAGGAATCTATTAACTCTTTTAATCTTATGCTTATCTCTTCAATTTGACCTTCTCCATTTATATCAAAATACCTGTCTTTTTGTTGATAATATTCTTTTAGAATTGCTGTTTTTTTATAGTATTCGTTTATTCTAGTTTTTATAATTGATTCATTTGAATCATCTACCCTCCCACTAGTTTTCCCTCTTTCCATTAATCTTGAAATAAGTATGCTATCATCTACTTCAAGTGCAATCATTGCAGATATAGTGGTATTATTTGAAGTCATTAATTTATCAAGGGCTATTGCCTGATTAATAGTTCTGGGAAATCCATCAAAAATAAAACCATTACATTCTAAATTTTCTTTAACAACATTATTAAGCATTTCAATAGTTACCTCATCAGGAACCAATTCTCCTTTGTCCATATATTCTCTAGCGAGAACACCTAATGAAGTGTTATTTTTTATATTGTATCTAAACACATTACCAGTAGAAATATGAGATAAATTATAATAATCTTTAATTATCTCAGCTTGTGTTCCTTTACCAGCTCCAGGAGGTCCAAATAATACTATATTTTTCATTTATAATGTGTTTATAATTATAATGATAATTTATAAAACAAATATAATGAAATCAATATGTTAATTTCTAATTGATTAAATTTTAAAATGTATTTTTGCTTTAGCTAAATTTAATCAATTATGCAATACTTCTCTAGTGACTTTAAGTTAGGCATCTTAGGAGGTGGTCAGCTCGGAAAAATGCTTCTAAGAGAGTGTGCTAAATTTGATATATATACTATAGTTCTAGATCCTAGCAAAGATGCACCATGTAGTAAAATAGCATCAGAATTTTTTGTTGGAGATCTTATGGATTATGATACAGTTTTAAATTTCGGAAAAAATGCAGATGTTATTACTATTGAAATTGAAAATGTTAATGCTGATGCGTTAAGTGAATTAGAATCATTAGGTAAAAAAGTATATCCCTCATCTTCAAATATTAAAACAATTCAAAATAAGGGATTGCAAAAGTTATTTTATAAAGAAAACAATCTTCCAACATCTAATTTCAAAATATATTCTAATATAGAATCTCTACAGGATGATGTATTCTCAAATAAATTAAGCTTTCCATTTGTATGGAAAAGTACTCAATTTGGATATGACGGAAAAGGAGTTAAGATTATAGAAAATGAAAATCAACTAAAAGAATTACCAGACCTAGAATGTATAGTGGAAGACAAAATAAAGATAGAAAAAGAACTTTCATTAATTATTGCCAGAAATGAGTCAAATAAAGAGTCAAATTTTCCAATAGTTGAAATGGATTTTAATGATCAATCTAATCTTGTCGAAAGAGTAATATGTCCTGCTAATATCCCCGTTTCAATTGAAAAAAATGCTATTAAAATTGCAATGAGGCTTTCTAGATCTCTTAATAATATAGGGTTATTAGCTATAGAAATGTTTTTAACCACAGATAATAAAATTCTAATTAATGAAATTGCTCCAAGACCTCATAATTCTGGACATCATACAATTGAATGTTGTCATACCTCACAATTTGAGCAACACATAAGAAGTATCCTTAATTTACCACTTGGAGATACTTCTATAAAAATTCCCGGAATTATGTTAAATTTGGTAGGTGAAAATGAGATTGAAGGGGATGTAATATATGAGAATATTCATGAAGTAATGAAATTGCCAGGGGTTACTCCTCATATATATGGAAAAAGAAAATCTAGATTAAACAGAAAAATGGGCCACATAACAATTGTAAACAAAAAAATAAACGATGCAATTGAAATGTCAAAAAAAATAAAAAAAATAATTAAAGTAACATCAAAATAATATGACAGAAGTTGGAATTATAATGGGTAGTAAAAGTGACCTTCCAGTTATGCAAAATGCAATAGATGTTTTAAATGAATTTGGAATAAATGCAGAAGTTGAGATAGTCTCTGCTCACAGAACTCCTGAAAAAATGTTTAACTATGCTCAAAATGCCAAAGCAAAAGGCATAAAAGTTATTATAGCAGGTGCTGGAGGTGCAGCCCATCTTCCTGGGATGATTGCCTCAATAACAACTCTTCCTGTTATTGGTGTGCCAATTAAATCAAGAAATTCCATAGATGGATGGGATTCAATTTTATCTATTTTACAAATGCCTGACGGAGTTCCTGTAGGTACAGTAGCTCTTAATGGATCAAAAAATGCTGGTATATTGGCTGCTCAAATTATAGCAACTACTAATGAAGAATTAAGTCTAAAAATTAAAGAATATAAAAAGGACCTAGAAAATAAGGTAATATCTTCAAATAAAGATTTAAAAAAATAACATTATTTAAGTACATTTACATCCACTAATTCATGATTAAATGAATACTGAATCTTTTCAAATTAGACATATTGGGCCGAGAGATGAAGATGTGAAAAAAATGCTTAAAGTAATTGATGCTGATTCGATTGATGAACTTATTAATGAAACTCTTCCTAGTGATATTAAGTTAAAGCAGCCTTTAAAATTAGAGAAACCATTAAGTGAATCGAAATATTTAATGCACTTGAAAAAAATATCTTCATTAAACAAAGTGTATAAATCATATATTGGATTAGGATATAACAGATCATACCTACCTGCAGTAATTCAAAGAAATATTCTTGAAAACCCCGGATGGTATACAGCATATACACCATACCAGGCTGAAATATCCCAAGGTCGAATGGAAGCCTTACTCAACTTCCAAACAATGATTACTGATTTAACAGGAATGGAAATTTCTAATGCATCATTATTAGATGAAAGTACTGCAGCAGCTGAAGCAATGACTCTTTTGTACGGAGTTAGAGATAGGGAGCAGAAAAAAAATAATATAAACAAGTTTTTTGTTTCAGAAGATGTTTTTCCCCAAACTCTTTCTGTACTAAAAACAAGATCCAATCCAATTGGTATAGATTTAGTTGTAGGAAGTGTTGAAGAATTTGATTTTGATTCTAAATATTTTGGGGCATTCATTCAATATCCTGGTGCATCTGGAGAAATAAAAGATATTAAATCATTTATTTCAAAGTGCATCTCAAATAATATAAAAACTGCTGTAGCTTCAGATATTTTAAGCCTAACTCTTTTAGAATCTCCAGGTAAGTTTGGAGCTGATGTTGTAGTTGGAACTACTCAAAGATTTGGCATACCGCTTGGATATGGAGGACCACATGCAGGATATTTTGCAACTAAAGAGGAATATAAAAGAAATATTCCCGGAAGAATTATTGGTGTTTCAATTGATGCTGATGGAAATAAAGCTCTCAGAATGGCATTGCAAACAAGAGAACAGCATATAAAAAGGGATAAAGCAACATCCAATATATGTACTGCCCAAGTTCTTTTAGCTGTGATGGCAGGGATGTATGCTGTATATCATGGACCAAATGGATTAAAAGAAATTGCTGAAAAAGTCCATTTTAACGCTATTACATTAAAAAAAGAGCTAGAATTATTAGGCTTAAAGCAGTTAAATTCATCCTTCTTTGATACAATTAGAGTTAGTGCTAAAAGAAGTGAAATAGAAAAAATTGCACAAAAAAATGAGATAAATTTCTATTATCCATCTGATGAAATAGTTTCAATTTCAATAAATGAGACAACAACAATTGAAGATTTAAATGATATTATTTCAGTATTTTCAAAAGCTACTAAGAAACCCTTCACAGAGTTAGATAAAGTTCAAAATGACAATTCTATAATTAAATCATTTAATAGAACAACTAAATTTTTAACAAATTCTGTATTTAACTCCTTTCATTCAGAAACTGAACTAATGAGATATATAAAATTGTTAGAAAATAAAGATTTAGCACTTAATAGAAGTATGATATCGCTTGGATCATGTACCATGAAATTAAATGCTGCTGCTGAAATGCTTCCATTGAGCTGGAATAGATGGGGTAACATACATCCTTTTGCTCCAAAATCACAAACAGAAGGATTTAATTACATTTTAACAAAACTAGAAAATCAGTTAAAAGAAATAACTGGTTTTTATGCTACATCACTACAGCCTAACTCCGGTGCCCAAGGTGAATATGCTGGATTAATGGTAATAAAAGCATTCCATGAAAGTAATGGTGAAAATAATAGAGATATATGTTTAATCCCTTCTTCAGCTCATGGAACTAATCCTGCAAGTGCAGTTATGGCTGGAATGAAAGTAATAGTAGTTAAAGCAAACGAAAAAGGAAATATTGACATAGATGATTTAAAATCTAAAGCTAATGAATATAAAGAAAATCTGGCTGCCTTAATGATTACCTATCCTTCTACCCATGGAGTTTTTGAATCAAACATAATTGAAATAACAAATATTATTCATACAAATGGAGGACAAGTATATATGGATGGAGCAAATATGAATGCTCAAGTTGGTATAACAAACCCTAAGATAATTGGAGCAGATGTCTGCCATCTTAATTTACATAAAACTTTTGCAATACCTCATGGTGGAGGTGGTCCTGGAGTAGGGCCTATATGTGTAGCTAAACATTTAGCACCCTTCCTTCCCTCAAATCCTATAATTAATGTAGGAGGATCTAAAGCTATAAGTGCAATATCATCCGCTCCCTATGGTTCTGCACTAGCATGTCTAATTTCATATGGATATATCTCGATGTTAGGATCAGAAGGCTTAACTAAATCAACAAAAGTTGCAATTTTAAATGCTAATTACATTAAAAATAGATTAGAAGGAAAATATAAAATTTTATATTCTGGAGAATTTGGAAGGGCTGCACATGAAATGATAATTGACTGTAGGGTCTTTAAAGAAAATGGAATAGAAGTTAGCGATATTGCTAAAAGATTAATTGATTATGGCTTCCATGCCCCAACAGTTTCATTCCCTGTTGCTGGAACTCTAATGATCGAACCTACAGAAAGTGAAAGCAAGAATGAATTAGATAGATTTTGTGATGCAATGCTATCAATTAGAGATGAAATTTCTAGCTGTTTAGTAGGGGAAGAAAATAATATTTTAAAAAATGCGCCTCATACACTATCTATGATTACATCTGACAAATGGGAATACAAATATACTAGGAAACAAGCGGCATTTCCTATTGAATATTTAAAGCAAAACAAATTTTGGCCATCGGTTAGAAGAGTAGATGATGCTCACGGTGATAGAAATCTAATTTGCAACTGTATTTCAATAGAAGAATATAGTAGTTAATATTTTAATTAATTATATATATTTAATAAGTTTAACATAGAAATTAGCTTACAAAAATAAAATGGGAATAAAAATAATAGGTAGTGGAAGTTGTATTCCAGAATTAATTCAAGATAATTCTACATTTATAAATAATTCATTTTACAATACGGATGGGAGTGACATTGAATCTACTAATTCTGAAATTATTGAAAAATTTGAAAAAATTACTGGAATTAGGGAAAGAAGATATGCAAATAATAATTTAAATACATCTGATCTAGGTTATATAGCTGCTAAAAATGCCATCCAGGATGCAAATATTGACCCTGAAACCATAGACTACATTATTGTAGCTCACAATTTTGGGAATGTAAACTATAAGTCTGATGAAATAGATGTGTTTCCAGGTATTGGTGTGAGAATAAAAAATTTGTTAAAAATTAAAAACCCTAAATGTGTAGCTTATGACATATTGTTTGGCTGTCCTGGATGGCTAGAAGCAGTTATTCAGGCCAAAAGTTTTATAAAATCTGGGATGGCAAAACGTTGTTTGGCTATAGGGGCGGATACTTTATCAAGAGTAGTTGATGAGTATGATAGAGATTCAATGATTTTTGCTGATGGAGCTGGCGCTACTATTCTTGAAGATTCTGAATTAGAAAGTGGAATACTATCTCATAAGACAGAGTCATACACTGAAGATGAACTTTATTATTTATTTTATGGTAAATCAAATAAAGAAACTCCAAACAATAAAGACACTAGATATATTAAAATGAATGGTAGAAAAGTATATGAATTTGCACTAACCAATGTTCCAAATGCAATTAAAATGTGTATTGATGAAGCTGGTGTTAATATATCTGATGTGAAAAAAATTCTTCTTCATCAGGCTAATGCAAAAATGGACACTGCTATGGGGAAAAGGTTATTCAAACTTTATGATATGGAATTTAATGAAAATATTATGCCTTTAACTGTTAAATATTTAGGTAATAGTTCTGTTGCAACTATACCAACAATGTTTGACTTAATTAGAAGAAAAAAATTGGACAATCATGTTTTCAGTTCTGATGATATTGTAATTTTTGCAAGTGTAGGAGCTGGTATGCATATTAATGCAATGGTTTATCAATATTAAAATTGATAAATGTATAATGAAAATTTTCCATATAGAAGATATAAAATAACCCTTAAGTTTCTAGAAAAACATATAGCAAAAAATAAACTCATTTTAGATCTAGGTGTAGACAATCCACTCTCATCACTAATTAGAAAAAATGGCTATATAGTTAATAATACTTATGGTGAGGATCTAGACATCGATAGGTCTAATATAATTAATTCTGATGCTGAGGTAGTAACTGCATTTGAAATTTTTGAACATTTATTAAACCCCTATAGTGTTCTTAAGGATATTAAGGCAAAAAAATTAGTAGCAAGTATTCCACTAAGATTATGGTTTGCTAAATCATACAAAAATAATGATGATGAAAGAGATATGCATTTTCATGAATTTGAAGATTGGCAATTTAATTGGCTTCTAAAAAAGACAGGATGGAATATTATGGATAGTCAAAAATTTACAAATCCTGTTAAAAAAATAGGTGTAAGACCTTTTCTTCGACTATTTACACCTAGATACTATTTAGTCTACGCAGAAAAAAATAGTTAACAATATGAATGTTTATATTATAATACCTGTATTTAATGAAGAAAATCATTTACAAGAATGTATAGAGTCTATAATAAATCAAACATGCATCCCAAAAAAACTTATACTTGTAAATGATAATTCTACTGATAATTCAGAAAATATTTTAAAAAAATATTCTGAATTTATTCCATGGATTAATTATATAAATACAAAATCAAATCAGGTTCATTTACCAGGAGAGAAGGTGGTTAATACTTTTTATAAAGGTCTAAACAATATTGATAGCAATTATGATATTATATGCAAGTTTGATGCTGATATTATACTTCCAAAAAACTATCTAGAATCAATTACAAAAATATTTTTAGAAAATCCTAAAGTAGGAATAGCTGGCGGAAATCTATATATAAAGAAAAATAACAAATGGGTATTTGAAAAGATATCATCTAAAGATCATGTAAGAGGACCAATAAAGGCATATAGAAAGAAATGTTTTGAAGATATTCAAGGGTTAAGAAAATCAATAGGTTGGGATACTGTAGATGTGTTAATTGCACAATATAATAAATGGGAAATAATGACTGATAAATCTCTAAAAGTCAAACATTTAAAACCAACGGGCAAAAACTACAGTTATAGTTCTAAACTTCTTCATGGAGAGGCATTGTATAAAATGAGATTTGGTCTTATTTTAAGTGTAATTTCTGTATTAAAAACTTCAATTAGTACAGGCAGGTTATTAATGATAATTTTTGCTTTTTTTGGTTATACTACTGCACTTATTAAAAGAAAAGAAAGAATTGTCACAAAAAAAGAAGGAAAATTTATTAGAAAATATAGACGGAAAAAGATTTTTTCTAATTTATTAAAAGTTTTAGAGATTCTAAATCTACGTTTCCCCCAGAAATAACCACCCCTACTTTTTTATTTCTATAATATTCTTTATTAGCTATCAATCCAGCTAGTGCTACAGCACTTGAAGGCTCAATAATAACATCTAATGTTTCAATAAAAATTTTCAATGCATTAATAATCTCATTTTCCTTTACACAAATAATATTCCGTATTAATTTTTTTATTATTGGAAAATTAATTCCACCTAAATTTGTTCTCAAACCATCAGCAATTGTATTTGTAGAAGAATTGTATTGAATCTTGCCGGAATTTAATGATCTATATGCATCATCTACTTCTTTAGGCTCTACTCCTATTACTTCGCATTTATTTGATAAAATATCTGCAGCTATAGCGATTCCAGATATTAATCCTCCTCCACCAATTGGTGAAAAAATGTAATCTAAATCGGGATATTCATATAAAAGTTCTAAACCAATTGTTGAATTGCCTAATATAACATCTATATCATTAGATGGATGAATAAAATGTAAGTCGTTTTCCAATAAAATTTTAGAAGTAGTTTTTTCACGTGAATCTATTGTTGATTCACATTCAATTAAATTAACATCATATGTTAAAACTGAATCCTTCTTATATTTTGGAGCATTTTCTGGCATTACAATAAACGCATTGATATTTTGCAAAGATGATGCACATGCTAATCCCTGAGCAAAATTTCCTGACGAATGAGTGATTACTCCGTTTTCTTTATATTTTGACGGTATACATTGGATTGCATTTGATGCTGCTCTTATTTTAAAAGATCCTGTTTTCTGAAAATTCTCACATTTAAAATAAACATTACATCCGCACAATTCATCAATAAAATTAAATCTTAATACTGGTGTTTTATTAATAAATGGCTTAATATTCTGATGAATTTCTAATAATAAATCCTTAGAAAATTTCATTAAATCTTATTCTGATAATTTTGAGATTCTTCTGAAAGCCTTTTTAAACCTTTTAGATAATCTCCACCAGCAGTGGCATAAAAAGATTGACCACCTCCATTAGCCTTAACATGTTTTGATAGCTGATTAATTACTTCACGTGCATCATAGTCTTTAGTTTCTACTAGGTTTTTCGAAATGTAACAACTTATGTAAACTTTGTTGTTAAATTCGGAAATTAGAATAACAAATAAATTCTCTAATTCATTTCCAAGATCAAAAATTAAATCCTTCATTGAAGATGGATTTAATGAAACTGTTTTTGAAAGAAATTTAACTCCATTTTTCTCTGTTATCTCTGATTTTATTGAATGTCTAATTGAATCCGTTTTTTCTTTCAAAAATTGATTCATTTCTTTTTTCAACCTTTCATTTTCATCTAATAAATCTGTTACAGATTTTACAACATCTCCAGAATTATTTAATAATTTTTTTGTTCTATTATACTCGCTTTCTTTATCTGTATAATATTCTTTAACTGAATCATATGTAATCGCCTCAATTCTCCTAATGCCTGAAGCAATAGCTCCTTCTGATATAATTTTAAACTGCCATATCTCAGATGTGTTATTTACATGTGTTCCCCCACAAAGTTCATACGAATTTCCAAATTTTATTGTCCTTACTGTATCTCCATATTTTTCATCAAATAAGGCAATTGCTCCATCTGAAATAGCTTTATCAAATGGCACATTCCTGTTTTCTACTAAGGCTATCTTACCTTCTATTCTTGCATTTACAAAATTTTCTATTTCATTTAACTGTTCCATATTTAATTTAGAAAAATGAGAAAAATCAAAACGAAAATTATCAGAACTTACTCTACTGCCTTTTTGTTGGACATGTTCTCCTAAAATATCTATTAGCGCTTGATGAAGTAAATGAGTAGCTGTATGATTACATTGAGTCCTAAATCTCTGTTTTTTATCAACTACTGCATTAAATGTCTCTGATAAATTCTTTGGTAAATTGTTAACTAAATGAACCGATAGATTTCCTTCTTTAACTGTATCAGTAACATATATAATATCTCCATTAGGAAATTCTAAATAACCCTTATCTCCAACTTGACCTCCAGATTCAGCATAAAAAGGTGTTAAATTAAAAACTAACTGGTAAAGTTCACCATCTTTTTTTGAAACTACTTTTCTGTATTTTACTAATTTTACTTTAGATTCCAAGGAATCATATCCAATAAATTCTTGAACTGGATCATCTATTAAAATTACCCAATCATCAACAGATTTTTCACTTGCAGCTCTCGATCTGTCTTTCTGCTTCATTAATTCCTTTTCAAAGCCTTTTTCATCAAGTTTAAAACCTTTTTCGTTTAATATTAATGATGTTAAATCTACAGGAAAACCATATGTGTCATATAACTCAAAAGCTTTTTCTCCAGATATTGTTTTCTTCCTACTTGAATCTATAATTTGATCTAAAAGAACCAATCCTTGATCTAGAGTTCTTAAAAAAGATGTTTCCTCTTCCTTTATTACATTTTCTATTAGTTTTTTTTGTGCTTTAATTTCAGGGAATGAACTGCCCATCTTTTTTACCATAACTGAAACTAATCTGTAAATAAATGGTTCCTTTTTATTTAAAAAAGTAAATCCATATCTTATTGCTCTTCTTAAAATTCTTCTAATTACATATCCAGCTCCGGTATTACTTGGAAGCTGACCATCAGCAATTGAAAAAGATACTGCTCTTAAATGATCAGATATCACACGCATTGCTATATTTATATTATCATCTTTATCGTACTCAAAACCAGTAATTGTTTCAATTTCTCTAATTATAGGAGTAAAAATATCTGTTGAATAAGTTGATTCTACATCTTGAATAACCATACATAGTCTTTCAAAACCCATTCCAGTATCAATGTGTTTTTTTGGCAGATCCTCTAACTTTCCATTTGCTTTTCTATTATACTGAATAAAAACCAAATTCCATAACTCAATAACCTTGGGATGATCTTTATTAATCAGATCTCTTCCTGATATTTTCTTCTTTTCTTCTTCATTTCTTAGATCAATATGAATCTCACTAGATGGCCCGCAAGGTCCTTGTTCTCCCATTTCCCAAAAATTATCCTTTTTACCAAAATTTAAAATTCTTTCAACTGGAAGTATTTCTTTCCATATATCAAATGCTTCAGAATCTAATGGAACATTGTCTTTGTCAGATCCGCAAAATATTGTTACATATAAATTTTCTGGGTCAATTCCATATACTTTTATTAATAATTCCCAAGACCATTCAATAGCCTCCTTTTTGAAATAATCTCCAAAACTCCAATTACCAAGCATTTCAAAAAATGTATGGTGATAAGTATCTATCCCAACTTCTTCCAAATCGTTATGTTTACCTGAAACTCTAAGGCATTTTTGACTGTTAGCAATTCTACTCGACTTAGAAACAGAATCTCCTAAAAAAAACTCCTTAAATGGTGCCATACCAGAGTTAACAAACATTAAACTAGGATCATTTTTTGAAATAATAGGCGCAGATGGATGTATTTGGTGATTTTTACTAATAAAAAATTCTAAAAACTTATTTCTTATTTGTTGAGAATTCATTTTTCAGATTAGAATTATACTAAATTACACATAATATAAAACTATTATTATATTTGCACTAATATTTTTGCAATCATAAGGATATACAAAAATACAATTTTAAAATTATGCCTAAAGTAAAATATTATTACGATTCTGATACGCTTTCGTACAAAAAAATTAAAACAACAAAAACAACTGTTTTAAAGTACGTTACTGCATATATTTTAGGGTCCGCTCTATTTGGTTTTTTATTTATTTTAATTGGGAGTAAATATTTTGAATCTCCTAAAGAAAAATCATTAGCAAGAGAATTGGAAAATTTGCAAATGCAATTTGATATTTTAAATAAAAAAATAGATAATGCAGAGCTTGTTTTATCAAATATAGAGGAAAGAGATAATTCTATATATAGAGTGTATTTTGAGTCTAATCCAATAAGTGAAGATAAAAGATTAGCTGGTATTGGTGGAGTTAACAGGTATAAGAAATATGATGGATATGATTACTCAAACTTAATCAAAGAAAGTGCTGAAAGAATTGACGTATTACAGAAAAGAATGATCATTCAGTCTAAATCTTTAGATGAAATAACTGATCTTGCTTCTAAAAAAGAAAAACTTTTAAAATCAATTCCTGCAATCCAACCTATAAAAAATAAAGATTTAACAAGAGTAGCTTCTGGTTTTGGTGAAAGAATTGATCCATTTACAAAAGGTATAAAATTTCATTATGGAATGGATTTTACGGCTCCTAGAGGTACACCGGTTTATGCTACTGGGGATGGTGTAGTAAAAAGAGCTGATAGTAGATCTTCAGGATTTGGCAAACATATTAGAATAGATCATGGTTATGGATATACAAGTTTATATGCACATCTTTATAAATACAATGTAA
>MDTE01023110.1_pt1 | contig 15905 bp, 14 predicted proteins | sample 811231 | NCBI WGS metagenome assembly MDTE01 (sample SAMN05326651, study PRJNA326480) | marine metagenome | isolation source: seawater | place: Indian Ocean: Red Sea | collected 2010
ATACCTTCAATCGACCCTGGCGTGAAGGCTCAATCAATGTTGCGATTGGGGTTGCGGGGTTTGACCCTATTAGAGATTTACGTGGCACGCTTGATGATCACGGTCGTGTGATGATGACTAGCAAGGTATCTCTCGCTGATCAGGTATGTTCAGCGGCACAACTAGTTATGGGCGAGAGCGGAGGTATACCTGTAGCTCTGGTACGAGGAGTTGACTGGGATGCAGGTGATCATTCTTCAGTTGAATTAATTCGTCCACCTAGCAGAGATTTGTTCAGGTAGAACCTTCATTAGTAACGACAACTAGTTTTCGTCAGATTCTTTACCTTTTCCTTTTGCAACAGGCGATTTATTACCGTACCAAGATGAATATTCGAAAGAATTACGGAATTCTTTCTGTTCGCCACAGATTTTGCAACTACCTTGACTTACGGCTCCGTTTGGCGGCTCAATAATCCAGTGGTGTGCACATCCGTCGTCAGTTATTCCTGTTTTGTTATCTTCGGGTGCTGCGGACTTTTTTTTACCTGATGACGATGGGCTCATTAGAGTGTTGGCTCCGTGTTATTTTTGACGGCTTGCATAAGAGGCATTCATGGACGTTCAGCTAGCGTGCCTATAAGTTTAACTCATCTTTTCTTAGTCCGTGAAATTCTTTGCTGTCGCATAAGACAAAGTTATATGCGCCGCATCAAATAAATATATGCATAGGATTGACAGGCTTATTACCAGTGTCTAGTCTCAATGGGTGAAATGAATAAACGTGTTTCCTCGGTGTTCTGAATCGTTGAATTTTACGGTTGGAACTTAAAGGGAAAGCGGTGTAAATCCGCTGCGGTAGCGCCACTGTAACCGGGAAGACTATCCACATTAGCCACTGTCTGAGCGACGGGAAGGGGTGGGTTGGTCGTCGATTGAGTATATCTTCTATTTGATATTTTGAGCTCGGTCGATGTGACGGAAGCCAGGAGACCTGCCGAGGAATACTTGAGTGACTGCTCCTCGCCTAGGGTGTGGCCTCAGGATTTTAGTTTCTTGGATTTGTGTTTCAAGTTCAGTGTCTATGGAACTATCATCTTATGGACCCTCGACGAAGTAGTCGAGGGTTATTTTGTTTGGAAGATAGATACTCCAATTATCCTGACTGGAGATTAACTAGGTCTCCGGTGTTGAGGCGTCTTAGCATCGGCGTTCTGTTGCTCAGCATTGCTTCGATTCTATCTGCAGTACTTGCCGCTTCAATTGGCCCTCTTAACATTCCTTTTAGTCATTCACTTACGACGCTACTTGATGTAGCAGGTTTTGGTAAATCAACAGCGGAGCCCATAGAACAGGCAATTATTAAGAGCATACGTTTACCTCGTATATGTCTTGCATTCATTGTAGGTGCAGCACTTGGTATTTCTGGGGGGGTTATGCAGGGATTGTTTCGAAATCCTATGGCTGATCCAGGGATTATTGGTGTATCGAGTGGGGGAGCGGTTGGTGCCGTTGCAGCGATTGCCTCAGGATTGAATACTGTTTCTACTTTATTTCTTCCTTTGTTTGCTTTCGTTGGCTCAGCTATAACGATGTCTGTTGTGTTTCTTATCGCATCGCTGGGTGGACGTTTTTCGATGTCAACTTTGTTACTGGGTGGTATTGCGATTAGCTCTTTTCTTGGGGCGATAACCACGGCGATCATAATCCTGACTGACGATCTGCTTTTGCAACGTCAAATTATATTTTGGATCGCGGGTGGTTTTGATACAGCTCGATGGGAGTCGGTCCAGATCGCTGGCCCAATCGTTTTTTTCGGGGCGTTTTTTACTGTTTTTGTGGCACGAGAATTAAATTTAATTTTGGTCAGTGAGGATGAGGCAAGGGCTCTTGGGGTACGGGTTTATCTCGTACGCAATAATTTGTTGGCTTCAGCTTCATTGATTACCGGTACTGCGGTGGCGTTCTCAGGCATTATCGCTTTTGTCGGATTGGTCGTTCCACATGGAGTTAGATTGGTAGTCGGAGCAGATCATCGAGTGCTATTGCCCCTTAGTGCTTTTGGTGGAGGCCTGTTTCTGTTGATTGCTGATACGGCTGCCAGGATTGTGCTTTCTCCCGCTGAGCTAAGAGTTGGCGTCTTGACTGCTTTGATTGGAGCCCCTTTCTTTGTTTATCTGTTGATGAAGTCGAAGGCGAGGTTGGCGTAATTAAATGTTGATGGACCATCGGCGCGAATTTTATGTCGATTAGTTCTTGATGAAGATTAGTTTGTTTTCGATAAGGAGAAAAAGTTAAAGATGTTTCGTAGTCTTGCTAGTTTGAATATTGGTTTTATTTTCAGTTTCGCCTTGGTGTTGTTGGTGATTGTGGCTTGCGTGGACGAATCCGAATCCAATTTGGTACAGGATGTTGTTAACCCTGATGATGAACAGTTACTTGAGTCCACTGGAACTAAAGTATCTCCAACAGCGACTATGGTAATTGTAACGAATGAAACAACTGATCCTACCGAAATGCCTACTGCAGCCCCTGTTGCCACCGCTGTGCAGACCGAACAAGTGGCTTTTGACGAATCACGGTTTGTGGGTGTTGAGGGTATTGTAGATCCGACAAATTTCGGTTGGCCAAGAAGTATAGAAACTACCGAGGGATCGATCACGTTAGATGCACCTCCGACTAGGATTCATTCATTATCTTTGGGCCATTCCGAAATCCTTGCGGCGTTGGTTGATTTTGATCGAATCACTGCGGTCTATAATTTTTTCATCGATCAAGAACAGTCGAATATTGCTGAACTTTCAGCTGATGCGCCGATGATAGGGTTTGATCCGGAAGAGGTAGTAGCTTTACAGCCCGAAGTTGTTGTCGCATCACGGTTCACTAACCCTGACAACGTAGCATTGATAAAAGATGCAGGTATCCCTGTGGCTCGAACAAGTTTAGAGAATTCTGCGTTGGGTAATGTTCCTAATATATTGCTTCTTGGTTATTTGGTTGGCGCTGAAGCTGAAGCTATAGCGCTGGCTGACGAGATCATAACGAGAATGCAGTTTGTTTCTGAAGGTTTAACTTTGGACAACAGCCTCAATGTACTTTCGGTTTCTAAATGGACATCTATATTTGCAGCTGGTTCTAATTCCACCGAAGGCGGAATCATTCAGCAGGCAGGTGGTATAAACGCTGCTGCGGACGCAGGGATTGAAGGCCATCAACAAGTCAGTTTAGAGTCAATCGCAGCGATGAACCCTGATGTGATCATTGTGCCACAGCCTCGTGAAGGAGCAGATTTGTTCATTGAAGAATTAATGACAAGTCCTGCATTAACGGAGGTTAAAGCTATTAAGGATGGGGAGATTCACTATGTTTCTCCTAGATTTCACACGACGCTTTCACATTGGAATGTAAGAGGTGTTGAGGAGCTTGCGAGATTGTTGTTCCCCTCGGAATTCAAGAACGTTAATTTTGAAGATTTCTCGCAATGGGGAGATTAGTTCTAAGTGATTATGAGGTTTTAGTTAGTGGTAGTGTCGAATCAAAATCTTGACGCTGTACGGGATTTTTCTCGGCGAGTTTTGGCTGTCAAAGATCTTTCAGCGCGCTTAGATGGAAAACCTATTTTTGATTCGGTATCACTTACGGTTGATCGTGGCGAGTTAGTTGGGGTTATAGGTGCCAACGGCAGCGGGAAAACTACCTTGATGAGGACCCTAGTGGGTTTAGTTCAAGGTCATACAGGGAAGATCGTAATTGATGGGGTTTCATTCGGGATTGCGGGAGGCTCTGATGGAACATCTCGTAGACTTCGCTCTCGCAAGGTTGCATATATGCCTCAGTCCACTGAGAGTCACCCATTCACGGCATTTGAGTCAGTTTTGATGGGGCGTTATCCTCATTTGGGTCGATTTGAATTGGAAGGAGCGTCAGATCGTAGTCTTGCATGGGAGGCAATGCAGCGAACGTCTACGACTGAATTTGTAAATCGTAAGTTGGATACTTTGTCAGGTGGCGAGAGACAGCGCGTAATTCTTGCTCGTGTTTTGGTCCAACAAGCCGATTTACTGTTAATGGATGAACCTATAGCCTCACTTGATCTACGTCACCAAATTCTGACTATGGATCTGGTCAGAGAAGAAGTCAGAAACAGAGATGCTGGTGCGATTGTCATATTGCATGATTTGTCATTAGCAGCTCGTTACTGTGATCGTCTTTTGGTGCTTCATAGAGGCAAGAAGATCGCTGAGGGCACGCCTTGGGAGGTGCTGAACCCTACGAATTTAAGGATTGCATTTGGAGTTGAAGGGTTGGTAGAGGCAGATCCTGTTACAGGAAAACCACATGTATTACTGCTCGGTAGTCGAGAGATGAAAAATTCTGGACAAGTCGTTGGTCTCGGACGTACAGTCCACCTGATTTGTGGAGCAGGTAGTGGAAGGGAATTGATGCACCAACTGTTAGTTGCTGGTTACAAGGTGACATGTGGTGTACTAGGAATTGGTGATTCGGATCGTGAAGCCGCGGTTAGGCTCGGGATTCAATACGTCGAGGCTCCACCTTTTTCTAACATTACAGATGATCAACATGAAAAAAATATAAAACTTGTAAATGCTGCGGATCATGTCGTCGTTTGTCCAATGGCTATAGGGACTAACAACTTGCGAAACATTGAAGCAGTTTTAGGATCTGAGAGCCTGTTTGTTATTGCTCCGCCTGTATCAGAGCACGAAGGTTATTATGTTGGAGATTACACAGATGGCATTGCGACTGAGCTTCGAGATAGGCTAGTAGATAGAGTCGGCCAGATTTCGGAATCGTCGCTTTTATTTGAACTGGCTAGAACGGACAATAGTAATGACGATTTTGGTTAGCCTTTTGTTTCATATCAAAAATTTTCATTATCTCTATATTGTTTTGTAGTCTTCAATGTCCGTAACTTAATTGGAATTTAAACCTGTACTGTTGATATTTGATTGTGTGAATAAGCCTATTGATTTGTAAAAATTTCTCTGGTTGATCGTATGTAATGTCACGGAGAATTGTTGATGAAAAATGAACCGATAATCTCAGCGAAAAATGTGTCGAAAACTTATCGCTCTCGCGATGTCGTGGTTAAAGCTCTTAACGAAATTTCATTGGAAGTTATGCGAGGTGAGATCGTCGCAGTTATGGGGCCTAGTGGTTCTGGGAAGACCACTTTGTTGAATTGTATTTCGGGGCTTGACACCGTAGATTCAGGCGAAGTCAGTATTAATGGTCAATTGCTCAGAAATATGTCAGATGATATTTTGAGCGATTATCGGGCGAGATCGATGGGATTCGTTTTCCAGGCGTACAACTTGTTGCCGGTTTTAACTGCACAGGAAAATGTGGAATTCCCGCTGATTCTTGCAGGAAATTCGCAGAAAAAAGCTCGTGAAAAGGCTGTTGAAAAGCTCGAGCTTGTGGGCCTCGGCGATCGTGTGGATCACCTTCCAGCTGAGCTTTCGGGCGGGCAACAGCAAAGGGTTGCTATTGCTCGTGCATTATCAAATGATCCAGCGATAGTGTGGGGTGATGAGCCCACAGGAAACCTTGACTCTACAAACGCCGCCGAAATTATGGATCTGCTTATTCGTCTGAATACTGAGCAAGCTCAGACGTTTGTACTTGTGACCCACTCTGAGGATATTGGCAGCATGGCTGATCGAATTATTCGGATGAGCGATGGTGTCGTGATATCGAATGGTGAACGTAAACCGTCGGTCGGTGCGGTCGAGTCATAAGGAATCGAACTTCATGGAAAAGCTCTTTGGTATAGATATGAATGCTATGGCCATCTGGCTATCTAGCCTGATGGTCGGGATTCTTATAGTTTCGATTTTTTTGGCATCGCGCAATCGTATTCTGGTTAAGCTTGCACTTAGAAACATCCCACGTCGTAAAGCACAAACCGTTTTGATCATTGTCGGTTTAATGTTGAGTACCACGATAATCATGGCTGCGCTAGCTATAGGAGATTCGATCAACGGTGGTATACGGCTTGGTGCATTGTATTCATTAGGCGGTACAGATATACGCATTAGCTCGTCAGTATCGTCACGTTTTGGTGATAGCTATCTAGATGATTCGGTAGTTGAACGGGTTAGGAGTGAGCTACGTACCGACAAACGTGTTGACGGGATAATGCCCTTAGTGCGCGGGCAGTTACCGGTAGTTAATCAGAAGAGCAAAAAGACCCTTTCTAGTGCTGTTGTTGTAGGCCCTGATCTCAAATCGCTGAGTGGGTTTGATGGTTTGATAGGTACCGAAGAGCAGGGACGAACAAAAGTTGATGTGGCGGCTTTGCAGGATGGTGAGACGATCATTAACCGACCAATGGCAGATGCATTAGACCTGCAGGTTGGTGATTTCCTTACCTTGATATCGCCCATTGGTCGAAGTGAACATAAAGTCTTGGACATTGTTGACGCTGTCGGAATCCTTGGTGGTACAGAAGCTACTAGGGAATCTGCAATGTTCCCTGATAAATCACTGCAGAACTTAATCGGGAAAACCGGTTATAGCATGATCGAAATTTCTGTTCAGGGTAAAGAAATTGTGGAATTCGTTACTCATGACGAAAAAACGTCTGAAGATCTCACTAAAAAACTTAAATTGGCTTTTACAAACGATGACGCTAGCGAGACGTTATTTGAGGTATTAAAGAATCCATCAATTAAAAATGCTTTGGAGATGAAGAAGACAGAAAATATGTCTTCTCAACGCGGAGTAGACACTGATGATCCTTTTTCTACGCTTGTATTTGAATTGGATAAAGACTCACCCTCTGATGAGTTCAATATTGCAGCTAATGAAAGTGCTACTCAGGCCATTATCTTTGAAGTCGTTGAGGCAGCCGGGGAACCCGATTTAGCAAAGTCTGTCGCGGAGTCTCTGGGATCTTTAGTTGAAATACGTGTCGACCCTATTAAGAATCGCAGCCTTCAATTCGCTGAAATGATCAGTTCGGGCATAGTGGTGTTTTTCACTATTTTCGGTTCATTTTCAATCATTGTGGGTCTGTTACTTATCTTTTTGGTATTCGTTATGTTAGCGGCATCTAGGACTATTGAAATGGGTATAGCCCGTGCAATTGGAACAAAGCGTAGGCATCTTGTGCAGATGTTTACGTACGAGGGCTTGGTTTACTCTTTGGGCGCATCTTTTGCAGGTACTGTGTTGGGGCTTCTAGCCAGCATGTTGCTTATTCAGATCATGATCCGTGCGTTCTCAGCGAGTGACGATGTCACGTTCTTTTACTCCGTTACCTTTCGCTCGATTACGATCGCGTTTACAGCGGGGTTTGTACTAACCGCCCTCACGGTCATCATCTCTGCTTATAGAGTTAGTAAGTTGAATATTGTCGTAGCAATACGAGGTCTTAGCGAAGAACTGGTAAGCGATGAAACTCCCAGTACTTTACAACGAGCCACAGCAGTATTGAAATGGATTTTTGGACCACTCACTTTTGCGATAGATACTTGGAGATTGTGGAGAAGTGGACATGGTGTGGCATTGAGGGTTATTACATTTTTTTCGCTGTTCTTGATATTGCCTTGGATGATTGTTCTAGGAATCAAAGTGTTTAAATTTTTCCAACCTTGGTTGGCATCTGGTTGGCCTATACTCCCGCTAGGTTTACTTTTATCTGTCGCTGGTCTTGATCCAGAAAAAGGAGTTGATAATTTTGCTTATGACAGTGCGGCTCTTTTAGCTCTGGGCGTGACACTTTCGATTGTTTCCATTGGACTCGTTATAAGACGTATTCTTGGGAATAGAGGCTACAGAGAGGAAGTGCAAAAACGTATTTCGATGAGCTTGATTGGCTTATCTATGTTTGTTTTTTACAGTCTTCCGTTTGATGCCTTGGAGAATATCACTGGGGAACTGAACGGTGGCCCAGAAATGTTTATTTTGTCAGGAGTCTCATTAGTAGCTGCTTCTGTATGGGTCGTAATGCATAATGCAGATGTTCTTGTATGGATCGTTAATAAGGTAATCGGTCGTTGGGGGGACTTACGTCCAGTTGTCAAGATGGCAATTGCTTATCCTATGTCAGCTCGTTTACGCACAGGAATGACTCTTGCAATGTTTTCTCTTGTGATTTTTACAATGATGATATTTGCCATATTAATTAATCTGGGTAACGTCGTAGAGGATGAGCCCGATAGAGCCTCAGGCGGATTTGATATCAGAGGCGTAATTAAACCGGAATTACCCATTGATGACCCCTACGCAGTTATTAGAGAAAATTCCAACAACCTTGACGTTTCTGATTTTGAGCTGATCACATCTCAGGCGAAGTTGCGGGTTGAGGCAAATCAGACTCAAGACGATTTGATTTACAAGGAAGTTCGTATTAGAGCATCTGATGAAGTTTGGCTCCAAAACAATAAGTTTGAATTTACTCACTGGGATCCTGCTTACGGTAAGACTTCCGAAGATATTTGGCAGTCTGTGGCAAATGATCCTAGCCTTGCTGTCGTATCTGCGGGTGTTATTAGAGAGGACAATGAGTGGGGACCGCCAAGTGATGATAGTGAATTTCTTATCACCGGCATTACGCCTGATGTGACGGGTGAAATTTCTAGTGTGGAGATTTCATTACGTCCACCGCTTGGGGAAGGGGAGTTGAATAAAGTGGTAACTCGCAAAGTAATTGGTGTGCTTGACGAATTTGCTGATTATTTTGAGAACTACCTTGATGAGGACGATGAGGGTTATGTCAAAGATATCTATATGCATCACTCAGTGTTGGAAGAACTTTCCGATAAAGAAATTCCTTTTACCGATTACAAATTCCGCATTACCGATCCTACACGTGCCGAAGAATTGACCAGACTTTTAGAGACTGCATTCATTAATCATGGTCTGACGGCTGAAAGTACACTTGAATCTATTGATCAGCAGCAGGCTCAAACAAATGCCTTTAATCAACTTTTTCAAGGCTTCATGGGTCTTGGTCTATTGGTTGGGGTAGCTGCACTAGGCGTGATTGCTTTCCGTTCTGTAGTGGAACGCAGGCAATCGATTGGTATGATGCGAGCAGTAGGTTATAAGGCTAGGATGGTTCAACTGCAATTCCTTATGGAGTCTGGAGTTGTGGCAGTGTTAGGATCTTTGCTTGGGATCGGACTTGGGACATTAATTGCTTGGAATATATTCAAAAACATTAGTCAGGAATCTACTGGACTAACGTTTTCTATACCTATAGTAAATGTCGCTGTAATTGTTTTGGTTGCAGTGGTATTCTCACTTCTGAACACCATAATGCCGGCACGGCAGGCATCCGGAATCAAGCCATCTGAAGCTTTGCGGTACGAGTAACCAATTTTGTTGCAACTGTCTATTCCATTGACAGATTGTTACTGCAGAGAATGATTTTGTGGAGTGAATCTACGGGCATCTAGAATTTTTTTTGCAGTCTTCAGGTTTTCGTGAGTATCTATATCTAGAAGGCTAATTTGACGGGGATCAGACCGTTCTATGTCTTCGTCTGTGAAGAACGTAATAGGCGGATACTCATTTGCTGATGCGGCTTCAATGACTCTGCTAGGCGAAGATTCACCCTCAAAAAGTGCGTGTGCAATGTATGGAGCCCATTGTTCCCTAGGATAGATGGCGTGTAAAGGATTTAGTACTCCGTTGCTGCGAGGAACAACTGCATAGGCGTTTTCGATTCCATCCACTATAGCTGCAGCAGCCATAGAGTTAACCAGTGTTGTTGATATGAAAGGGTGATCTCCCGCTACAACGAAACTAAGGGGTGTTGTCGAAGCTGAAAGACCTGCATGAATTGCCGCAAGCGGTCCCGAGTAAGGCTCTGTGTCGACAATTACGTGCATGTTTAGCGCAATTCCCAGATCCGGTACGTCATCTTCTTGTCCTGGTCGGACGACCAGAATTAGTTCTGAACAGTATTTTTTTAATGTGTCCGCAACGCGGGCTAATACGAGTTTGCCACCTAGGTGGACGAGTAGCTTGGAATGAGTCAGTCCGAGTCGACTTGAATTACCGCCGCCAAGAACAATACCTGTGATTCCATTTACTGGATTGTAGGATTCGGTTTGCGGCATGATAGAGATTTAGATGAATAAATCGAATTAGCTGTCTTACTGAGATTCATTTGGTGCCACATGTAATAACTCAGCATCGGGATAAAATCGGCTCCAGGCGAACCAAAAGCTAGTCATACCTTCAAGCATTACGAGGCGGTTTCCTTTGAGTTTACCTTCGATACATTCACCGGTTATAGCGCGCCATGTCGAGCCTGTCTGTTGGTCTTCAACCATCCAAGCTTCGTAGTTTGGTCTTTCACCTTCTCCAGACGCAGTTACTTCTGCGGAGCGGCGGTGAGGGTTTTTTGTTTTGCCTTTGAATTTCAGTATTTGCCCATTGACCATTGGAGAGAAGGCTACTGCTGTCGATGAGGCTCTTTCGTAAAGTACCAGCACAGGTTCGCTTCCTATATTTTCTTCTATTAGAGGCGTCTCAATCAGTCCTGGGAATGAAAATGCTTTAGCCTCGCCTTTTATGTCGACTCCCAGTACCACGTCCTTGCCATGAAGTCGTTTATCAATAGGATTGAGGCTATGTACTCCGTTACGGTCATTGGCGTAATACCTTTCGAAAATGTCGGTTTCTGGTCCCCCTTCGGTTGACATGATCTCTGTGTTGGGGTGTGCTTCTTTCCATGCTATCCAAGTAGTGGCCAGCACTGGAATCTGACGCATCTGGTTACCGGCGTGGTGACCAGTAACTGCTTGTCCAGTGAACTGAATGAATTCGCTGTTAGATTTTTCCGGCATAGCAGGTGAATTGTAGATTGTGTGGGTGTGTCGACCAAAGTTAAGGATTTCGTTATTTACGTTGGCAATGAATGCTCGCGCTGAGTAGGTAACGGGAGACCACGTGATCACAATCGGAGTTGTTCCGTATTCTTCGTTTGATATCTCTCTTACTCCAAGTGCGGCAAGTGGGTATGCGGCAGCCTCACCAGCGTGATAGACACCTATTACGCGATCGTCATCGAACAATTCTTCGTCAGCTTCATCAGGATCGATAAATTCGACTGGTTCACTTGGTGCGGTGCGTGCTTTACCGGGATTCTTGCGTAATTTTTCGTATATCGTCTCCTTGTGGTTTGGCAATGTCATGCTTATACGTTTTGCGAAGAAACCCCACCTAGCAAGAAAGTACACCACGAATGCGGAGGTGTAGATGCCGAAGAGAACATCTAGCATTTTGAGCTGAGCGCCAAATCCAATCTGAGTGAGGAAAAAGACGGCCACAAAGACGGATAATCCACGTACTCGCGGTGATTGTGTATTCCAAAAAATTTTCATAGTTAGTTCTGGTCTGGCCCTAATTAGGGTTTGTTACCTGTTGATGTTAATGTCCGGTAATGATTAGTGGACTAGATTTTTGGCATTGGCGTATCGAGGTCAGTTTTGAATAATGATATTTATCTTTCTCATAGATAGTTGGCAATGCTTATTAATGTAGCTCTAAACGAACTTTCAGCGAATCTCCTGTGTGGTTAAGTTGCTTATGATTCACATGGAAAAGCTGGCTTACTTTATGCCACCCACTCATTAGAAACATGTGATTTGGGTATACTGCGCCAGCGATTTTAAATTTACTCTGAGTTTATATATTTTTGTTGTAAGTAGGAGGGTTTCCGTTGGTTGATGTTGCCGCAAGCGTATCTGGTGATCTATTAAAAAAGTACGAAACGGTATCGAACGCAACTGTGTTAGGTGCTCTTTCGAAACGGGGTTATCTGAAGGTCTTTATGAATGGAGTTAAGAGCCTTGCTCCTGGACGAAGATTGGTCGGTAGAGCAGTTACGCTTCGCTATTTGCCATCGCGCCCTGATCTTCAAGAGCATGTAACACGCGGTAGTCATGGAGAAGGGTTTAATGAAACTCCACGTTGGGATGCGCTTGAAGAACTTACCCCAGGTGATGTTTTGGTTGCTGACTGTATGGGGCTGAGTATGACCTCTACCGGAGGAGATGTAGTTTTCTCTAGGATACTCTCTAAAAATGCTGCTGGACTGGTGACCGATGGTGGGGTTAGAGACGGTCATAAAGTAGCGCGTTACGGATATCCAGTTTATGGCGGTGGTAGCACTCCAACGGTAGGAGAACCTAATGTTCTGCCCTATGAAGTGAATGAGCCAGTTCAGTGTGGTGGTGTACTTGTGTGGCCGGGTGATGTGATTCTAGGTGATGAGGATGGAGTGGTTGTGTTACCTTCTCAACTGGCTGAGGAGATCTATGAGGAATGTGTGCATCATGATGAGATAGAGGCAGCTATCTTGTGGTATACCCAAAAAGAGGGAGTATCACCAAAATTTTTCTATCCTTTCAACGAAGAAACTATGAAGATTCATCAGGCATGGAAAATGCTAGGCACATCTTCGGAGTAGCCAAATGATCGCTAGAAAAATTAAGGTTTCTGTAGGTGTTATCGTCGTTATGGTGAAGCTGAATGATTCATCTACAGCTAAAGCATTGTGGGATTCTCTGCCAATTTCTGGGAACGCCAATATATGGGGTGATGAAATTTATTTTTCGATTCCTATCTATCAAGAAGAGGAGCAAGACTCTCAAGAAACTGTCCAAATAGGAGACGTTGCTTATTGGCCTCCTGGACGTGCTATGTGTTTGTTTTGGGGTCAAACTCCTGTGAGTGCTCCCGGTGAAGTTCGTCCAGCGTCGGCAGTGAATGTTATCGGTGTGATTGATGGCGATCCAACGGTATTAAATAATGTTTCGGATGGATCAGAGATCACAGTGGAAAGAGTTATCGAGTAGCGAATCATCTCTCATAATTAAGTGACCTAATACAATCAGAAACAGTCTTGGATTGTATGGCTTTTTATGAGTGTTTAGTAACTGGGAGAGATCTGCATTTATGATTATCTGGCGTGATCAACAAGATGCCGTTGATCGATATCCAGGGTGTCCGCGTTATGCTATTGCAGGCGCCGATTTCGGGCACTCGAATTTACATGTAGGTGATCTTTACTACCTTCCTGGTAATGGCGTACCTCACCATTTCCACACTGGTGCTGCAGAAGAGACCCAGATTATGCTGGAAGGAGAATTAGAGTGTTGGCTTGATGGCAAGCGAGTGACGGTATATCCAGGTGACGCCGTGACTGCTAGTCCCGGTACAGGTCATGCATTTCATAACCGGACTAATCAAGTGGCGAGGATGATTACTGCTTTTCCGCTAACTCCTCCCGAAACTATTCATATCGACGATACCGTTTTGGTGGATGTTGAGTCTCATCCGGCTATCATTCGAGCCGGTTCACGTACTAGCTCTTATCGCGATGCCTTAGATGGAGTTGACAAGATTGAGCTTTCAGGAGATTTTTCAGGTACGCAGTCGACTTATTCGTACTTTGTAGATATCCAGCCTGGAGCTGCGATGCCAGTTGAGTCTTTTGATTTCGAGACAGCGATTTTCGTTGTGTCAGGAACGGCAAGATCTGTGGTTGGCGACAGGTTTTTACTAGGTAAAGATGATGGAGCCGTTGTACCTTCGGGTCAGGATTATGGGTTTGCTAATGAGGGTGGAATAGTGACTAGATTGTGTGTCGTACATCCATTTTTGAATGTGTAAAGATGATTTCGACTATTTGAACATTTGTCGCTATCAGTGAAGCAGAACTCTGTACATTTATTGTTTATGTTCAAACCATGAAATATCTTGAAATCTGATTTGTTTCAGCAAGGTTAGCGTAAGCTTTGTAAACTATCTCCTCAAATATATTTGTTTTCTGGAAGTTATTTTTATGACAATTCTTAGACGAGCTGACCAAGAAGAATCGAGCCCTATGCAGGGAGGCAAGCTCTTGACTATGGCGGGGGCTTCAACTGGTGCGTCAATGGCAACGGTGGGTGATCTAACCGTTGAACCGGGGGTTAGATCAGGTTATCACCTGCACCCTAATACCGAAGAAGCAATTTTTGTTGTAGAGGGAGAGATGGAGTTCCGGGTAGGCACTTCACGCTTCAGTGCCTCCTCGGGTGATTGCGTCTTGGCTCCTAAAGGAATTGGACACGGTCTTGAGAACGTAGGAAATTCTCCAGCGCGTTTGATTACCGTTTATCCGAATGCCGAGCCTTCACGTGAAGCATTACAAGACGTTGACTACACGGATGGTGCCCCTCCTTCTACGGTATTTGTTAGAGGGAAAAACAAGCCATACGAATTTATGCCGGGTGTAATGCGTTACGACATGGTTGGAGATTTTGTAGGTGCTGATTCCCTTTATATGAGTGAGCTAACCTTTCAACCTGGTTCGATCGCACCAAACCACTATCATCCAGGTCATGAGGAGTCTATGTTTTGTCTTAAGGGTGAACTAATAGCGGTTTACGCTGATGAAGACAATGTTCCGCTGGCTCAGGGGGATTGTTTTACCTGTGAGATAGGAATTCGTCACGGAATATACAATTCCGGTAAAGAATCTGCTAAGTTGCTGGCTATCCATCCGGTCTTAAACCCACCGCCTCGTATCGATGTGGATTAGTTCTGGATTGGAAAAAATTCTGTATATCGCTATTGCTGGTGCAGCTGGGACCTTAGCGCGCTATGGGATCGGCATGCTCTTTGAACGGGATGGTGTAGCGGGTGTTCCGTGGGGCGTTTTTATTGCGAATATGTTTGGTGCCCTCCTATTTGGGATGATTTGGGGTGCTAGTGAGGAGCGAGGCTGGATTAACGAGAATATGCGAGTGGTGGCGTTAGTAGGCTTTTTGGGCGCGTTTACCACCTTTTCAACATTTGCATTCGATAATGTTCAGATGGCGCGTGCGTCCGAATGGTGGTGGTTTGCGACTAACATAGTGCTTACAAATTTTGGGGGGCTTGTGGCGGTGTTTTTAGGATTTCGATTAGCCCGTTTAGGTGGTTGATGTGATCTTCGGTGATGCTTCCATAGTTATTTGTATTTTCGATCAGCAGTAATTTTTCTGATTTCGACGCGAAAGGACCCCGCTATTATTCAGAGTCCTTTCGCGTATTATTTAGCTGGCTTCCGAGGCAGGATTCGAACCTACGGCCCGCTGATTAACAGTTGCCTGAGACTAGTGTTGGACTGTGTTGATTAAGTCGGTTTCGTATTTGATGTCAGGTTTAAATCACTGGCTAGATGGTGTCCCGTGGTTAAATGTCGTGAAACATTTGTGAATCGAGATGCTATGGATTTCGACAAAGGATTTTCTGAATCATTTGACGCAGTTCTAGGTCGCGATTCTCGATGTGATAGATTCTGGTCCAGGGTTTGCTGAAGGTTCATCCGGCAACCTGTTCGAGCGGTTTTACCGTCACGACTCATCGCGCTCACGTGAGGCTGGTGGGGCAGGACTTGCAATTGTTGCCGCAATTACCGGTGCCCACGACGGCGAAATCGAAGCTGCCAACGAACCTGATCGTGGTGCCAGAATTACTGTGGGTCTGCCGTTTAAGGCGGATGCTGGGTGAGACCAGGACAGGTTAGCGAGCTGTAGAGCCTGTTTTTCAGTAAGCCCTAGTCCAACTTATCTCCTTGCCCTACCATCCCGCTTCACGGGATACCTGAGCCGAGGAGAGCGCAATGGCGTCGATTGAAAGCATCGAAATTACCATCGCGAAATGTAACTTCATTGGGGTTCACATTTGCCACGAAAAAGTAGGCCCCACCTTGAACATAAGGGTCAAATGCATCGCTTGCACCCTCGGTAATCGTATATCCGTTGGTTGTCAGCCACGATTCCATCTGCGGGCAGCCACGAAGAATTTTTCTTTGATCAGAGACCTCTATGGCGTCAATTCGTGGGCGTCAATGACGACCTGAGTATGCAACACATTGAGGTCATCGTTCGGGTCCTCATAGAGACCGGAACCGGC
>MDTE01100288.1_pt1 | contig 15904 bp, 20 predicted proteins | sample 811231 | NCBI WGS metagenome assembly MDTE01 (sample SAMN05326651, study PRJNA326480) | marine metagenome | isolation source: seawater | place: Indian Ocean: Red Sea | collected 2010
ATTGGATAGTTGCTCATATTATCGTCCAAATCTCGATACAAGTTCATTCCATAGTTATCTACCCTATTTAGTAACTCTACATTATCCTTTAAAATTAAGGCATTTTGCCTGGCTGGCTGACCATCTTTCGTTTTAATTGCATCAAGATCAACGTGGTGATGAACTCGACCATATCTCTCTACGAGAGTAACAACATCGGGATGCATCTCAACGAGCATCTGTGACTTCCTCAGTGATGCATCTTCTTCATAGTTATTATAAACTTCAGATGTGTTGCCACCCTTCACAGTACCAGTTCTGGCTTTGCCCTGCAGAAAGGCATAGATTAGACAAGTGCATAAACCATCTTTCAGTACACGAATAGACAGATCGACGTCTTCATTGTATCTACCACGCCATCTATGCTCAATTTTATTTTGTATTAAGAAACAAGACATGATGCGCGAGTTTAAGATATATGGCGGATATGGATAATCATCAACACAGAAAAATTTGTATTGAAATCCGGTCAGTGCAATATTTTCATAGCGATCAACAAAATCTTCTGTTGCACGAAAGATACCAGAGCCCCTACGAACACGATACCTTTTGTTTTTATGCAGGCGCCAGAACTCGTATATATTGTCGTCCATCAACCAATGGCGCTCATGACCCTCGGATATTGAGTGCTCCCAGCACCAATTACGAGCAGGTCCCGATCCCTTACCGTGATTGCTGAAAGGTAATACAAGCAATTTATCCTCACCACAAGTCTCAGCATAGTTGTCATATTCCTGCGGCTCGATAGCAATTTTATAAGATGTCACACCCATTCGATCTAGGGCACGCATTGTCATGCGCTGTTTCCATCGACCCTTCGACAGAATGTAGATTGGGTACCTAGTCTCAAAGTTCATTTTCATCTACATATCCATTTTTAATATTTGATTCTCTATCTTTTTTAGGATACCAGACTACAGGAGTTTTATCAGTTAACTCATAGTCGTATAGCTCAGAAAAAGCTTGGCGGTCCTCTTTGGTTTTAAATTTAATCGTAATCTGTTTCCAAGGATCCAGTTTTTGAGTCTCAAACGATGGCATGCCCGCAGCCCACCATTGAAGGTATGGGTTGCGCCACTCATTCTGTAGTTGTTTCTTGTTATATGCTTTCATTTCAGTCTCCAAAAAAGCTAAGTAGACCATTATCTTTTTGTCTACTGTAAATGTATTTAGTCAATTTTGGAACGGGTGCCTCACCCATTTTATTCATGAACTCTGCGTAGTCTTCGATGCAATCAAAGTTCACAAAAAGATTCTGCCAATCCTCAGGAAATTCTGGATCGACTTGTTTTGGTTTGATATTTGGCTCAACATTTGTGTTTTCACCAATAAATCCTGATAGGTCAGACGGCACATTTTCTTCAGCCGTATAGCCTACAAGATCATCATAATTTTTTGATGTATCACGTACAGAGTTCATGGTAGACATTCTAATACATTCCTTCGTAATTGTCAATAGTTATTCAAGTACTTATGTATTTTTCTGATCTGATCTAAACGAACTTCAAAATCATTTAGCTGTCTAGTCCTACCAGACGGATGATAGATCTTCAAGTGATCGAGATCCATTTTATTTAGAACTTTGCTCACGAAGGATCCTAAAGCAATAATTTTTTTATCTCTAAATGGCTCTAGTCGAGGTTTTAATAAGTCAAAAACTACATTCTTGATGTCTGGTTCTACATTCACAGCATGTGGTATGACATTTTGCCAGTCCCATTCATAGCAACGAGCAGCATGCATCCAGTCTGTAAGTGTCTGGTATGTATCTTGCTTGCTGTACTTTTCACCGGATGAATACACGCACGTGTCCCACCCAGAAGGACAAAAACCGCAAACCATCACCTCATTACTGAGGCGATGGCGCGGATCGAGAATCCCTATCCTTTCAGCAAAGGATTCTTTCAAGTAGTATTTCTCAATCATTGATTTCGAACAGATCTTTGAAGATGTCGAGAGCCTGATTGGCATCAGAAACTGAAGCCGTAAATCGCCGATCTTTTCTGTCGCCACTGCCGACATTTTCTAAGTCTTGCAGACCAAGTTCTTTTGCCCAAGCTTCCAGATTTTTCTTGAACTCTGATTTGCCCAACATGAACGTAATTTCATTTACATCACCATTCGGCATTGTCGTCCAACCAACTTGAACTCCATTTCGAGTTACACTTTCAAAAACTGTTGAGGTAGCGGTAATGGTGAGCTTGCCGCTTCGACCCTTGATAAAGCCATAGTTATCAGTATACCACGATGGCAGGCTTTCCAGATTGTCGATCTGATCTTCTTTCCAAGTTCCAAAAATTTCAGAAAACTTAGACATAATAAAACACTCCTTGTAATGCCCAGCAACGGCATTATCGGTTGGTTGCAGTGTGGATATAAGATACGACTCTAAAACAAAAGATGCATCTTTTTCGTCAAGTCTAAACCTTTCAAGATTGCATGCAACAATCCAAAGATCATTGATGTCATAACCCTTCGAGTTTATATGAGACAGACAACGATTGCCACGACCCTTGCCTGTGTATTTTGGATTTCCTGCAAGGTCCCGATACATATAAACATAGTCACCGAGAGACTCTAGGAAAACCATGGGGATGGTTTCTGTGTTTGTCATGTTCATCATATGATTATACTATCATATAATGCTAATTATGTAAATACTTTTTTATGTAATGTTTTGAACTACTTAGCTTTTTTTCTTCTTCTCATGTAAAGCTTGTACTGCTTCATGGCCCGATCTCTATGGATCCTGTTTGCTCTAGTCTGATATAGAGTTCCCTGTAGATGATCGTATTCATGCTGGATTGTTCTAGCAGTCATCCCGCTATACTTCGTGGTGGTAGTCTCACCGTTCATATCCGTAAACCGGACACGAATTGCTCCAGGTCTCTTAATTTTAATATAGAGACCTGGGAAACTCAAGCAGCCCTCTTCATAGTAGACATCTTCGCTGAATGTGTCTACGATATTAGGGTTAAACATGCAGATCACGCTTTCTCTGTTGTCAGGATCTCCAACCACGAAAACGGAAAGTGGTATACCAACTTGTGGTGCTGCAAGTCCTATGCCATGATTATTTATCATGGTTTCACCCAACCGTGATGCTAGTAGCTCAGGTGATATCTGTGGGTCATCAAAGTTGAATGGCTCTGTCTTTTCTCTGAGTATCGGATCTGAATTATCAATTAGAGTGTACTCAAAACTTTTTTCAATATCAATCAAATCCATCAAACATTCCTATATTCAAAGTTATTACTCTCTTTATTCTCGGATAACAGAACAGCGCCGTTTCGTAAGTGAAAGCGTTCGGCCATCTTAGTCTTAGGAGAAAGAGTAACAAATCTACATATGTGTGGTTTGTTTTCTTTTATCCATTCTACAGTTTTAAAGACTATATCTCGACCTGCTCCTTTTTCATAAGACCATACCGTATAAAAGACTGCAATACGAGGTTCATCAGCAAAGTTTGGAAACTCTATGAGCTCACTCATGTTTGTTGGAACCTGATCATTATATGATACACATATACAAGCTGCAGCATCAGCTGTTAATTCATTCTCATATACAAAGAAGTCTTTATTATTTGAAATACGAAATGCATAACTGATATTTGGTCTTACTGGATCATCATCAACTAAATAAGCCCTATCTGGTGTAACACTATGTAGTATCATGCCGCGATCCTCGAGAAATTTTTATGTTTTTCAAATTTAATTACAGAACGAAACTTGTCTTGAAGAACATCCCCTTTATGACTAATCACAAAAACATTGGTCTCCTTACCAAGTTCATTTAATAATTTCAAGAACTCATCACATCCGTTCGAGTCTAGTGAGGCATCGAATACTTCATCGAGAATTAAAAGATTGGTATTTGTTGAGTTCTTCATCTTCGCAATTGCTCTCCATGTAAGTAACAGAGATAAATCAATCCTCATCTTTTCACCTTCACTGAACGATGCATAACTGAAAGAATCTCTGTGTCTGGACTTTATAGTCTCTTCAAAATTTTCATTCAACTCAAAACTCACAAAGAACTCCATTGCAGCCAAATATTTATTCACTAGCTTGTTCATTACAGGCACGTACTGTCGAACTATTTGTGTCTTGATGCCCTTATCTTTAAGTAATTCAGCGGCAACATCTAAGAGTTCTTTTTCGTGTATTTCACTTTCCCTTTTCTTTTCGTGTCCCTTGATTTGTTTCTTGATGACGTTTACTTTTTTATTCTCTTCTTTCAGATCAGATACATCATCAACTTCTGTGTCGATGTTAGTTCTGAGTTGATTGATGTATTTATTCAAAGATGAGATCTGGTTATTACCATCAGATACTTTCTCTAGTAATTCCTGAACATCTTTATTGATTTCCATGATGTCTAAAAGTCTCTGATTTTCTTTATCTAACTCAATCTGTAATTTATCAAATGCTTCATTGACCTCTAATATCTTACTTTCGTTTTGACCTACCTTTTTGGACTTTATTTCATCATTTATGTCTTGGTCGCAAGTAGGGCAGTGATCATTATCTTGATAAAATTTTATTTCTTTCTTTAATTTTTTAAGCTTTTCCTCAAATTTAGACTCAATTTTAAGAATCTCATTCAGCTTTTTCTGCACGGACTCTTCATCTTTTACTGATTCCTGTAAATCTTTTACTGAAGAGTTATTTTTACTGATGTCGTCTTCAAGTCGACTTATTGCTGTTTCACTCTTTTTAATCTCGGCTTTGAGGTTATCAATTCTTTCTTTGTTTTTCGACTGCATCTCATCAATATATTTCTGATGGACTTCAAGCTTCTCTTGCTCTAAATCAATTTTGTACTTGATGTCTTTTAAATTGTTTTTATTCTGCTGCAGCCTTTCTTTCAGTAAAATATTCATTGCGGTGAATATCTTGATGTCGAGTAGATCCTCAATAATCTCCCTACGAGCACCCGTAGGTAATTGCATAAAAGGAACAAAAGATGATGAACCCAATATAACGATTTGAGTGAATGAATTAAAATTAAGTTTTAATATATTTTGCTCAAGATGATTCTGATAATCTCTCACAGAAGCAGTTTGATTTAACATGACGTCATCTTTGTAGATCTCGAATACATTGGGTTTCATACCTCTTCGTACTCGATATCTAGAATTACCAATGGTAAACTCCGTCTCAACAATCATGTCTTTTTGATTGACCGAGTTCATCAACTGTGGTTTATTTATTTTTCGGAATGGCTTACCAAAAAGAGCAAAACACAATGCATCTAACATTGTGGATTTACCCGCACCGTTTTCACCAATAACTAAAGTGTTTGGACTCTTGTCTAATAAAATATTTGTCCAAACATTTCCAGTGGACAAAAAGTTCTGCCACCGGACATTATGAAAGTGTATCAATTAAAGCTCCATATTCTGCGCTTCTGTATATAAATTAGCAAACAGTTGGTTTAGCTTTGCTTTATCTACTCGCGTATCCATCTGATCAACATACTTGTAGAGAGAGGTCAGTGTATCTTCAGCCTCACTGATAATCTCCTCTTCGGTTTGCTGATCTAAGTTTTTATGATCGTCAACTATTGAGATGTGTGCAGGATCTGCTTTATATAAGTTATCCATCACAATATCAAACCAATAGGGATTATTTTTATTTTGAATAATTACCTTGACATAGGTATCTTTGTACTCATCAAAATTATATTTCTCTAAAAGATCTTCTAGTTTCACATCTATATCGTCATACCATATCTTATTAAATATTCTATATGGATTTTGAATAAATGTCAACTCTCTTTTGGTAGAATCGAATACATGAAAACCACGTTGATCATTATAATCATTCCAAAACATCTCATATGGATTGCCAAGATAGTGAATGTTTCCCTTTGATGATTTGGTATGGAAGTGCCCGGAGCAAACAAGATCAAACTTGTCAAACAGCGCAGACTCAAGCCCGTGTGGATTTGGCATGCCCCTGTACATATCAAAGCCTCTTAACTCTAAGTGGCCGAATAGTACTTGAGACTTTGTATTTTTAATGAACTCCATGGATTCGCCGTAGTTACCATTGCTTATCCAAGGAAGTAAAGCAATACTGCAGTCATCAAATGTATAGTCTACAGGATCTGCATGAAATGTAATATTTGTTTCTTTGAACAGCTCGTTCATGGCATTAACCTCATTGGTATTACGATAGGGAATATCGTGGTTACCAACGATACCAACCAGATTTATTTTATTATCAATGCAAGGCTGAACAAAGATTCTTTTGAACTCTCTGAGCGTAACATAACTGATGTATTTTCTTCGATCAACAATATCACCAAGATGAAAAACAGTGGTGATATTATTATCGGTCAAATATGGAAAGAATATGTCATTATAGAACTTTTCAAAATACTTAATGTAAATTTGGCTATCATTACGAGCACCAAAATGAGTATCCGTTATAATTGCAGCTTTCAATTAATTCTCCATAAGAACATCAACTGCTGTAGTGTTTCTGTTCTTTTTTCTGCGCTTGGTTTCCTCGAATGCTTCAATAAAAACATCTACGTGATCACGAGACCATTCACTTGATTTATTGGAATTGAGGTATGTTGAGGTATCATGTTCCTGAACATTGTGATCCATATTCATAGTAGACATCTCATCTGTCATTTTATACTTTGTGTACAGATGTTTCTTTTCTTTTTGAATACGTCGAAGAAATGCATAATATATAATTTGTGTAAAGTATGCAAATGGATTGTGAGACTTTTCTGGATTAAAATTATCGATATACTGCAAGCAGTTCTCAACCCCATCAGAGATCATTTCTTCTTTAAAAGTATAATTAATAAAATTTGGCTTGTGTGATAAGTGAACAGCAATTTTCATGAAGCACTCTCCGATATAAGGAGTGACTCTCGGTCTTTCTTTATTCGAACTTGCTGCCTCATTAACCATATCTTTAAATTCGATCATGGCTGCCAAAAATTCTTTATTATTAACGTAGTGCTCTTTTTTAGCCTTTGATGTTCTACCCATTAGTGCACCACGATGTTTGTGTTTGAATATCTTTCAAAGAATGCGCGTGTGACATCTTCATCCACCTCATCTTCTTTTGTTTCAAATTCTATGTTTTCTTCTTCGTCTGTTTGAATATCAAGACTATCTAAGCACCCTAGGTAATAATCTTTCATATCTTCCGATGCATCTGAATGAATGATTATATTTGACATACTGATAGGGAAAATAACTTCATCGGTAAACGGAATCCACTTTGCAACTCTTACTGAAGCTCCTCTATATGTATTATGAACAAAAAGCTGAAGTGGTTTATAAAGAATTGCGTACTCATCGTCGATGCTATCTACCATTGATATAATATGCTCTCCACTTGTAAGCTTGAAGTAGTTTATATTTGGTTTCATTGCTTTATCCTTAGAGTTTTATATTGTATATTTTATACTCGAATTCTTCTTCGTTGTAGATCTTTACTCTTTCTGAAAAATGATTGAGCGTGTAATTTACTTTGCTCTTGTGCCTTAAGTCATCGGCGATGTCAAACAGTGTTGCCTTATCCTTTTTATTGCCTTTACGTAAACCTCGGCCAATAGACTGAAGATTACGAATACGAGACTTAGTGGGAGAAGCAAAAATGATATTATGAAGATTCCTAATATTAATTCCAGTGCTGAAGGTACCGTACGAGGCAATGATAATCGCGTTTTCCTGCCCCTCAGTAATTGACCTGATTTTCTCCCGAGTCTCTGCATCAGTGCCTCCATAGACGAAAAAAACTTTTCGATCACCTTTAACTGCCTTTGATATGTTATCATACAATATTTTTCCGTGTTTGTCAACAAATTGAAATAACAAAAGAGTATTACCATTGAGTGATAGAGTTAAATTTTGAATGAATTTATTTCTTCTTTGATTACTTACAATAAAATCAACTTCATCTTGATATTTCATTTTACTGACAAGTTTCTTTTCCTCATCGGTATATTTTAGCACCAAAGCTTTTATCTTAAAACTTGCCAGATGATCTTGATCAATGAGTTCTCGTGTTCTCACAAATTGCTTTACTCTTCCAAATAAGCCTTCTAGAACAAGCTTATGTGTCTGTGTACCATCAAGGGTCCCAGTAAAACCAAAACGATACTTGCAGTCAATAAGTTTTGTCATAATAGATGTAAGTGACTTTGCTTTAAACAGATGGCACTCGTCACCAATCACAACATCATACTGAGAGAAATAATCCTTACGCATCTTGTACAGAGACTGCCAAGTCGATACAACAATTCTACAATCAGTATTTTTTTCCTGACCACTCATAATTCTATGAATATCGTTCTCATCCGATCCATACTCTACAAAATCTGATTTCATTTGATGAACCAAAGAAGTGGTCGGTACTATGATAAGAGTCTTACAGTCACCGTACCATTGAGTTAAGAGCCATATAATGAACGACTTGCCTGAAGCAGTTGGAGAAACAAGTAGACCCCTATTATTTCGTACGAGATGAACGAAACTGTCCAACTGATAGTCACGAGGATCAAACGAAGTTTGGAGAGAAGTGATGAATTCATTTGCTTCTTTTACTGAAAAATTTTCTTGTGTGTCTATACTTTCGGTAATTTCAAGATCGTATTCTCTTTCATCAGCAAAAACCTGTACGTATGGTAATAGACCCAGATATAGCTGTTTCGTCATAGCATTATATAACCGCATTTTTCCATCCCACATGCGATTACGATATGCTGGCATAAATTTTGCACCGGGTACTGTGAATGTGAAGTAATCATTGAGCTCCTGACGTATTACAGGCTCTGCATCGACCTTCATATATACTTCATTTTCCTTACTAATAATCAATTTATTGCCACTCACATTGCTAGGAACCAGAAGTAAATCTGATGAAATCCAAGCTGTTTTTGATGACATAACCCCTCGTATTTATTGCTTTTATTATTTCTTCGAGGACGTCCACCATTTCCTGTTGATACGCAATTTTTGTATTCAACTGGACCATTTCAGAATCACTTTCTACATAATATGAAACCTCGTTTTTTAATCTTTTAAATGGATATGGCTCCCTTCCAAGTTCTGCTAGATCTTCAGGATTATTTAGGTCTCCGCGATAGTAATCCATGAGCCTTTGATGCAGCTGTTTTTGCTTCATCTTTAAAGCACGAAGCTTTAATCTCTCATCAGAGAAATGCTTCAAATACTTACCATGTAAGATTGGGATGTTTAGACTTTCTCGTGATAGCTCAGTTTCATCTATCTTAACATCCTCTTGCCACATACCAATAATATTTTCAATCTTCATTCGTTAAGGCTCTTTTCATTGCAAACATTGTCTTTGTATCTAAACACTGTATAGTCGCACTTTTAATACCAGGATAAATTCGTTTCAATCCTGATAGTAGACTACGGCTATTTTCTCGATAGAAAGAATCACATTCTACATAATTATCAAAAGACAAGCGCTCATGATACTTAATATCCTGTTCACCGGATACAAATGTAACCAGCGCAACTATAAACCACTTCATATCTACACTCCAAAGCTTTCACCACAACCACAACTTGATGTTGACATCGGATTCTTTACCGATAGAAATGATCCACCCAATTCATTTACATAATCAACAGTACTACCTAATATATATAATTCTGCAACTGGATCAACTACGAGTACACCATCAATCGGATCACTCCAATTTACATCTGGACAATCAGATTTAAGTCCCCATATGTATTGAAAACCAGCACATCCTCCACCCTGAACACCAAGTGATACATAATCATCACCGCGTACTGAATCAAGATATGTCTTTGCTGAATCTGTAATAGTAACCATTTATTACCCTTTAAAATCGGCTCAAGGCCTATTATAACAAGATTATCTGAAATGTAAACAAATTATACGGTATCAGCAACTGTAAATTGACGATACCTAAATGTTACCTCCGCTTGCAGGTACTCAATATCTGTTTGTGTTACATCAAAAGCAAGTGGTGATAGTGATAGGGGAAACATATCTTCAAAAGAAATTCTAATGATTGGATTATTATTTGAAGATAAAATAACCAAAGCGCCATCAGAATATATACTTGAGCGTGATGTATCTAAGTCTTTATATTGTTTAAAGTTTTCTGGAAATCCCAACCCCTTTATCCAGTTAAATATTTCCAAATAATTTTTCATTTCCTCATCTACTCTAAATGTTAGGGTAAATGGCTCGTAAGAAATTTTATCCCCGGGTCGAGGTATGTTTACAAAGGGATTGGTTTGAATTGCTTCTACCATAGATATTGTTGGCAATGTCGCCGCTTGACAGAAATACTCTATGTTTGGAGCTCTATTTAAAACGAAACGAAAGCCTAGAGGCGATAAAAAGTTGAGATTTTGAGTGAGTGTTTCAGCCTCTAGTGTGTCAATTCCGATTTTTGGTATCAATGCCATCTTTTAATCTCTTCCATCATTTCTACTGTTCGATATCCGTTGTGTTTGTCCGAATAACCAACTTGAACTTCTTTAATTACTGCTTCGATATTATGTTTCCAAAAGTTCAAAAATTTGTGGACTCTCGGTATTTCAGGTACTATATCATCGGTCTGCCAAATAAACTCTTGCACGATATCATTATAATCTGGCATATAGTATAAGATCTCTACAGTTACCACATTTCTTTTTAAGTATATCATAACACTATTTATATAGATCAATACACAAAAAAAGAGGGGAGCCGAAGCTCCCCTCTAAGTTTCATCGAAACCTTATTTGTTTTTATTACATTAGGTTTGCGATTGTGACAAGGCGGTAGTAGATGTTGCGATCGTTTACCGCTGTACTGATAGAACCATCAGCGGCCGTTGTGGCGAACGGATTGGCGACCATGCCGTAGCGAGTCTTAAATCCGATCTTGGGCTGGAAGGTGTTCTCACCAACCGCACGCACCATTTGGAGAGGCACGTATGGGCAGTAGAAGAGACCCGCGTCAAATGCGGACGCACCCTTGTAACCGACCGTGGCGTACTGATTTCCAGACGCACTGGAGAAGTACGGATCAACGTAAACCTTCATGCGGCCGTTCAGGACACCCGCGAAGGTGTTACCTGTGTCATCCACGCTGAGGTTGGCGCTGAGAGCAGGTGTGTAGTCTAGGACACCAGCCATCTGAAGAGCAGATGCAACATCCGAACCACAGATCAGGACGTTACCCTTACCGCGACGTGTTGACTTCGCGATCTGGTTGGCTTCACGCTCGAGCTGGAATACCAGGCCCTTAAAGCGCTCTACACTCCAGCGACCGTTGGAATCAACGTCGAGGTCGAATGTACCAGCCGTCGTTGTGTTATCCTGAGCACCAACCGTAGCTGTGTAGTTAATCGTACGAACAACTTCACGGTTGATTTCAGCCAGGATCTCAGCAGACAGGATGTTGCTGAGTTCTGTTTCGGCATCTAGACCGTGGATGGCTTTAAGGTCTTGAGCCAATTCCATGGTGTATTCCGCTTTGAGTGCACGAGAAACCGCCGTTACAGCAACCTTCTCGATGCTGAATGCCATCTCTTGGAAAGCATTCTGTGACTCATCACCGAGAGCTTCTGCCTCAGCGGTAGTCATACCCGTTGTTACGGTGTAGCCAGAACCTGTTGCACGAGCCGTTGGATCACTACCGGTTGCAGCAGTGCCCGCGCCACCATCGATAGCCGCGATAGAAGCAGTGTTAGCTGCCGCCGATCCGGAGAACGTGGTATTGGCTTCGTTGTAGAGAGCCTCACTGCCGGCTTGGCTTGTGAAGCGAGGACGCATTGCAAAGATAAGACCGGTTGGTCCTGTCATTGGCTGAACGCCGCAGATATCGTATGCAATGAGGTTTGGCATGGAACGCCGAACCAGCGAAATAAGCACTGGGTCGAAAATGTCCACGGCACCATCAGAGGCTGTGGAGCTCGAGGCACCCATAGCGTTGGTAGGCGCCGCTTCGCCTAATAGCGATGGCATTTGATAGCCACCAGAACCGAAAGACGCTTCACGTGAAGCATTCTCTTGGTTTTCTAGAAGAGTTGCAGTGACTGCCCGACGATGAGAATCCTTAATCTCGCTGAGGTCTGGATGCTCAATGACTGGCTGCCACTTCTTCTGTAATTCTTCAGATAGAAACATTTTTGTTTTCTCCTTACTGTATTAATCAGCCTTCATAGATTATTTATAATATATTTATTTTTTAGCAGATCTTGAAATGGCATTCATGTATACTGCCATAGCACCTGTAGGACCTTCGTTCTCTTCTTCAAGAGAAATGGGACCGTCTTCATCATCGACAACGACCGTTTCGGTCTCTTCATCAATATCAAAATATTGTGACTTCAACATGCCGATTTTTTTACGAAAATCATCAGCATCATCAAAGTCAATTCCTTCTGCAAGTCCGCGAAGCTTTTCGATTTGTGTATCAGTGAGTTCGTCAGTTGCCTCTACGAAGATAGCATCTTTCTCGAAATCATTTACTTTACCGAGAAGCTCGACATTCTTGTCTGTCTCTTCGTTGAGCTTGCCTTCGAGCTCATCAACTTTAGCGATAAGTTCTTCCACAACATCGACCTTCTCTTCTGGAATATCGACATAGTGTTCTTCGAACAAACCTTTGAGTCCTTTGAGGAAATCCTCTACCATATCGGCGCGTACGCCTGTCTCGATGGCAAGACTGTTATTTTCAACCCATTCCTGAACAACATAGTCAAGATATGAATCAACTTTTTCTGTGAGTTCGTCTACAGCTTCTGTACGAGATACCTCGACATCGGACTCTGCTTCAATAGCAAATTTTTCAATCTGCTCGTTAACTTTTGATACGACAGCTGCTTCAAAAATTGTTGCAACTTTTTCCTTGAACTCTTCGTCGAGATCCGTTCCGTTCAGCATTGCATCAACATCGTCTTGGATGTTGATATCAGCTGATGTGATTGTAGCAAGTTCTTTAGGTGCTTCTGCTTCATCAATGACTTTGTCATCAGCTTCAGCTTCTTCATACATGCCAGCATTTACCTTTTTATACATGGCTTGCAATTCAACTTTTTTCATGCTACTTAAATTTTTCATCATGGCATTGATCATAGCCATCTTGGTCTTAGGCATTGGATCGCCCTTACCCTTTGGCTTTTCGTCAGTCTTGTCTCCTACTGGATCCGCGACTTCGGAGTCTTCGCCGTCAGCCTTGAACTCTAAAAGATCTTCATCTTCTGAAATCTCCTCAGGAGTTTCAAGAACCTCTGCGTCCTCCATTACTTCTAAGTCTTGTTCGGACATCTGTTTTATCTCCTTGTGAAAATAAATTTCTCATTCATATTATTTATAAAAACACATCTTTTAGAGTTGCTTCATGAACTTCGCAAAGGCTGCAACTTTAGCTTCCTGAAGCTCTGTTCTTGACGCTTTTCTGATCTGTTCTTGAGTTTTCTCAATGTACTGAGGAACCCAACGATCATTTATTTGTAGCCATTCAACTCCCTCCATAATACCCTCAACAAATGCTTCAGGTGCGGACGGATCGGCTACAATATCAGCAGCTGTTGCCAACTGAAAATCATTCGAAACAATATTTGTTCCATCCTTATCTTGTTTTAGAGTACCCATACCTCTCGATGAAACACCAAGCTTGGCTCCTTCATCCATGAGATTCTTTACGATCTTACCCATCGGTGTTTCTGTCATGATCTTTGCTCTACCCATGATGTTATTTCCATCCTGGTGTAAATCCTTAATCATGTGTGATACGCGCTCAAGGTTGATAGTAGGACCCTGCGGGTGACCAAGCTCTCCATATGCCCGGTTCTTTTCTACATATTCTTTGTTATACCGATTTACTTCTTTTAGAAGTGTCTGGATCGGATACTTACGACCGTTGCGGTTCTTGATTTCCCCCTGCATAAAAATGCCTTCGATAAAGTAATTTTTACCACCGTCTTCTTTTGCCTCGGTGATAAACTCTACATCCGTTTCTAGCATTTCGGTAATAAGTTTCATGACATGTTCCTATTTCTTTTTATTTATTTATAATAGTTAACCTGTCTGGAATCTTTTTGGTGCATTATTATAAAGAATTGTAGCTTCAGCTGCACTTACTGCCTTATTATAAACTGCGCACATACCAACACCTGCATTTGTGTGCAGTGGAAATCTGGGATTACCTGTATTTCCATCAAGTAAACTTGTTAGCCATGTCCAATTGTAAGTTGAGTTTCCAGTCGATGGTGAGTTGTAAGTCATAGTAAATGTATCGGTCTTAGTGCCGTTTACATAAAAAGCACTACCGTTAGTTACACCCTCGTCTATGACTATGAGAATATGAGATAAACCATCAGGAAGAGCTGCAGCTGCTGTTTGACTACCACCAAAACTTCCTGACGTTCCTCTGTGAAGAAGAAAGTTAATTTTTTCGGAGCTATACTGCTGTATGCTAATACCCGTATCGTTACTATCTTCTGCGGTACTTACGATGTATCCTGCGGTAGTGGCGCTCGCAGGTTTACCGTAACCTATCTCTATAGTAAACTGAGCGCCATCTTTATGTATAGAATTTGTGAATGTTGTGGTAGACTTAAATCCTTGCATGGTAAGAAAATTAGAAGCGGTTTGGTTATAGTACAGACTGCCGCTGTCATAATTTGGATCGCGAGAATCAGAACCTGTGCTGCTTCCTCTTTGAACATCGTACGTCGTCTGAGATGATCCATCTGCTGGTGATGGTTCAGCGTTAATAACAGTTTGCGAACTTTCAGAGTGTGAAGCATCCCACATAAATACACGTGACGCATTGATTGTTTTGATATTTGGATCATCATTCGGTGCGTCGCGATCCGATGTAAGAGAACCAGCACTGACTGTGAAGTCGCCACCCGTTCCAGCATTTAGAGCAAAGTTAGCTGCAGCTTCACCGGCATCTAAGTGTAAGTACATGAGCGGAGAAGAACCAGTCGGCGTTGAACCATCGGCTCCAACATCAACCGCTGTGCCCCCATCTGAATACCATTTTCTACGATTCGCTTCTACACTAAAATCAATATAAGAATCATCGAACCAGAACTCAGCTAATGAGCCATAAAAAGGTTTGTCTGTAATCTCAGCAGATCTACCAATCTCCATCGAACCTGTAAAATCAATATCGTCGTTAGTGAATGTTTGCCCTGAACTTTCTAGTTTATCCACGTCATTAATATACAAATTTTTTGCTCCGGTGGCAAGGTTACCTGAGCATAACACATGATTCCAACCATCATTTAAAACACCAGTAAAAGGAGAGGTTGATTGTATTAATAGTATAAGCGAGCCACTTGCGTTTCTACCAACGAGAGTTAACTTATTTGATCTGTCTGATAAGGCACTTCTTTGTAGTAAAAATTTATTTGATGAACCAGCTCGTATAGTAAAGATGACATTCGTTTCTTCATCAGCAGTGTCTGCGTTGGCTACGTCTTCCATTTTAAACCAGAATGCAAATGCCCATTCTTTTCCATCGGATATTCCACTCAGCCCAGGAGCTGATCTACTTAAAGTAGTGCTTCCATTGAAGTTTGCATTATCTACTGTGAAAGCACCACCTCCACCGCCTCCACCAGCAGAAATAACTGCTGCTGTTTGCGATGCGACTATAGAATTTGTTGGTGAGACGCCTACGCCTAATTTCATAATTAGTAGCCTTGTAGGACTTTTAATCCCATCTTTCGTCCGGAACTATCGTGCTGAACCATGATCATGAAATCATGCGTGCCAGGATCGAAAGATCCTTCGTCTGTAACCATAGAATATCCAGAAGGTAAAGAACCGAGCAGAGCTTCTATATCGCTAGCCCTATCGGTATCTTCTGCGGTCCATGAA
>MDTE01177826.1_pt1 | contig 15902 bp, 14 predicted proteins | sample 811231 | NCBI WGS metagenome assembly MDTE01 (sample SAMN05326651, study PRJNA326480) | marine metagenome | isolation source: seawater | place: Indian Ocean: Red Sea | collected 2010
CCGCGATAGCATTATATATGCGGAGCTCGCATTGAGTGCCGCAGGCGATTTTTTAGGTCTTAGGGTGAACGGCGTTGGGAATTGCGGTGCCTACCTTACTGCTATGGGGCCCGCCCCTATGACTAATGTTATTTGCCGAAATATAATCAGTGTTTATAAAACACCCGCCTTTTCATATGCAACCAAGGCTGTATTTACAAATACCGTGCCCACGGGCCCCTACCGTGGAGCGGGTCGACCAGAGTCAAAATATATTATGGAACAACTGGTAGATAAAGCAGCTCGGGAAATGGGTATTGATAGAGTACAACTTCGTCGCCGAAATTTGATCCCTCCCTCTGCAATGCCCTATTCTTCTCCCAACGGGCAAAAATATGATAGTGGAGAATTTGAGGCCATTATGGATGCAGCACTGGATCGAAGCGACTGGTCTGGTTTTGAAAAACGCCGATCCCTCTCTGAAAACAATGGAAAATTGCGGGGTATTAGTATTACTAATTATTTAGAAAATACTGGTGCTGCTGGTGAATTGGCAGATATTCGGTTTCGTGACGATGGAACCGTCGCCCTGGTTACAGGTGCCAAGGATATGGGGACCAGCCACCGAACACCTTTCGCTCAGATTTTACATGATCGACTTGGAGTACCATACGAAGCTATTGAAGTTATCCAGAACGATTCTGATGAGATGAGCGCTGGTGCCTCCGGATCTGGAGGCTCTAAAACACTTGTCGGAGCGGGAAATGCCATTAGTGATTGCGCCTCTGCCATTATAGAAAAAGGTAAAATATCAGCTAGTCATATTATGGAAGCTGCCGTAGAGGATATAGTATTCTCTGATGGAAACTTTACTGTCACCGGCACTGATAAAACCATACATGTTATGGCTTTAGCACAAAAGCTAAAGAGCCTTAAAAATTTACCAAAAGATGTGCCAACTAGTTTGGATGAAAAGGCAGTGCATGACGCCAGTCCCTCTAGTTTTCCAAATGGATGTCACGTTTGTGAAGTGGAAATTGAACCCGAAACCGGTGTTGTTGAAATAGTAAAATATTTAGTCGTTGACGATTTTGGAGTAGTCATCAACCCTCTGGTTGTTGAAGGTCAAGTGCAAGGCGGGGTAATGCAAGGTGTAGGGCAAATTTTAGTAGAGCGTACTTTGTATGATGAAGACGGCCAGCTGATTACAGGTTCATATATGGACTACTGCATGCCGAGGGCAGACAATTTGTGTAATATCGATTTTTCAACACGGAATGTTCCATGTAAGACAAATCCGCTTGGTGTGAAGGGTTGTGGCGAAGCGGGGAATGGAGGCTCGATGCCAGCCGTTATGAACGCTATCCTTCATGCTTTAGAAGATAATGGTATCGAAGAATTGGATGCACCCGCTACGCCGAATAGAATATGGGAAGCAATACAAAACGCTGGATAAAATGAGGAACTTACATGTTTTTTGAACCTAGGAAAGATGATCATGGCTTGCCCTATAATCCTTTCAAGGCGTGTGTTGTACCAAGGCCAATAGGTTGGATTACAACCTTAAGTCACGCTGGTTTAGTGAATCTTGCACCTTTTTCTATTTCTAACCAACTCGCTTATGATCCGCCCTTCGTATTTTTTTCTGGTTCAGGCGCTATTGATGGAGAGGGCTCAGAGCCACGGAGAAAAGATTCAGTTGTCAATGCAGAAGACACAGGCGAGTTTGTTTATAATATGGCAACTTACGAACTTCGTAATGAAGTTAACCTTTCCTCAAAACACGTGCCACCCGACGTCGACGAGCTAGAAATGTGTGGCCTAACTCCTGCGTCATGCAATCTTGTAAAATGTCCTCGAGTGCTTGAAAGTCCTATTAATTTGGAATGCAAGCATCACTCCACGCTTACACTTCCATCAAATTCGGCCAAAGGCGTTCACCACGTTGTAATCGGTGAAGTTGTAGGTATTCATCTAAACGAAGAAGCGTTAACGGAGGGGAAAGTTGATTGGGTCAAAATTCAGCCTCTGGCTCGCATGGGGTATATGGATTATACGCACGTCACCAAAGTGTTTACGATGGCAGGCCCAAAAGGAGAGGAATTTAGGCCCGGTCAAATCGGCGAACATAAAGATTCAAAACACTGGGATCGCATCGAGGAAGAATGGGATAAATTTAAAAATGGGAAGTAAAGTAAACTATCAATGCCATCTCTAAATTAATCCTAAAATGGCTTTTCTCCTTCGACGGCATATCGTCGTAATAAACGACGCTCTTTTAAGTCAAAGTCTGTTCTAGCATGCAGAGTACAACGATTATCCCAAATAGCTAAATCATTTGGTTTCCATTTATGTTCATATAAATATTTTTTGCTCTCCATATGATTAAAAAGGTCTTCCAGCAATTGATTACTAAAATCTCTTTCCACATCAATTATATAATCCGTCATTAATCTATTAATAAAAAGAGATTTACGTCCCGTTTCAGGGTGCGTTCTTACGATTGGATGTACCGCAGAAGGTGCTCCTAACGTGCGTTCCTCTGTTTTTGTATATCTGTTATTCGACTGATAGTCATACACATTTAGGGCTAGTTTTCCAGAAAGTGTTGCCTTTAAATTTTTGGGCAGATCGTCATAGGCTTCAGAACAATTGCAAAACACTGTGTTTCCACCCTCAGATGGAATTTCTATTGCATACAAACTTGTCGCCGAAACAGGTGTTGCAAAGTAACATTGATCCGAGTGAAACCACATTTTTCCGCCAGGTAAAATTGCATTTTCCTTAAAATTCGAGACGAATAACATGCCAGGGTGAGACTGAGATTCAGATTCTGGGGCAGTCCTTTCAACCTGAATGTTTCCAAAGTTTGAACAAAGGGAAGCATGTTCAGTATCACTAAGGCGATAACCACGTATAAAAATAACTCCATATTTCAGCCAGACCTCGCGCAACAATTCTGCATTTTGTTCATTTAATAATTTACCTGGGTCGAGCCCGATAATTTCAGCTCCAAAGGTTTTAGTAAAAGGTGTTATTTTTATTGACATTTATATAAAACCACGTTTTATTCGCGAGGCAACTTTATCTAAGACCATCTTCACCAATCATATCTGTTGCAGAAAGACCGCCGACCCTTGAAAACGGTCTTCCAGAGTCCGAAACAGAGATAGCCACTAAAATTTCGTTTGCCCGAGGAGCATCAGCCATTCCTACTTCCATTCCATCAAAATGACTGCGAACGTAAGCAGCGTCCTTGTGACCGAGAGGTATATCGATTCTACAGCCCTGGCCACCCAATTTTTTGACAGAAGGGACGAGGGCTGCTCCTTTCTCTACTTCCCTCCGTAGGGGCGCACCCAATTTAGGATGTAAAATTGCTGCTGCGTGCTCCCATTCACCATTCTCTCCAACGATAGCCGCCTTCCCATAACTCTCGACTTCTTCAGGTTGAATACCAAGAGCATCAACACACATCTTTCCCAAGTAGCCTCCAAGTTCTTCACCAATTTCTATCAACTCTGACAAGTCTTCTTTAAAAGTATTAGCAAAGGGATTTTCTATAACCGCTATGGCTGCGGCCTTCCGCGTTGGAGGGTCAACAAGTTGACCAATATCTCTCATAGTTTCTTCAACAATAAACTGTGTTTTTCTAATCTTAGCTTTCATAAATTTGATACTCTTATCTTTACTAATTGCTTATTAAACCAATGGGCGGACTACCCACTACCCTGAAGCTATCTTGTAATACCAACACTGCAGCCGTGATGTGCCCAGCTAGTTCCATTTTTTCAGCTACAGTTTGGCCCGAATCTAGCGCATTCTCAATTGTGTTACCGTCAAGCTTACCAACTTTAACAGTTATTAACCGTTCTCCAAGATCACTATCAATATCTTGATTGATTGCTGGCTCTTGTTTGATGGCTGGATGATCTGCGATAACTGCGTTGGCAATTAACGTAGCGGCAACATCTGCGGCTGCAGCATTTGAAGCCAATACGGTCACAGCGTCTGCTATACCCATAGAAAAACTGCGACCTTTCCAGCCACTAGTAGCGATACCGCGAGCCGGACTTTCAAAATTGAACACACATTTGCCATTTATTTTCGACCGACTGATATCACCAACTATACCGGCTGTTAATAAATGGTCCCTCTCAAGGTGAAAGGATATATCACCGCCATTATTAACATATATTTTGTCAAGTTTCCTGCCAATTAAAGAAATTTCTAGAACCTGATCTGCCACTGCACCTGCCACCGCCGCCATGGGCGTCAGAAATTTATCATGGTATGGATAACAAGCTTCTTTCATCCGACGAGAAACCAACCCGTCAGGGTGCCAACCTTTACTATATGGTCTTCGTAAATCACTTATTTCTGTTACCAAGCCCGGCAATATTTTTGGAAAAAAATTAATAGCCTGTTCGTAAGATTTTTGGACTTCAGTGGAGGGACCGAACGATTGAAGTATTATATCAATTGGACCATGACTGAGATGTAATTTCTTCCCATCCGGCATTAATACCATCTGGGCGGGGGTAAACATTTTATGCGTCCTGCTCAAACTCGATATTTTTATTTTGACCTAATGGCCAGGAGTGGCGATTATTCCATCGAATTGAACGCACATTCTCATTATCTAGCACTTCCTCTATAGTGCGAATTCGATCGATGTACCCCCCCATTTCCTTATATTTTTCAGCAGGTAGAGTAAATTCTATGGGGGCCACTAGAGCGGGAGTGGGTACATATCCGAATGAATTATCAGGCATTTCATTAACGTCTACCATAAGGGTTATTCCACCACCCGGCCAAACATAAACGGGTGCCCCTCCACACGTCACGCCCGTCACAGTTTCCTTAACAGAACGCGTCAACCTCACAGGATTAACTGTAACTCCCGCTCGAAGGCTTCCGCCGGCCCCCCCCATGAACATCACAGAACAAAGAGCAGGCTCGCAATTTTCACCTATACGATCTACGACCAACTTCACGTCATCCGACATTTTTTTCTTGATTGGCTCAAGGCTATTGTCAAGTTCGAAATATGCAGAATCTTGACCAGTGGTGGACACCATGAGCAAACGCAGGCCAGACCAAGCGATCTCTGGCTCAATCTTTTCAATTATATCAAGTGGATCCACAATATTTGTTCCCCCCCACCCAGCGCCATGATCAGCTACTTGAAAATAACGACCTGGAGTTGAACGTCGTCCCCTGACACGTATTCCAGCTGGAGGCATATCAAGAAATTTTCCAGCCTGATGTTCGCTGAGTACAGCGGTTATGTGATCATCCACAACAATTACTTCATCGACAAAGTTATGCCATTGAGGCGCGAAAATACCGACAGTCGCGGAACCACAACCAACGCGCATGCGCTCTTCTTGAACTCCATTTATAATTGGTGCTTTTCCTGCTTGAACTACTATCTCAGAACCGTCATCTATGGACATTTCGACAGCCTCTTTATTACAAAGGCGCATCATTGTATTGCAAGTAGTATTGCCTTCCTTTTTACTGCCACCAGTCAAATGACGGACGCCACCGATTGCAAGCATTTGCGACCCATATTCTGCCGTCGTAACATGGCCCACCTGTTCACCGTTAACTCTAATTGCAGCGGGTTCAGGTCCGATGTAAGCGTCGGTATCTATTTTGACTTTCACGCCGCAATAACTGAAAACGCCCTCGCTTACAACGGTAACCATATCAATACCATCATGCTCAGAACTAATTATAAATGGCGCCGGCTTGTAGTCAGGATATGTTGTCGTGGAGCCAATGCCGGTTACGAAGGAAGGTACATTGCCGACTAGCGATCCGTCCCACTCATCTGCGTTAGTGCCGAATGGCACCATTTCACCATTTTTATCGGAAACTTTTTGCGCAACAACGACAGGATCCATTCTAACCAATTTGCCATCAAAGTTACCATAACGGTCACAAGCCCCGGTTTTTTCTGGCCGAATTCGACATAAAACTGGGCAAGCGTCACACCTGATCAAGTCAACTTTTTCATGTAATTCTTTACCGGCCATGACCTGCCTCTCCGGCCAATTAACAATTTATAATTATTTGTAAGTATACAAACAAATATCTGTGAGGCTACAATTTCTGTCAAGCTACTTACATCAATGAGATAAATAAAAAAATAATCTGTAAATTTTCTAAACAAATGTCTAATTTAAGTTTTGAAACTCTTGACAATTTCTCGGCTTAGTCGATACTTATCGAAATTAAATTGTAAGTGTACAAACAATTATTTTATAAGACTGAAACTGTAACTAAAATATTTTTCATCCGAAAACCAGCGTGTTTTAGCTGAAAATTCAGAGTCGAAGCCATGGCTACACAACTCAAAGAAACCGACAAAGACGGCCGCGAAATTATAGATTCCGTTGTTATCAGATTTGCTGGTGATTCGGGAGACGGGATGCAACTGACCGGCACACAATTTACTCAATCAACTGCATTAATGGGGAATGATCTATCAACTTTTCCTGATTTTCCAGCTGAAATAAGGGCTCCTGTCGGAACAACCTATGGAGTTTCTGCTTTTCAAATTAACTTTGCTTCACATTTAATCAAAACTCCTGGAGACGCACCGGACGTTTTAGTCGCAATGAATCCAGCCGCATTAAAAGTCCATTTAAAAGACCTAGTGCCCGGTGGAACGGTCATCATTAATTTAGGGGCGTTTAATGACAGAAATATTGAAAAAGCAGGTTATAAGGAAAATCCTTTAGAGGACGGGTCTCTTGATAGTTTTCGCCTAATTCAAATTGATATTTCAAAACTTACATTGGCAGCGGTAGAGGGGATAGATGTCACCCAAAAAGAAGCACTTAGGGCTAAAAATTTATGGACCCTTGGTCTCATGTGCTGGATGTATGACCGCGACAGAAAACCAACAATTGACTGGCTAAACCAGCGTTTTGCTAAACTTCCCAATATTGCCAAAGCTAATATTGCCGCCCTTAACGCGGGGCATGTTTTTGGAGAAACTGCGGAGCTGCCTAGCGAAATTAGCACCTATATCGTGCCTAAGGCGAAGGTTGACCCGGGAATTTATCGAGCCGTGACTGGAATTGAGACTACAAGTTGGGGTCTGCTCGTTGGGGCACAAAAAGCTGGATTAAATATCTTTTTTGGCTCTTACCCAATTACACCGGCTTCGCCGTTACTGCATACACTTAGTAACTTCAAACAATATGGTGTCGTGACATTTCAGGCAGAGGATGAAATTTCGGCTATATGCTCGGCCATAGGTGCCTCCTATGCAGGTGCAATCGGAATTACCTCAAGCTCCGGCCCGGGTATAGCTCTAAAGTCCGAAGCTCTTGGCCTTGCAGCGGTGACAGAGTTGCCTCTTGTTGTCGTAAACTTCCAACGCGGAGGTCCCTCAACGGGCATGCCCACTAAAACCGAACAGTCCGATCTCTATCAGGCTGTGTTTGGCCGTAACGGTGATACTCCAATGCCAGTTATTTCGGCTTCAACAGCTTCGGATTGTTATGAATGCGCGATAGAAGCAGTTCGGATCGCCACAAAATATATGACGCCGGTTATGTTCCTTTGCGAGGGTTTTCTAGCCAATGCCGCGGAACCCTGGAAATTACCCGATACAGATGATATCGAACCATTTCCTGTTGAATTTGCTAGTGATACAGAGAACTTTCATCCCTATCTTCGTAATGAGAAGACATTGGCCAGAAATTGGGCTATTCCGGGTACACCAGGCCTTGAGCATCGTATTGGAGGAATAGAAAAAGATTACGATTCGGGAAATATTTCATACGACGCTGATAATCATCACAAAATGACGAAAGTAAGGGCGCAAAAAACTCTCAATATCTCCAGAGATATTCCTGAACAAAAGGTTTCTTGTGGAAACACATCCGGAAAAATGGCTGTTGTAGGGTGGGGCTCAACATACGGAGCGATAGAACAAGCAACACTACGTTGTCAGGAATCGGGACTGGATGTTGCACATATTCATATACGTTACTTATGGCCTTTGCCTAAAAACCTTGGAGACCTACTAAAAGGTTTTGAAAGGATTATTGTACCAGAGATGAATAATGGACAACTCGTCACCTTACTTCGCTCCGAATACCTCGTTCCTGCAGAGTCATTGACGCAAATCACAGGGCAGCCTTTTAAAGTTGCAGACCTAGAAAAAGAAATCCGTAGCCGGTTGGAGGACTAAAACATGAATGTTCAAACCGCTCCCGAAAAATTAAAGCCAAACGATTATGCGTCCGACCAAGAGGTACGCTGGTGCCCTGGTTGTGGCGACTACGCGATTGTAAATGCAGTAAAGAAGGCGCTGGCTAATATGGGGGCTGACCCCAAAAATACCGTCTTTGTGTCAGGTATCGGCTGCGCAGCTCGTTTCCCTTATTATATGGCCACTTATGGTTTTCATACGATACATGGCCGAGCTCCAGCTGTAGCTACTGGTGTAAAACTCTCAAACCCCAACCTAGATGTTTGGGTAATTGGTGGAGACGGTGATATGCTGAGCATCGGTGGCAATCATACTTTGCATGTCCTACGAAGAAATATTGATGTACAAGTTCTACTGTTCAATAATGAAATTTACGGGCTCACCAAAGGGCAATACTCACCAACCTCCAAAGTTGGGACGCGGTCACCATCCACGCCATCCGGATCTGTGGATGCCCCAGTTTCAGCATGTGTCTACGCCTTAGGTTGTAATGCACGCTTTGTAGCCCGATCTCATGACACTAATGCAAAGGTTCTGCCTGGCCTTCTTCAGGAAGCAAAGGAGCATAAAGGTGCTTCATTCGTTGAAATATTGCAAAACTGTATTGTTTATAATGACGGTGTTTATTCTTCCTTTACCGACAAGGCAAATGCTGCGGAAGGACAAGTGATTTGTGAAAACGGCAAGCCATTGTTGTTTGGCAAGGAACAAAATAAAGGCATCAAAGTGAACCAGAACTCGATGCAACTAGAGGTTATAACTATTGGAGAAAATAACATTACTGAGGACGATGTGTTAGTTCATGATGAAACTAATCGCCCATTAGCATTGATGCTTGCTGGGATGCAACCACCTAATTTCCCCGTTGCAATGGGCGTAATCTTTCGTGATCCAGGTGTAGCCTTCAATGATGCTGTATATGATCAAATCGACAAAATTAAAGAAGAAAAACCCGCTATTCCGGTTAACGAACTAATGCACAAAGGAAAAACTTGGACAGTTGTATAATAATCTTATTTAAAAAATTATACCAAAAGGGAATATTGGAGTTTCCAAAAGACGCGGTTAAGATATCATAATAATTGGTAAGGTTAATAAACTTCGCGGAATAAAGAATGAGTGAGTTCAGTAACCGCAGTGTTGCAATCATCGGATCCGGACCCGGTGGTATGTATGTTGCGCAAGCACTATTAGAAAAAGCACCAGGTTGTAATGTTGATATCATTGATCGGCTACCCTCCCCCTTCGGCCTTATTAGGGGTGGTGTCGCTCCCGATCACCAAAATACTAAAAGAGTAGATAAAAAATATGCTCAGACAATCACTGATAATAATTCTGTGCGTTATGTGGGGAATATTGCACTAGGCCGTGATATTAGTCTTGTAGACCTTACAGATATATACGACGCCGTTGTTCTCGCTTACGGGGCCCCTTATGACAACAAACTCGGCATTCCGGGAGAAGATAAAGAAAACGTTTTCGGTTCGAACGCGTTTGTCGGCTGGTATAACTGTCATCCGGACTTCATAGACCTGCGCCCGAACCTAGAAATAAAAACCGCTGCCGTTATTGGCATAGGAAACGTCGCGATAGACGTAGCTAGGGTCTTGTCGAGAACACCTAAAGAAATGGCCTCTACCGATATTGCGGATTATGCAATGAAGTCCATCGACGATGCCTCATTAAAAGATATTTACATGTTTGCACGTCGTGGTCCTATCGAAGCGGCCTGCACAAATACCGAGTTGAAAGAGATGGGAGAGCTTGAAGCAGCTACAACATTGGTTCGGGGCGATGTGATTCCTGACGAGCTTCCAGAAAATATGGATGACCGCACAAAAAAAGTTCGAACACGTATCCTTGACACTCTTAGAAATCTCTCCCAGTCACATGCAAACCAAAAACGTCGCACAGTCCATATAGAATTCTACGCCTCTCCAGTAGAAATAATCGGAGATAAACAGGTCGAAGGAATCAGAATGGAACATACTGAGGTTATTGATGGTAGATGTGTTGGTACGGGTAGGTTATTTGATATCCCCTGTGAGTTGGTGGTTACGTGTATAGGTTCACGTGCTGAGGCCATTGAAGGAATACCTTTCAATAAACGAAAGGGAATTGTCGAGCATTCTAATGGTCGTGTTGCTCCGGGTGTTTATGCCGCAGGCTGGGTGAAGCGTGGAGCCACCGGAACCATAGGAACTAATCGACTAGACTCATATGCTGTGTCGGACTTATTAGTCGCCGATTTTTCTGGACTATCAAAACCTGGTCCAAAGGCCATGGACAAGCTTTGTATAAACCGCAATCTTCAGGCAATTACATTTGATGATTGGCTTGTAATTAAAGGCTTAGAAGAAAGGGCGGCTATAAAACCTTCACCACGTAAAAAATTCGATACTGTGAATGCTATGCTTGAGGGGCTCAATTCATCCGGTTAAACTTTTCTATCTATTTCATTAAGCTGAGCTAGTTTAAATAATAAATCTAAAAAGATTTTTTGTTCATTGGAAGTTAGCGGCTCTAGGGTCTGTTCAGTAATTGTCCCACCATATTGTATGAGGTGTTCAATTAGTTTATTCCCTTCTTTGTTTAGACTCAAGATGAGCCGCCTTCTATCGTGAGGATCTGGCCGGCGATCTATCAAACCACGTACCGCCAACCGTTTTATCACTCCCTGCATAGTTGCTGCATCCATTGCCGTCAAACGGCCAAGATGGTTCTGGGAAACTTCTCCTAAATCGCGCAGCTTAACCAATGCTGCAAATTGGAGTGGCGTTAGTTGTGGATCCCCAATGTTTTCTTGAAATATATAGGAGTGACGTTGATGCGCTCGACGTAACAAATGTCCAGCTTGTCTTTCTAAAATATATTGTTTTTTTGGAACCATATACTCTTTAGATTTTTTCCATTTTGTTTGTATACAAATAATCTATAGAGGATCGATTTGTGTCAAGAAAGTCTATAATAACTAATAACAATCAAACATACGAGTTGTGCTCATATATTTGACAAGGCTCAAAAATCTATAACTTTATCTTTTTTTAATGCCGCAATCTGATCTTTCGTAAAACCAAGCATCTCGGTAAGAATATTATTGGAATGCTGACCCAAAGTCGGCGGAGCTCCTTGATACTCTATATTTTCTCCGGTGATTTTAATTGGACTAGCAACTTGGGGAACCTTACCGGCAACTGGGTGCTTTAATTCAATTTGCATTTTGCGGGCTTTGATCTGTGGGTGTTTAAACACTTGTTGCATGTTGTTTATTGGACCACAGGGAACTCCCTTTTTTTCTAATTCATCTATCCATTCTTGCCCCGTTTTCTGTTTCATAAATTCTCTTATGATTGGTATTAATATTTCACGGTTTTCAACACGAGCCGCATTAGTTGAAAAACGTTCGTCATTAGCAAGTTCTCTTCTTCCGGCCACCTCAACAAAACCACTAAACTGCCGATCATTACCTACTGCAACAATTAAATACATGTCAGCTGCTTCAAAAGCTTGATAAGGGACAATATTTGGATGAGCATTACCCATTCGCGTAGGTACCTCACCTGTAACTAAGAAATTAAGGGCCTGGTTCGCCATTGTAGCCGTAGTGACATCGAGTAACGCCATGTCAATATGACAGCCCACACCAGTTTTTTCTCGACGATGTAATGCGCTTAGTGCTGCAATATTAGTGTAAAGACCCGTTAGAATATCAGTTAATGCAACGCCCACTTTTTGGGGGCCTCCACCAAGGTTTCCATCAGGTTCACCAGTAACACTCATCAAACCACCCATTGCTTGAATTAAGAAGTCATATCCCGCACGGCTGCTGAAGGGACCAGTCTGCCCAAAACCGGTGATAGAACAATAAATTATACCCGGATTAATTTTTTTTAAGTCCTCGTAGCTAAGACCATAACTCGCCAGACCTCCAACTTTGTAATTTTCAATTAGGACATCAGAGGTTTTTGCCAATCCTTTAAGAATTTCTTGCCCTTGTGGTTTTGATATATCTAAAGCAATGGATTTTTTTCCTCGGTTAGTGGACAGAAAATAAGCCGATTCCTTAGTCTCCTGCCCCTCCTCATCCGTGATGAATGGCGGACCCCAAGTGCGAGTATCGTCACCTGTTCCGGGACGCTCTATTTTAATTACTTCTGCTCCAAGGTCCGCAAGTGTTTGAGCGGCCCATGGCCCCGCAAGAATACGGCTCATATCTAGAACGCGAATATGGGAAAGTGGTCCCGACATATTTATTTCCTTCATAAGGTCTGAAACTGACCTATCTTCTTGGCAAAGTAGGCTTCTATGAATTTATACCTAGAATAAGGTAAAAAAACTAAGTAAAAAATTTATGAAAATGCCTGAATACCGGTCTGTGCACGACCCAAAATGAGTGCATGAATATCGTGTGTTCCCTCGTAGGTGATCACGGTTTCTAAATTCATCACATGACGGATAATATGATATTCGTCAACGATTCCATTGCCGCCGTGCATCTCGCGTGCGGTGCGTGCAATATCAAGAGCCTTTCCCGTGCAATGCCGCTTTAATAGTGAAATCGCCTCGGGCGCACATTTTCCTTCATCCATCAATTGAGCTAGCCTGAGACAGGATTGCAAAGAAACTGTGATTTCTGTTTGCATATCAGCTAATTTTTTCTGAACGAGTTGGTTTGCTGCTAATGGACGACCAAATTGAGTGCGCTCCATGGTGTAAGAATGTGTTCCATGCCAGCAAAACTCTGCCGCACCTAATACTCCCCAAGCAATACCAAACCTAGCATTGTTCAAACAACCAAATGGTCCGCCGAGGCCACGGGCATTAGGCAATCGATTTTCTTCTGGGACAAATACATCGTCCATTACCACTTCTCCCGTAATTGACGCCCTCAAGGAAAATTTTCCTTCTATTTTAGGGGATGTTAGTCCCTTCATTCCCTTTTCAAGAATAAAGCCTCCTATTATTCCTTCATCGTCTTTAGCCCAAACAATAAATATATCGGCTATGGGGGCATTTGATATCCACATTTTTGAACCCTTAACAATGTAGCCCCCATCAACAGACGCAGCACGAGTATTCATGCTACTCGGATCCGATCCATGGTCAGGTTCCGTAAGACCGAAACAACCCACATATTCTCCTGTCGCAAGTTTAGGAAGGTATTTTTTTCTTTGCTCTTCGGTTCCGTATGCATAAATCGGCCACATCACAAGGCTACTCTGTACCGAGAGTGACGATCGATAAGCTGAGTCTACACGCTCAATCTCACGTGCAAGTAAACCGTAACAAACATAATTAACTCCGGCACATCCGTATTCAGGATCAATAGTAGAACCTAAAAACCCTAATTCGCCCATTTCATTCATAATCTCACGGTCGAAACTCTCATTCCTATTGGCCTCAAGTATTCTGGAAAGTAATTTTTCCTGCGCGTAATCACGAGCTGTATCCCTCACGAGCTTTTCCTCCTCGGAAAGCTGATCTTCAAAGAGCAACGGGTCTTCCCAATTAAACTTGGACCATTTGTTTAATTTTAATTTAGGATCTGGATTTTCAACCGCAGGGCTGGACATTACCTATCTCTCAAATCTTGTTTCAGGTATGATGGCACGGATCATACGCAATTAGCACCTGCATACAAGACTTCCAGTAAATCTTTAATCAGAATGAGGCCTCGACATCCACATTGCTAAATCGAATGTGTTAAGATCAGCAGCACGCATCATTTCAGCAATGGCGACTACAGCTTCGGTCGCAGTTACCATGTCTTCTGGTCGAAAGGGCGGAAAGTAGTCGTTTTCTTCGGTTAGTTTACGGCAATATAATTTTGCCCCTGCTGTGAGAAGCTTTTGAACAGTTTCCGAGGAAACTTGTTCTACCTCTCCGTCATTTAGTGCCTCATTCGCTGCGTCAAATGCTGCAATTGCCGATGCAGTGAGATCATCAAGTGACGACATAAATTTCCCCGTTTTTCACTTTAATATCAAAAGCGCGCAGCCGCGCGTTCTTATATCCTGGGTGTATTCCGGTCTTTAAATTAAATTCATAACCGTGCCATGGACAAACAATATGAACGTCTTCTTCTGACCAAGCTAGCCCTTGGCTAGTCTTATCCTCTGCGATCAACTCCACGACACGGTTTAGTATCCGCCCCTGGCAAACAGGTCCCCCTTGGTGAACACACTTGTTTTCATAGGCGTAGAATTCTCCATCAACGAAAAACACACCAATTTCAAGGTCACCGTGGACAATGACTTTTCGACCTCGATCCTCAAACTCCTCCTCACAGCCTACATATACATCCACCATTATCGTTCTCCTTAAGCTGCTTTTGAATTTTTGGTCTCAATTCCAAAAAGTTTTACCGCGTTTTCACCTAAAATGTTTCGTTTCGCTTTCTCGTCTAGAAAGGGAAGGTCATATATTGTGCTTGGTGGATTAAAGTCCCAATGAGGCCAATCTGACGCATACAATAATTGGGTTTCCGCCTTTATTGCTTTAAATGTTTCCTCGGTTAACGCCATATTCGAAGTCTCGATTGGCTGGCATGTATAATACATATCCGCCATGTATTCACTCGGTAACTTTTTAAGTAGTGGTGCTTCTGAGGGACGCATAAGATATTCAGAATCTAGCCGTTGCATCAAGAAAGCCAACCATGCCAAACCGGACTCTATCCAAATTACATCAAGTTTTGGAAAGCGTTCTTGCATTCCATGAATAATCCAATTGGTCATGTGCACGATATTACAAAGTACAAATGAAATTGCATGCATCGAGATAAACAAATCAAGTTGTTTCATCCAATCGTCACCCCATGTCAGCCCCGCATGAAAGGCAAGTGGAAGCCCGCGTTCTTCCAGTTCCCTATAAATAGGAATAAATTGATTATGATGGACTGGTTTGTAGCGCACCGCAGTAATCATAAACCCGGAGACATTAGGATTTTCACCAAACTCCTTAATAATCTTAAGACACATATCCGGCTCGGAAATAGGCAAATAAAGCAGGGTCTTGACCCGATCATCTGAAGGAAGAATACGCTCACAGACCCAGCGATTATATGCAAGAGCCAAATGAGCTTCGACCCTCGGTTGGGGGTGTGTTCCGAGTTGTAGAAGGTTTCCCGGAAATAAGATTTGATGATCTAGGCCCATCGCATCCATTGAACGTCTAATAAGGGTCACATCGCGATGGTTAGAAGTATCTTCAACAGCTTCTTCAATTTTTGTTTGATGTGGTACCCGTCCACCGATATCTTGGTAACGTAAACCGGGCATGGCGTTGGATAGTCCAGGAGCTCCACCGGTCCGCGATTGAAACTCTTTTCCATAATGCTTTAAGATAGGGTCATCAATGTATTCAACAACCTCTCTCCAGGAGCTCATTTCTGAATGGTGCGCGTCAACGTCAACAATAGTCCAATCATTAAAACCTTTTTCACGCTGATATTTGGTCTCTCGTGCTAAAATATCACGTGTATCTGTTTTTGTTGTAATTTCCTGCGGAAGTTCTCTTGTTTGGTCCAGTCCACTATCCATAAATTACCTCCGGATTAAACTAAAATTCGAATAACTAATGTAGTTTTTATGATAAACCAAACTTCATCAACCACAAAGTGAGATTAAGGAATTATTTTCAGATATGTCAGAACAACAAATTGATGCCAATCGTTTATTGGTAAATA
>MDTE01010689.1_pt1 | contig 15900 bp, 15 predicted proteins | sample 811231 | NCBI WGS metagenome assembly MDTE01 (sample SAMN05326651, study PRJNA326480) | marine metagenome | isolation source: seawater | place: Indian Ocean: Red Sea | collected 2010
GAAGCGAGAGATGAAAGCCCTCGTGAGAGAAGCTATGGATGAATGGACTGCAGGATGTTCCTACCTTACTCCTAATGAAGGAGAGGGTAGGTACTACTGCTCCAAACCTGACTGTGAAGGAGTGTTATTTGATAAAAAATGAAAGTCTGTATAGTAGGTGGTGGCTCCGCTGGTTGGATGTCTGCCACTACTTTTTTGCAATGTCTCCCTGACTACGAAGTTACTCTTATCGAATCAGCAGATGTTCCTATCACTGGGGTAGGAGAGAGTACTCTCGCACAGATACAAGATTGGATTGATCTTGTGGGTATCCGTGAATGCGAGAAAGAATTTATGAGAGAGACGAATGCTACAGTGAAACACAGCATTCGATTTAATAATTTTCTCAAAAAAAATTCTGGGGGTTTTCATTACCCCTTTGGAAAAAAACCAATAGATCCACAGATATGGTGGGATCGTCAACTGAGGTTTGGTAATAAAACACCTAATGATTATGCCCTTGATATTAATCACATCGGTCTAGTTTCAGAGAGAGGTAAACTAGATCCATCTACTGCTCTACAGGATGGTGGTGATTATGCATATCATTTTGATGCCACTAAGTTTGGACGATTTTTAAGAAAAAAATTCTGTCAGAAGTTAAGACATATACAAGGTCATGTAGTTAATTTTGTAACTACAGATGAGAAAAATATTCATAGTGTAGTATTAGAGGATGGTTCTGAAGTAGAAGCAGATCTCTTTATTGATTGTACTGGATTTAGAAGTCTCCTTCTAGGTGAGTACATGGGTGAAGAGTTTTTCCCAATGGACCATTTGCTTCCAAATGATCGTGCATGGGCTACTCATGTACCATATAGGGATCAAGAGAAGCAGATGCACGCATATACTCATTGCACTGCCATTGACAATGGATGGGTATGGGATATTCCTTTATGGACTGGTGTTGGAACTGGATATGTATATTCTTCAAAGTATATCAGTGATGATGACGCAAAGCAAGAACTGATTGATCATCTTAGTGATAAGTATGATCCTAGTGAGGCTACTTTCAAGAAAATTCATATGCGTGTCGGTAGGCATGTAAACACATGGGTCAATAATGTAGTTGCTATTGGTCTGAGTGCAGGATTCATTGAACCATTAGAGAGTAATGGTCTTCTACTAACACACCAACCTCTTATTAAGTTAGTTAAATGTCTGAGACGTGGTAAAGCATCTCAATTAATTAAACAGTATTATAATTCAGATGTAAGACGTGAGTTTGATACTACAGCAGATTTTGTAGCAATACATTATGCCTTTACACAAAGAGAAGATACCCCTTATTGGAAGGATATCTTCGAGAAAGAATATGATCTTGAGGAATCTCTATTGAATAATGGTACATATCTCAACGGTTTGTTTGGATATGGTAGAGAAATTTTTGCTGAGGGTCAGTATATAAACTTGGTAGCAGGATTGCACTATGTTGCTTCAGGTATGAATATATGTCCTCTTAATAGACCTCAACCACATTGGATGAGATCAGATATTGACATAGAACGTATTAATAAAGAATGGGAAGAAGCAGTTAAGCAGCTTCCTACGCCATACTCATATTTGAAGCATCTATACCAAGCTGACTCCTGTTCTGATTAACGATCTGATAGTATTTCTCAACAAAATCTTCGATATACTCTTTACGTACTAGTTGAATTTTCTCTTTCTTGGAGTTTACTTCTTCTTCGTACTGATAATATGTTTGAGGATATACTGGATTAGCGGTTACAGTAACACTACCATCCCAGTATGATATTGCAAAGGTAGAAGGAACTACTTTACCTGCAGGTACAATAATATTATTTTTAGCATCTTTGACTTCTTGAGTTAGATAGTGCTTAGTTGCTGCTGGATTTTCATATTTACTATTCACGTACTCTTGCAATTGAGTAACGGATCTTGGCCATTGCTCGTGATAGTTGGTTATATCATTAATGACTAATACAGTCCAGTTGTAAAAAGGATTGTTATACTGTGCTAGTGCAATATCCTCTGGTCTTTCACCATTTTGTACAATATATTCGTCAAATAGTGTTAGATGGTTTTTATACTCTGCAAGGATCTCAGCTCTTCTCCATAAGTTCTTAGCATAGAAGAACTTAGGATCCATAGCGGAATTAGAAAAGTTGTAAAAAATATCGGGTAGTCTGCTTAACATTAGTATCCTACCTCTGGGTGATTTTTCATATTAGATGATCTAACAAAACCCTTATCTAGTCCCTTAGACATTCTGGTTCTTGCACCTTCAAAGTCCACTCTGGTGAGTGCAGTTGTTTCAGTGAATTTAAGTTGGAGAGTAACTAATGGAATGGTACCATCAAATACTGTTTGGAATTGGCCAAGTGGTGTAGTATTGACTGTCAACGATGTTAATGCACAAAGTTTAGTCTTAGGCATCATTGGATGTTGTATATCATCTAAAGGTTCAATTCCACTCAGACCGTCATCATCACCTACAGGTACAAAACGAGGTTCAAGTACAAATACATCTGGGAAAGTTAGCATAACTGCTGAACCTTTACCATTTTTTGCATCTGGATGCATACCACGCTTAAACCATTCAATAATAGTCTGAATATCTGCTGATTCTTTTTGGTTCCTAGAAGCAAGTTGGAATGAAAGTTCAAAGTTTCTAAATTCTATTTTGCTGAACATTTGGATGGCATTTTCATTTGGTGCCATACCAGCTAGACCAGCTATATTCTCTGGTTTAAGGGGGCTATTAACATTAAATGGATTAGTTGCTGTCTTTACTCCATTAGCAACACCCTTAGCAATACCACCACCAGCGTCTGAAAGTGGTCCCAGACTACCAATTTGTTTGGCAATATATCCACCAGCTAGACCACCACCAACAGTCAGTGCTGCAAATCTTGCAGGGTTGTCTGCTAAAAGTGCCATGGTACCAAGTTTAAACTTGTTACCCCAATCAGCACCATAACTATATTGAAATTCTTCTGGTAATGCTACATTTAATTCACTTGCCTGAAGACCAGATCGCATTCTCTCTGCAGCTTCATCTTTTTTCTTTTTAAGATCATTCCAAGTTGTTTTTCTTCCATTTGGAAGAGTTATTTCATTATCTCCACCAGCCACTCGTGTGATTGGTATTGGTCCTCCAGTCCAGTTGCTAGACCCGCTGCCTGTATATCCAGTTTTGGTATTACCAGCTGTTTGATCCCACTCACGATTAGCTTTTGCATCAGAATCGAAACCACCACCACTACCGTAAAGGTGCATTACAGCACCAGAAGCACCTCTTACTAATCCTTGGGTAACTTTACTTCTTGAAAATGAACCTAAAGCATCGTTTTGATTTCTTGCTACTTCTTTTAATCCTTCTTGATAACTATATTTTTTAATCTTCATAAATGAGGCATAAGGAATTTTGTCAATCCCATTGGGATATGACAGTCCTGCTACCATTGGATCATCTTCAAATACTGCTGGCATTAGTAGTTCCTATGAAATTTTTCAACTGGCATTTGACTCATTGTTGGAACATCTATCTCGTCTATTTCAAAGAAAATAGCATCAGCCCTTTTAGGGATATAATAATGCAATGTAGACGTAGGGAATCGATTATTATTTATAGCCCTAAGTCTAGTGTTTGATTTCATGTAGTGTAAGTTAGCACCTAATACATTACCATGCTTAAAACCCATGACTTGAATCACTGGCCATTGATCCCATTGTTTTAGTTGTTCTCTATATTTTGGATCATATTCAAAGAAATACCACTTACCTTCTTCAGGATTATCTGTAGCTCCATCATAGAGACTATTCATTATTTCATTACGAAGCTTAGTTTTTGTAATTTGCTTACCTTTAAGCTCTTGTATTAATTGGCTAAATTTGGAGTTCGACTTCGGTGATGAGCTTGAATTCCCAAAGCCTGTCCCTGCAGTATCCCCTCGCTGCTTTCCACTTTGCTGTGTTGGTGGCATAGGTTGCAACCTCCGTTATATACGCTTTGGTTTTGCGTTGTTGACGTTTTGGTCCTTCGATTTGTTTCTTAGGTTTTACCTCAACGATGTATGATTGTATAGTACCATCCGCTTCTTTAACCTTCATATAAAAGTCTGGGAAGTATCGTCTCCATCTACCAGAGACGGGATCTTTGTATGGAATAACAATCTCTTCACTCGACCATTCAAGGATATTCTTAGTCTTATCACAGTAATCCATGAACTTTTTTTCCCACAGAGACCTATAAATTACTTGAGTTGGGTCTCCTCTATATTTTCTATAGTTCTTTACGCGATATTTGCCCGAATATGCCATAATAAATAAAGATGGTCACACCATAAGTAATATTTATGCCAAGAGCTATAGGTATATACGAATTCAAGGAAAAAATCCTTGCAAAGTCGGGTGGTATCTCTGCATCTAACCTGTATCAGTTCTCTATTGCTGCAACTGATGGGTTGAAGGGGTATCTTAGTAATAACTTGAATACAGGAACAAATCCTGCTGATATGATTAACTATGAGCTCAATATGCTTTGCAATGAAATCCAAGTACCAGGAGTTACTTTTTCTTCAAATGATCTGAAGCAAGTGCATAAAGGCATTACTCAGAAGATGGCTAACTATAAGGTCTTTAATGAACTTGATGTTAGTTTCTATTGTGATGCTGATTCTACACCATTGAAGTTCTTTAGAGCTTGGCAAGATTTTACTATAGGTGGCCTTGAAAAACCCGTAAATGCATATACACAAGGTAACCAACTTGTAAAGTCAAATCATCAAGTATATTCACAAAGATACTATGATGATTATACTTCTGATATAATTATTCACAAGTTAGAAAAATATGGTACAATCCGTGATGCCAATGTTTCTGGTGGACCTGCGGCTGAAGAAATGGAAGATTATCAAGCAAACTTTCATGTTAGACTTGCTAATGCATATCCATATACTGTATCATCCGTACCGTATTCTGCTGCAGCTGCAGAACTTGTTAAAGTTACAATTGGATTCTACTACGAGTATAGTCATTTAGTTAATTGAATAAACCATGCCATTACCTGAAATTGTTACGCCGACATACACGTTGGCGGTGCCATCTACAAAGAAAAAAATTAAATACCGTCCGTTCCTTGTCAAAGAGCAAAAGATGCTCATTATTGCCCTTGAGACACAGGATCAAGAACAGGTATTAGAATCTATTAAAGAAATATTAGGAAATTGTATTCAAAGTCGTGTAAATCTTGAGGATTTAGCCTTATTTGATATTGAATATATCTTCCTACAAATACGTGCTAGATCAGTTAGCGAAGAAATAGAACTTAAAGTCATCTGTGAAGACGATGGTGAAACACAAGTCAATGTTTCTTTTATGGTAGATGATGTTAAAGTTCATTTCCCTAAAGGGCATAAAAACATTGTTAAGTTTGATCCAGATATCACTGTAGAGATGAGGTATCCAGATCTTGAATACTTCTCTAAGGTTACATTCTCTAAGGAAACAGTAGATCCTTATGATCTAGTAGCTAAGTGTATTAAGAGAGTGTATGTTGGTGCTGATGATTCTGGTGAGTTCACTGCTGAAGAAGCTAGAGAATGGGTCGAGACATTGACTAGTACCCAGTTTGGGGCAATACAAGAGTTCTTTAATACTATGCCTTCATTGAAACATACTCTTAAGGTTAAAAATCCCAACACTCAGGTTGAGAATGAATTAGTCATCGAAGGATTGGCAGATTTTTTCGCATAGCCCTCTTCCATGAGGGCTTGATGAATTTCTATCAGACTAATTTTTCTTTGGTCCAGCACCATAAATATAGCTTGAGTGATATTGAAAATATGATTCCTTGGGAAAGGGATGTTTACGTGAACTTGTTAGCTTCTCATCTACAAAAAGAGCGAGATCGCATAGAGGAAGAACGTCGTAGACGCTAATGGCAGAGTTATTAGAAAAAACTGATAAACGACTAATTAAGGTTAGTGATGATTTTGCTGCGTCTATGGAGGCTTTCATAGACACTGAAGATCTTTATATAGATTATCTGAGACATAGAGATAGATTTTATTTGGGTGTAAAAAAGAGTTCATTCTTTGGTGGTGTTAATGAACTTGAGGCAGCGGTTAAGGATGATGAGGATGAAGATGAAGATAGTAGAAAGCGAAGGCCAAAGGCAAAGCAAAGGGTAAAGAGTAAGGTTAGGCAACCAGTTAAGGTTAAGGCTGAAGAAAAAGTATTAGAACAAGTTGCAGAGACTACAGCAGAGGAATCCACTGGACTTTTTTCAAGTGTTGGTGCAAAACTTTTAGGAGCATCACTTATAGTAGGTGGTGTTATTATTGCATTGTTAGACTCTCCTGCACCAGGTCCAGCTGATGCAGTTGGTGCACCTTTGGTTATAAAAGGTGCCAAATTGATGGGAGGTGCTGGTGCAGCAAATAATATTGTAAAATTTACGAGAGTATTAACAAAAGTACCTCTACCTTTAGGTAAAGGTGGACTTATAACTAAACCTACTAAAGCACTTATAGGAGAAGATGGGCCAGAGCTGGTACTCCCGTTGGGTAAACTTGGTAAAGCAATAGATATAGTTTATCAACAAGGTGCCAGTATAATGATAGGTGCCACTAAATCTTTCCTTGGTGCATTAATGCCATCTGCTGCTAGGTCAGGATTATTACAAGAAGCATCTCAAATAGAAAGTGATCTTGGTGTAAAGGCACCTGAAACAACTGGTGGTGGGCATTTTGGTTTAATTGATCCGATTGAGTGGTGGAATAGAGGTAGAAATGAGAGGGTAAAGAACGAGAACGAAGCTTCTTGGAAAGAGTTATGGGAAGATGATAATGCCCAGAAGGGTATGAGTGATGAGAATTTTGAGAAGGGTGGAAAAGCAGGATGGTTCGGTAGACCTGATCAGGCATTTAATATTTTCAGACCTGCTGAGAAGGGTGGTCCTGGATCTGGTCCAACTCCAATGGTCAGACAAGTATTTGAAAGACCTGTTAGAGGTATGATGAATATTGGTAGGACTGTTGGTAATATGTTTGCTGGTCCTCAAGATGGAAGTATACCCGTACCCTATGGGGGTAGATTGGGATATGATATGAATAGAGTACCTATACAATTAAACCCACCTACACGACGTTCATGGCTTGATGCTGTTAGAGATGCAGCATCTGATGGAGTTAATCTCCCAGCTGGAGTTACGTCTTCATTTAGAACAGCAGCACAGCAACAGATATTAATAGAGAATGAAGATGATCCTGGAGTATTTGAACCTGCACCTTTAGGTATGTCACCTCACCAACAAGGATGGGGTGTTGATATTAGTCCTGCATCACCTGCACATGCATGGATGATGGAAAATGGTTCTAAGTATGGGTTTGGTTGGTCTGGTGAATCAGATCCTGTTCACTTTGACTTTATGAATAATGAACCAAGGGATAAGTGGATAGCACCTGACATGAACGGTTGGATGGCAGGAGTGGATGAATCTGCTAGAGCTAAGCTGATGGGTAAATCCTTTGATGTTGCTAAGAGTTTAGTGAAAGGTGGTAAGGGTTTACTAAAAGGTGCGATGAACTTTATTGGTAAGGCTTTTGGTGATGGTAAACAGTATGGTGAAGGAAATATAAATGGTACACCAACACTTACTGTTCCACCTGCAGTGAAAAAATCATCTGAGACTCTTATAAATCAACCAGTTAGTCAATCTGATAGAGAGACTTCTCATATTGTTCCTATGGTAGTTCCAGTTAGGGGTCAAAATCAAGTTATTCCAATATCAAGTGATGGTGAGAAGAAAATCAATCGTAATTATATTATTGATGTCTTCAGTAAAGGATTAAAGGTAGAGGTGTATCATGGCGAATAAAATTCCTATAGAACATCTTACCGAGAAGTTAGAAGGTCTACAAGAGTTTCTTGAAGATCGTAATGCAATTCTCAAGGCCATGTGGAGAGAAGATCTTTACGAAGACTTCTTATTGAAAGAGAGTATGCAAGACCTAGATGATGTTGGTGGTATGCATGTTGAGCCGATATATCGTAAAGGACTTGATCTCAGTCCTGTTCATGATAATGAGATGATAATAAACACCCCTGGTAATCAACCTGCAGAAAGGTTTAGAAAGGGTGGTGTTGTTGGTGTAAATCCTCTTATTCCAGCACCAGCTGGGATGACACAAGAGCAATTCCAAGCACCTGATATACCTGGTACTTCATATAAGTCATTAGAAGAGACTGGATTTGATGATACTTTAGCAAAGACTACTTCTAATGCTATTGAAGAAGATTTTGATGTAAGCGGTAAACTTAAGAAAGCATTTGATAGGTCTTTGGGACTTCCTGCTAGAGCAGCTGCAGCTGCCTTGGCAGGTTTAATGTCGAAAGTTCCAGCACCACCAGGAATGGGTGGCAAGGAAGTAATTAAAAATAATATTGATAAGATCACGAATGCATTTTCATTATTACCTCTTCAAGTAGGTGGTATGACTGTAGTAAAGGATCTTGCAGATCAATACTTTGATAAGGAACAGTTCGACCCTGAAACTGGTGAGAAGAAGCGTAATAAAGCTGGATTATTCCCATCACTTCTTGGATGGGGTCTTAAGAAACTTGCTGGTATAGGTGGTGGTGGTCCAATTGATGATGGTGGAGCTGTTGCTGGTATGTTAGGTGGCATGGGTGATGGACCATTATGGAGTGGTCGTCAAGATATGGGATATGGTGGATCATTGATGGGTGATGGACCTAGTTCAATTTCATCAAGGAAAAGAGCTAGTGGTAGATTTGATATGCAAACAGGAACAGCCTACATTAATGAAAAACCAGTTAGCATAGATGAATATATGAAGTTTCATAATATGTCTAAGCAAGAACAAATAGAACGGTATGGAATACTAACTTCTCTTAAGTCTGATGGTAACGAACTTCTTGAGCCATCCACCACGAAAAAATCTAATATGGCTGCAGTTAAGGAACCTGTTAATAAGAAAGTTGAACCAGGTGCTAATGCAACTGATATAAATCAACTAACTAATCAGGTAAAGGATGAAAATAAAGAATTAATTAAGGAGAAGACTGATGTAAGTAAGCAAATAAGTAAAACTATTGCTCCTATGCCAGTTACTGCACCTACACCACCACCTAAAGGTGGTGCTGAAGTGGGATCACCTGATGCTGTTCCCAAAATTAAACTGTCTCCTTACTTTGAGGAGTATACTCTAACTTCTTCATACTAATGGCTCAGTCTACGACCAATTTTGCATTAAAAGATCTCATCATTGCTGTTGATGGTGAGGAGTATAGATTCACGCCAAATCATCTAACCTATCTGAGATATACTGAAGATATTAAAAGTGCTGCTATTAGAGTAGAAGCACAGATTACTGATAGTGAAACTGGTATCATATCTAGTTTACAGGGTATGGAACCTGTAATTGTTTCTTTTGATGATGATAAAGAGAATAATATTGAGTTTAATGGAGTAATATATGATGTACAGGATAGAAGTAATAAGGATGGTAAGTCTAAAGCTACTATAATGTGCTGTACAGCAGACTTGATGAATAATGCTGCTACAAAACTTTCAAGAAGATTTGGTCCAGGTGGAGGTAAAAAGATCAGTGACATTGTTGAGAAGGAAATTTTAACTGATATACTTTTTACAGCTCAAGAGATTACTGTAGAGCCAACTCTAAATAAATTTTCTTTTATTTCTCCTTACTGGTGTCCATTTACTATTATTAAATGGTTGTGTAGTAAATCTATTTCAGGAGAATCTGGTAGTGGAGCTAACTCATCATGTGGATATGCTTTCTACTTGAATAATAGAGGGTATCAGTTCCAGTCATTTGATTCATTCTCAAAACAAGAACCAGTTAGAAAAATTGTTGTGGGTCATAACCCAGATGAGCAAGAGGATGAAGATACTAAAAATATTATCCCTGTTAAATCTATGACAGTTAAGACATCTTCTGATGTTTTAAAGGGTATGAATATGGGAAGTTATAATAGTAGAGTGATGTCTTTGGACGTAAAGGACATGAAATATGAGGAACATCCATTCAATATCAATAAATATTATAACACTATTCCTCTTTTAAACGATAATTTCAAGCCACCAGAGTATTATAAAAAATTTGATAGAGATAATGCAAGCACTCGTATCATGTCCAAAATAATGGACAGTGCATTATTCACAGAGGGTAAGTACACTCAAGGAATGACAGCTCAGTTATCTCAGGCTTCTCTTAGAGAGAAGTTATTCTATAATAAAGAGGTGGAAGTCGAATACATAGGACAGTTTGATCTTACTGTAGGAGATGTGATAGAGTTATTATCATTTAAAGGTAAGGATAGGAAATTAGATAATGCAAACAGTGGTTTCTATGTTATTGGTCGATTAGAACGTCAGTTCATTTCTCAAAACGATAATATGTCTACGAGACTTACATTATATACTGATAGTCCAGGTGGTGAAGCTTAATGTCATTAGAAGCAGTTGCTAGTTTTATAGGTAAAGAAGGTTTCAACTGGTGGGTAGGCCAAGTTGAGAACGATGGTAGTGGGCATTTTTGGTCTGATATGGCTAAGAATGCTGCAAAGGGTGTTGCATCTGCTGCTATTGCTACTAACCCTGTACTTGCTGCAACTGGTGTTGCTTCAAAAGTTAATTTAGATTGGGATTGGACTAATAAGGTTAAGGTTAGGATTATGGGTTACCATAATCCAAGCAAGGCAGAGTTACCAACAGAGGATTTACCATGGGCATTAGTAATGATGCCAGTGACACATCCACAAAGATCTGGTATTGGTTCTCTACACCAACTTGCAATTAATACTTGGGTAGTTGGATTCTTCATGGATGGTGCATCTGCACAGGTTCCTATTGTTATGGGTGCTGTTGGTGATGAAAATCCACCAAATGCTTATAGTACTAAGGGTGGAACTGATCAGGGATTTGCACAGATTGCTGCACCTGAATATCAGAAGAGGATGCATGATACCAATGGTAGTGGTATTGCAGGTACTGGATCAACTATAGAAGAAGATACTAAGACAGGTTTAGATAAAGCACCAGCTAATAATGACGGACATGCTGCTGATAGTGGTGAAGGTGGTGCTGATGAAGGATCTGATGATTCAAAAAATCCAAGAGGTGCTGCTCCTGCTGATTCAGAGAGTAGAAAGAAAGCTGATAAAGAGAAGTGTGTTACTGTTCAGGTAGGTAATGGTAAGTGTGGTTCAGAGACTGCTGTTAAGTTAGATGCACCACTAAAAGAATTCATGGCATTTGCTCGTGGTATTGAGCAGAACCCTATTGGTGACTTTATTGATAAGGCAACAGGAAAGGTAGTAGACCTTGACTATAATATTAATGTTACTGCTAAGAGAATACAGAAGAAACTAGCTGGTCTTACTGGCAACATCAAAGGTGTTGTTATGAAAGAGGTCAATAAGTTAGTTCAAAAAGGTCTTGATGATATTAATATACCAAATCCAGACTTAGATAATAAAGTTAAGGACCAACTTAAGGATATTGGTGGATTAGTATCATGTTTGTTTAAAGATCTACTCAAAGATCTAGGTAGTTTCATTAAGGGTATGCTTAATGATCTCCTTGAGAACCTTCTTGACACTGCGTTGTGTATGATAAAAGATTTTATCGGATCTCTTATGAATAAGATCATGGATAAGATCAATGCAGCATTGGGTATACTTAAAGGTGTGATGGGAGCTATCAAGGGTGCTGCTGATATGATCCAATCATTAGCAAGTAAAGTATTAGACTTCCTTGATCTATTTTGTGATGGTGCAATCACTTGTGCTATTGGTGCTTCTACATTTGAGACTTGCCACGGTGCAAAGAAAGAAGGTAATGAAGCTACTCAGGCAAATGCAGCACAGTTCCCTGTTAAACCACCTAATGCAGGAAGTATAATTGGTAGTGGTATACCTGGTCCTGGAGGATTTGTACCATTTGTAGGTGCTGATGGTGTTAAGAAAGCATTTAATGTTAAGAGTGGTGGTTTATCAGCTCTAACTTCAGCAACAGGAAAACTATCTGGACTTACATCTGCTGCATTTAATACAGGTAATGCTCTGGATAAACTAAATGATCTTAACTTCTATGATTCTGATGGTAACATCAGTAATGCAACGGTTAACTGTGCAAATAGTATGAGAAATAGGAAGCCATGCTTCCCTGAAATGGTATGGGATAACTTACAGTCCACTACTATAGTCAAAGCACTACCTATTGTTGATGATATTGGTGCAATTCTTGGTGTATTCATGAAGAATAAGGGTTCTGGTGTTAGTTTAGAAGCTAAAGCAAGAGCACAATTCACTTGTAATGAACCTGAAGGTAGTGGTGCAACCTTTAAACCTAACATAGTAGATGGTAAAATAGAATCAATTCAGGTACTTACATCTGGTATTGGATATGGATTTGATCCTTCCAACACATATTGTCCAAAAGAACAGTATGCTGCCAAGATTAGTAAGTCTGGAATTGTTGATAAAGTTCAAGATGGTGATATATTAGAGGTTGTTAGGTATGCTGATGGTAGTGAGGCTGAAACAACTCCTGACTTCTTACAGGTATATGATACTGATCATGATGAAGAACATATCCTTGTCACAACCATTGATCCTAAAGATAATCCTAACTTTGAAGTTGGAATGGTACTAAGGACTAAGGATAAGTATGAATTTACTCTTAATTTTGACTATAAATTCCCAGAATTGGTAGTTCCAGGTGATGCCAAGGCAATATATGCTAATTGTGGTGACCTTATTCCTATAATTGATACTATAAAAACAACTAACGTTGGTGGTGGATATACTAAACCTTTGATCACAATTGGTTCAGGAGTTGACGAACAGGTGATTGGTGAGTATACTGTTGATGACCAAGGCAGATTGTTAGAACCTACGATTACAAAAAAAGTTTTGGGATTTGTTAAACCTAAAATCCGTGATGAATCTGGAACTGGAGGATTGATCACACCTATATACTCCTATTCTGGTCCTAGAAAGCTTAAGGAAAGCAACGTCCTTGATCTTGAGACATATATCGATTGTGTTGGACACCCTTACATGAAGTAACCCATGACTAAACTATATCAGGGTGGTACCAATCAAGAGAATACCAACCCACAAAATAAAGTTAAATATCCTCAGAATTATATCCAGACTACTTCGTGTGGACATTGTTTTGAGATGAATAACACCCTTGAGGGTGAAAGAGTTCGTATTATCAATGCGAATGGTAATTTCTTCGATATGGATCAGAAGAATAATACTAATTTTAAGTCTCTGAATGATACTATAGTATTAAGTGATCATAATCTAGTACTTAAAATTGGTACAGACCCTGATACTGATAGAATGTCTATCCATGTTATTGGAGATGTCAATCTATATGTTGAAGGCGATATGCATACTGAGGTTGAGGGTGATCGTTTTGATATGGTCAACGGTAATTGGCAACAAGAGTGTAAAGGAGTTTACTCTCTGATCGCTGATGAGAATATGCGTATTGAAAGTAAGAATCAGATGAGACTTCATTCTAATTCTTATGAGAATAAAACTACCTTCTTATACAATGACTTGACTGAAGGTGGCTCCGTTAAGGAGGATGTTAAAGGTAATTATGAAATTAAAATACAAAAAGAAGCTGCTACCTTCTCCGTTAAAAGTGACGGAAATATTCGTACCAATGCCAAAAGGGATAGGCTCGAATATGTTGAAGGTAATAAGATCACCGATGTAGTTGGTAAATACACAACTCAAGTCAAAGGTGATGGCTTCGGTATGAATGGTGGACCTTTTGATGGAATGTTGGCATCCACTGGTGGTAATTCTTACGATATTAATGTTACTGGTAACTACAGACTCAGCACTACTGGCAACACCTTAGTTGCAGCAGCTGGAGATGTAGACATAGACGGATCCAGTATATACTTGAATTGATGATTGTACACTTATCTACAAATGACTTTCCACATGTCAGTTACAAAGCAGGAAGCTGTGTTCTTAAAAAGCATCCTCGCTAAACATTTAGACGATTATGTCGAAGAATTGGTTCGAGAAGATAAAGATAGAGAAAAAGTTATGTCACATATGAAAGAAGCACGCGAGGCTGGTGTCTCATTAATTGCAAAAGCAGGAGAAGTCAACAGACGTGCCAGTCGCCAAGGTGACACACCCTACTTTACAAACTTCTGATCCTTTGCTATACTATACTATATTCGCCTGAGCACCTCTATGATTGATGAAGAATTTCTTGATAAGGTGACAGTTGACATTGCTGCTAGAAGGTTTACACTACTAAGTAGTGATGGACGATCCAAATGCATCACATGTGATGATGGTGATCAGTTCATTAGGGTTCTTGATGTCATTCGTGAATCCTGTGTTAATGATGAAGTAGTTTACGTCTAATGTCTTATAACAAAACTTATTCAGAAATAAAGCAGATCCTTAAGGATTCCAAGAGAATCACTAAGGTTACTATGCTTAAGATTGCAAAGCTAGCAATTCTTGAAACTCTTGGGGAAGAACGCTCCAAGGATATTGAAGTCACATGGGATAGTAAGTTAGGTGATGACCTAATGCTAGACTCATTGGATATGGTAGAACTTGTCATGTTCTTGGAAGAATGCTTCGGTGTTGAAATTCCAGATGAAATGGCAGGTGATATTGTTACAGTTGGTGATGCCATTGAGAAGATCAAAGAGGCCAAGAAGAATAAAGGTAAAAAGAGAAAGATCAATGTTTCTAAGTATCAGAAGAAGAAAACTCCTGGTGCACCTTTAACTGAAGCAAAACAGTTTACTGCTCTTGCTGATATGGCTGCTGCTAAAAGAGAAGCACTAGATGCTGAGATAGATCAGGCATTGGAAGAGGAGGCATATGAAAAGCCTAAGGTTCCAACCACTGAAGCGATAACTAAAGCATTGGAAGAAATTGACGAAGAGTGAAGAAAGCTTATTGGGGATATACTATAGGTGATCGGGAGGATGTAAATTTTCCTGATGAGTTCTATGAACCACCTAAAAAATTTCGGTCAGGATATGATCAGCACTATGATCATGTTAAATGTCCTGCATGGAAGAAATGGGGTGATAATTGTTGGGTAGTTGAACAACCCTTTAGTGTTGGCATGAAAGTTGATACTAAAGAGAAGAGGTTCGGTACTGATCTTACTCAAAAAGCCTATGAGAACTATTTTCATCTAGGTGACAATTGGCTTAAGGGTAAATATCCTGAAGTCCAAATGAAATTGTCCTTACAAGTATGGACAAAGGAGAAAGATGTATGGATAGAACAGATACCACACCCATTACTGGCTAGACATGGATTTGAAGTAATCCCTGCTACATTTCCTATATCAGTATGGCACAGACCATTAGTTGTTGGTCTTAAGATATTAGACGTTAATCAGAATTTAATGTTAGCTAAGGGTACTCCTCTATATTATTTCAGATTATACTCTAAGTATGGTGATCATGATTTTCATTTAGAGAAGAAAGATCCACCTGCCGCTTGGCATAAGTTGCACAAGCAATCAAATGTACTACGTGAATTTGCACCTTTTAAATCATGGGAAGTTATTACACAACGGTTATCGAACAAGGAAAGGAATTGGAAGTGCCCGTTCAAATGGAATTAGATTTATTTTGTCAGTGGTTTGAGGGTGAGTTTGATAACTGGACACAGGCATCATCTAATCCTACTAAGTGGGCACATATATTTGTCAAGCATGAAAAGATAGATGAGCATAGGTTTCTCACTACTTCAACATATAACTATTCACCAGGCAAACCATATAGAAGTGCAGTAGTAGAGGTTATTCAACCTTCACATGATCAGATTATA
>MDTE01103535.1_pt1 | contig 15900 bp, 7 predicted proteins | sample 811231 | NCBI WGS metagenome assembly MDTE01 (sample SAMN05326651, study PRJNA326480) | marine metagenome | isolation source: seawater | place: Indian Ocean: Red Sea | collected 2010
CCAACCTCTGCGCCATCCACGCCAAGCGCGTGACCATCATGCCCAAGGACATCCAGCTCGCCCGCCGCATCCGTGGCGAGCGCGCCTAAGCGTTCGACCTATGGTCAGCGTTTAGTGTCCCTCACGGCAGAAAACCAACTACTCTCAATGGTGTTTAAAAATTTAACACCACCACTCCTCTGGAGGACGACTCAAACCCATCACACGTCGCCACCTGCGCCTCGCCTGCGTTTTGAATTTAGTTCCCCCCATCCAATTTAGTTCAACAAGGCAAGCCCGCGCGAGACGCACCAACCCGGTTTCGGACCCGTGAGCGTGTTGAATTCGATGTATCAATAACAACATCTCTACTTGCGGCTGCGCAGACTCGCCGCGCCGCTCCCGAACCCACCCAACCCGTCAGTCAAAGACCCTCTCGCCCGTGCTGAACGCCAGCCACGTCGCCGCTCCGAACGCGTAAACGCCCGCGGTGATGAATAACACCGCTCGCCACGAGCCCGTGCTCTCTAAGATCACCCCCGTCATGTACGTGCCCACTATCCCCGCGAACGAGCCCGCGGTGTTGGCCATGCCGTGCAGCGCGCCCACGTACCGCGGGCCAATCTCCTGGAAATTGACCAGGAAACCCGCCTGCGTGAACGCGGTGCAGCCGATGGCGACGGTCAGGACCGCGAGCGCGCCGGTCGCGGTCGTCTGAAACGTCAGCAACACCAGCATCAGCGCGGGTCCGATGAAACCGACGCCCTGGATGAACTTTCGCACCGTCGTGACCGGCACGCCTCTCGCGATGAGCGAATCGGCGAGCGTCCCCGCGAACACGCCGGATGCCGCCATGGTCGCCCAAGGCAACGCGGAAAAGTACGACGACCTCGCGAGCTCCAAACCCATCACCTGCTTGAAGTACAGGGGCATCCACGCCAGGAGGATGAAGTACCCCCAGTTGTTGACGAAGTTGGCCACGATGCACGCCCACACCGGGGCTTTGCTCAGCAGGAGCCGAAACGGCGTCGGCTCGGACGCGCTTCGCGCCCCGTCCTTCCCGGTCGAGTCCGCCACGCTCCCGCCGTCCTCGATCAACGCCAGCTCGCGTTGGGACACGCTCGGCGAATCCCTCGGGTACGTCGTCGCGGCGAACGCCCACACCACCGCCCAGAGCACCCCGGAGAGGCCGAACACCGCGAAAGGACCGGATACGCCGCCCCACGCGAGCATGGCGGGCGCCGCGAGCAGGCCGACCATGGATCCGCTCTGGAATCCCCCCATGCACGCGGCGACCGCTCGCGACCGCTCCGCCTTGGGAACCCAACGCGTCGTCAGGTTGTTCATGCACGGCAGCGCGACGCCCTCCCCGATGCCCATGACCGCGCGGGTGAGCAGCAGCGCCGGGAGGCTCGTCGCCGCGGCGAGCGGCGTGGCCATCGTCGCGAGCGACCAGACCAGTATGCCCCCCCCGAGCACAGCCTTGCCGCCGTACCTGTCCGCCAGCACGCCGCCGAGGAGCGGCGTGAGCATGTATCCCCACAGGAAGGACGACTGAACCAGGCCGATCGCGCGTTCTCCCCATCCGTGCGCCTGCGCGAGGGGCACGCCGGCGACGGACATGATGACGCGATCGGCGTTGCACAGGAGCAGCGCGAGCGCGATGAGCGCGACGACGACGAAGCGGTATCCGGTCTCGCGCGTCGCGGCGGGCTCATCGCGGGTGGTCAGCGCGGGCGCAGAGGAGGACGCGCGCGTGCGCACCGAGTCCCTCCCGGACGAGGCGGTGGCGCTCGTCGTCCTCGTCCACCCCGTCGACGTCGCCGCGCGCCTCGCCCTAATCACGGGACGCTCCGGAACGACGGCGCGCGCGCGCCCCGACCGGACGGGTCCGGCCGACGTCGCCGCAAACCTCGGCGGCGCGATGCATCGTCCGATGCCTCCAAAGATCGACGCCTGTCTCACGGCCATCATGGCGGTGGCCCGACGAGCGTGCGTGTGGTGGCGACTCGCACGCGGAAGGTAACAAAATTATCCGGCACCATTTATCCGCCGCACCTTATGCGGGTGCCCGCACCGTGGCGCGGTTTATCTTTGGCGGGAGAAAGTTCCACGAGCAGCGCGCGGGGCGTGCGCGGTGCGCTCACTTTCGGCGGAACTCGCGGATCCGAAGGAGCGCGAGTCGCATACAAGGCGATCGAAGGTATCGTCGGTGCCGAAACCCCGCTCGACCGCGCTCTCACCGCGCGACGACCGAGCCAAACCCCTCAGGACCCCACGTGGTGCTACATGCGAGTCTGCGACTCTGCGCGCTGGGTTCGGCTTCGGAACGAAAAAATCGACGTGAGACCGTGAAATCGTAGAAGAGTCGCGCGCTCGGCTACGCGGGGATCAGGTCGGTTTGCGCGCGCGCACAAGTCCGGTGAGTGACTCGGGGAGAAACCAAGAGTTCCTCATGTCGGCAACGACAAGCACGCGGGTGCCGACGCGGTCGCACGCGGGCCGCCAGGCTGGCGGGCCGGCGGTTTCCGGGAGCGCCGGGTTCTCGCAGGGCCCGGAGCCGTCCGCTCCACAAGTCGATGTCGCCAAGGAGGGGGGAAAGGAGGGCTATGTCGACCCCGCGAACTCGTACTTCGAGTGCAACATTTGTCTGGAGCTGGCTCAGGAACCCGTCGTGACGCAGTGCGGGCACCTCTACTGCTGGTCCTGCATATACAAGTGCGTATCCGGCCCCGCACCTCCGCGATATTTTTGCCCATGCGGGTCCCGCATCGCACACCCGCATCTTGCACTCTTGCGGAGCCCAACCCCACCCCGGTTCTGACGAATGACTCACCCGCATCTCGCTCGAACAGATGGTTACAGGTTTTTCCCGAGGCGCAGCAGTGCCCGGTGTGCAAGGCGGCGGTCTCCGAGAACCTGGTGCGTCCGCGCCCCCAAGAGCGCCCCTCGATCCCAAAGTTGATCCCCAGCGACACCCTAAATCTTGATCTTTCTGTTGAAGATTCCAGCGCTGACTCTCCCGCCCCTCCTCCCCTTCCCCCAGGTCATACCCTTGTACGGGCGCGGCTCGTGCGAGCACCCGAGGGGTAAGCAGATGCTGGGTAGGGACGTTCCGACGCGGCCGCCGGGTTTGCGGTTGCTGGAGAGGAACACAAACGCGAATGAGGTGGGCGGCGAATGGGGCTTGGCTGGCTCGGGTGTTGCCGAGAACGTGGGCCTCATGTCCACGCTGCTCGGGTTCGGGATCCAGTTCGGCACGGGCGTTAGGTCCAGCCTGCTGATCGATAATATGAGCCCGGAACAACAGCAGCAGGCATTCCTGTCGCAGCTGCTTCTGCTCCTCGGCTCGTTCGTGATCCTCTGCTTGCTGATCTTCTGAAGGACGTTTGACGGTGAGAAGAGAAAGTCATCACGGGCGTCGTGATGAAGGAAAGTCGCGGCTCGTGCCGTGTCTTTCCAGTAAACCAGTTGTTTACGCCATAATTAGTCAAGCAATCGCACAGCAAGTGAGGATGTTTGGTTGTATGTTTAATAATCTTCGTATTATTGGGAATTCAACCGCCAAGCGCTGGCCGCGTCCTGCTCCTTCCGCCGCTCGCCTACTTCTTCCCCTTGGCGCCTTTACCCCTCCACAGGATGCGGATCGGCGACCCCGGGAACCCGATGTTATCCCTGAGGCTCCGTTCCATGTACCTCTTGTACGTGTCCGGGAAGAGCTTTGGATCATTAACGAAGAACACAAAGGTTGGCGGCCTGGTGGACGCCTGCGTGACGTAGTAGACCCGACCCTTGCGGCCAGCCTTGCTCGGCGGGGACTTCCAGAGCGTCGCCTCCTGGATTACAGAGTTGAGGGTGGCAGTGGAGAGACGCTTCCTGTGGTGCACGGAAGCCTCGGCTGCCGCCTGCAAAACCTTCTGAACCCTCTGACCCGTCAGCGCGCTGGTGTAAACGACGCTGGCCCACTCGAAGACCCTGAGCTTGGACCGGAGGGTCTTGGTGTATTCGTTCATGGAGTACGTGTCCTTATCGATCCGGTCCCACTTGTTGACGCACAGCACGAGCGCGCAACCCTCCTGGACGGCGGCCCTCTCCGACAGGACAAAGTCCTGCTGGCTCGGCCCCTCCTCGGCGTCGATGACGAGCACCACGACGTCCGCTCGGCGCATCGCCTGGAGCGCCCTGCCCACGGCGAGGGATTCGGGTGCGTCCTTAGAGGCAGCCACGGACGTCCTCCTCCTGATACCCGCGGTGTCGATCAGCGTGTACTTCTTGCCGTCGGCGCCGATCACGTCGCTGTCGATGGTGTCCCTCGTGGTGCCGCTGTAGTCGCTCACGATCGACCTCGCGTCGCCCGCGAGCTGGTTCAGGAGCGAGGACTTGCCCACGTTGGGCCTACCGATGATGGCAACCTTTAACGGCCCGTCCCCCTCCTCGTCCTTCCAGCTCGGGTCCAGATCCTCCGGGCTGGGCGGCGGGAGCGCCGCGACGAGGCCGTCCAGGAGCTCGCCGGTGCCCGTGCCGCTGATGGCGGACACCGCGAGCGGGGTGGGGCCGCCGAGGGACCAGAAATCCAGCACCTGCTCCTCACCCTTTGTGGTGCTCTCGCACTTGTTCACGGCGAGCAGCAGGGGCTTCTTGGAGTGGTACTTGCGGATCCAACCGTAGATCTCCTCGTCTGCGTTTGTCAGCCCCTTCTGCCCGTCGCACACCATGATGAGCGCCGCCGCCTCGTTTACCGCGAGCGCCGCCTGCGACTCCACCATCCCGGGGAGGATCTCAAAGCCACCGACGGAGTCGACGCTGGGCGCGTCCTCCGGCGAGCCCGGGAGCGACTCCAATCCGCCCGTGTCCACCATCATGAACTCGGTATCGCCCCAAAATGCCCTGATGTACATGCGGTCGCGGGTGACGCCCGGCTGGTCGTACACGATCGCCCGCTTGGTCCCCGTCAGCCTGTTGAACAGAGCGCTCTTACCCACGTTTGGTCTGCCCACGATGGCCACCCTCGGCAGCTTGTCGTCGGGAATCTTGCCCCACTCGCGCCGAGTCTTCCTTCGCCGTCCTTTCTTGCTCGCGCCGTCGGCATCGGCGTCGCCGTCGTCGTCGTCGTCATCGACGAGGAAGGCCGAGCCCGGGACGTAATCCTCCTCCACGTCGTCCGCGTCGTAGTCGTAGTAGTTGGCGGAGAAGTCGTCGTCCATGTCTCCCGAGCTGTCGACGTCCTCGTAGTCGTTAGCCACCGCCGACTTGAGCGACTTATCAACTTGGCCCCGCTTCATCCTCGCGCCATCCTTGGTCCTCGTCGCGGGCCTATTCCCTCTCTCGTCCGTCTCGTCCATCTCGGTCCATGCCGCCGAGGAGAGCTCTGACGCCCAGTCCCCCGCCGCCGCGGCAGCCTCGGCGTCCAGCGAGGCCATCTCCTCCGCCGAGAGCGCCGCTGCCGCGTCGTCATCGTCGTCTTCGTCGCCGCCGCCGCCGCTCGCGTCGCCGAGCGCCCGCGCGGAGATAAAGACGCCGCGCGAGGGCCCGCGGACGTGCGGAACGATGGGCGCGATGCCGCTCCACCACGTCGCATGTGACGTCGCTCCCGCACATCCTCCCGCGAGGCATGCGAGCGACGCGTCCCGGTTACGGGTTGCCACCGCCGCCGCCTCTTTGTGACGATGACGTGCCGACGCGGGCGCGAGGCGCAGGCGCGCGGCGACCGAGCGGCCGTCACGCACCTGCGCTCGCGTCGACGCGCATGTGTGGGTCACTGTGCGCATCTGCGCGAAGCACGGCCTCCAAGCGCTCACCGCAACCTTCAGAGCGATAGCCATGTCGACCACCACGCGTCCCTCACCAATGGTCTCTCTCTCGGCGTTCCTGTCTCCGATCGCCCGACGCGTCTCACAGTTTGGGATCAGTGGAATCCTCGCAACTGACCGAGGGACGAGGGTTTGTTGCTTTTTCGGCGGGCTTTTTGTTGCTTTTCCAGGGAAACCCATCCTCCCCTCGTCCGGGACAGGATATCCCCGAGCGTCGACCGGCGGAAGCGATACCCGATCAGGGCGGGTTCGCATCGAGGTTGACTGGGGACCGGATTCGCGGGGACTCGGGGCGGTTCAGGCGTGTTATCCGGAGAGTAGGGGACGGCGCGGGCGCGATAATTCTCGTTGTTGGCGGGCAATTGTGCAGGGCGAAAGGGCGAGATGAGCGTCATCCCGAAGACGACGGTGGGCTTCCGGATCAAGTACTGGACCGAGTGGGGCCAAAACCTCGTCGTATGCGGGAATGATCCCCGTCTGGGCTCGTGGGACGTTCGCAAGGGCGTGTTCATGCGATGCCAGGTGAGCGCCCGCGCCCGATCGCCTCCCCGCTCAGCCTCGTCAGCAGCCGCCGCTTGGGCGCCTCTTCTCTTCCGCAACCGCTCCGAACCCTCGGACCGCGTGCCCCTTCGCCGAATCCCCGTCGCGTCTCCGCGGTTCCTCGCGCTATTTTTACACACTCTTTCTGAACCCCCACACCACCTCCCGACCGCAGCATCTCGACAAGGATCAGCTCCTGTGGACCGGGAGCGTCACGGGCCACTTCGTCGGATCGTTCGATTACAGGTACGCGGTGGTGGACGGGGACATGAACGTGGTGCGATGGGACGCGATCGTCCGGCACGCGCACTTCGCCCCGGCGATGCCCGAGGGTAGGGGCGGGGGCAGCGACGATAACAGCAGCGAAGCCTCCGGGAGCGCGGTCGGATACGGGAGGGACAAGGTTGAGATCCAGGACACCTGGGAGTTTCAGTCGCATCCCGAGAACCTCTTCGCGCGAGAGTCCTTTCGCGACGTCGCGCTCGACGACGGATCCGGCAAGACCGTCGAACGAGCGCTCGACGCGTTACCCGAACCCTCGACGCACGCCGCCGCCGCGGACGCGCTGGCGGGCACCCTCGCCTCGCTCGCGATCGAACCGCCGCAGTCGCGTGATTTCATCCGCATCCGCCTCGAGGTGCGCACGCTGCGACTGCTGCCCGGCCAGCGGCTCACGGCGACGGGCGACTGCGCCGCGCTCGGCGGGTGGGAGAAGGACCTCGCGCCGGTCATGAACCTCGACGAGGCGACGCGCACGTGGTGGCTGGACTTTGACGTCGCCCCCGAGGACCTACCGGTGAGGTACAAGTACGCGTTGCGGGGCGCGACGAACAAAGCGGATGCGATGGAGAAGGGCGTCGATCGCGTGGTGGCGCCCCTGGGTTGGATAGGCGAGTCCAGGGACTCGTCACCCGGTCTGTCCACGGGCACTGGGGGCGGGGCGTCGTCGCAGTCGTTCAAGGATGGGAGGGGCCAAAACGGGGTTGGAACCAATGGGGGACCCGTTTCCGCGACTGACGGGGCGGATTCGCCAATTTCGCTCGACAAGGTGAGGCTCGGGATGACGTCGTCGGACTCGCCCGCGTCGGACTCGCCCGAACGGACGCCCGCCGTCCAACAACCCGTCCAACAACCCGAGCGAGGAGCGCGCGCGGGCGGGCGCAAGTCCCACCACAGGTCCCCGTCGCGGATCGTCGCCAGGGACGGGCACTTTCGCTATCCGGGCGCGTGGCGAGGGTCCGGGTTGGCGGCGCCCGTGTTTTCGCTTCGATCGTGCGACTCCGTGGGCGCCGGGGACTTTGTCGATCTCAGGACGCTCGTGGACGTGGCGCACGCGGGCGGGATGAACGTGGTCCAGGTGTTACCGGTGAACGACACGACGGTGCACAACATGTGGTGGGACTCGTACCCGTACTCGTCCGTGTCGGTCTTTGCGCTGCACCCGCTGTACCTGCGGATCCAGCAGGTTGTGTCGGAGTCGGCGAGAATCGCCGGGCCCGAGCACGCCAACAGGTTCGCGAGCCTGCGGGCCGAGGTCAACAAGGCCAAGGCGGCGCTCGATTTGAAGGAGGTTGACTACGAGGCGACGGTGAAGGTGAAGATGTCCGTCGCCAGGCGGTGCTTCGAGGCTGTCAAGACCCCTTTCCTCAACTCCGCCGAGTTTAGCGAGTTTCTCGCCGAGAACGCCGCTTGGCTCAAACCCTACGCCGTGTTCTGCGCCCTGCGCGACCTCTTTGGCACCGCTCAGCACTGGAGGTGGGGCTCGCTCGGATCGGACAACGGCGCGGGCACGGTGACGCGCCTGTCGCAGCCCGGCAGCGAGGTTTACAATACCGTCGCTTTGCACTACTTTGTCCAGTTCCACCTGGACGCGCAGCTCCGCGCGGCGGCTGCGCACGCCAAGCGCGTGGGCGTGATCCTTAAGGGCGACCTGCCCATCGGCGTGGACAAGGCGAGCGTGGACACCTGGATGTACCCCAACCTCTTCCGCATGCACACCAGCACGGGCGCCCCCCCGGACGATTTCGACGCGAACGGTCAGAACTGGGGCTTCCCCACGTACAACTGGGAGGAGATGAGCAAGGACGGGTACGGGTGGTGGCGCGCGAGGATGTCGCACCTCGAGCGGTACTTCTCCGCGATGCGAATCGACCACGTCCTGGGATTCTTCCGCATCTGGGAGCTCCCGGCGCACACGCGCGTGGGGCGGATGGGGCGGTTCCGCCCCTCGGTGCCCATTCGGCGCCACGAACTCGAGCAGAGGGGCTTGTGGTTCGTGGACCGCCTGTGCGAGCCGCGCGTGACGTCGGCGACTCTTCGGGAGATTTTTGGCAATCGCGACGGTGAGGTGGCCGGTCGGTTCATGGAGGAGACCGGGCACGACGGGCACCTACCCGACGGCCGCGCGATCCACACGTACAGGTTCAAGGCCGAGTTCAGCACCGAGGAGGGTTTGCTGGGCTCGGACGCGTTTAAGATTCGGGACGGCTCGCCGGATTGGCTCGTCGAGGAGACGGAGGCTATGCGAAAGGGTCTTCTCCACCTGCAGCACAACGTGTGTCTGCTGCGAGACCCCGAGGATCCAGACGCGTTCTACCCGCGCATAGAGATGCAGAAGACGTCCTCGTTCAACGAGCTCGAGGGCTGGTCGAAGGATGCGCTCAACTGGCTCTACGATGACTACTTTGGCGCCAGGCAGGATAAGCTCTGGAGGGAAAACGCGAGGCGCACGCTGCCCGCGCTGATGAACTGCACCGGTCAGCTGGTGTGCGGCGAGGACCTGGGCATGGTCCCACCGTGCGTCCCGCCCGTGCTGGACGAGCTCGGCATCCTGGGCCTGCGCATCCAGCGCATGCCCCACGAACCGGGTGAGTTTGGCCGACCGAACAGGTACCCCTACGCCACGGTGTGCTCCCCGTCGTGTCATGACACCACCACCACGAGGGCGTGGTACGAAGCCGACCGACACAGGCGCGCGAGATACGCGCACCAGGTGCTCGGGATGCAGGGCGACGGGCAGCTCGCGTCCTGCTTCCCGCCGCCCATGGCGTACAGGGTGGAACACGTCGAGGAGGGAAGCGGCGCGCAGAGACGAAGGACGTCGGTGGGTTCGGTGGGCGCCGGGGACCTCTCCGGGGTGGGCGCGGACGGAGCCGGGGACACCGGGTTCATCGAGCGTCAGCACCCGCCTCCGGATAAGTGCGAGCCCCACGTCATGAGAGCCATCGTCCGGCAGCACATGGCGTCTCCCAGCGCGCTGGCGATATTCCCCGCGCAGGACCTGTTGGCGCTCGAGCCTTCATACGCGCAGCGACCGGCGGAGGAGGAGACAATCAACGACCCGACAAACAACAGGCACTACTGGAGGTTCAGGCTGCACGTGCGTCTGGAGGACATGCTCGCCAACTCGGAGTGGCTGGCCGACATCAGGGAGATGGTGAACGAGAGCGGGAGGGTGGATGGAAAGATGACAACCTGACGACGGTTACAAGAATTTGAAGATACAAAAGCCTTTTTCGCGTGACGCGACTGTTATGATGTACACGTGGCGCGGGACGCCTCGGGCGATCCTTTCTCGCCCGACGCTCCGCGCTCAGTCCCTGTTCCAGGGTTTGATTATGTTGTTGGAGAATCGCGCCTCGCACTCCTCCAGCTCGGGCGGCGCGAGGAACTCCCCTAGCGCGCGCTGGTACCCCTCCGGATCGACCCGGCCGATCTCGCAGTGCGGCGCGTCGTCCCACGCCTTCATCGTCACCAGTCCAGCCCCCGCGCCCCCGCCGTCGGTGGCCGCCGACGCCGTCCGTCCCAGCCTCATCGCGCGAGCCGTCGCGAACGCCTCGACCTGCTCGTACGGGATGATGGGGTCCGCCCTGCTGTACACGAACATCGCCGGGCACCAGAGCAAGCCGCGGCCGCCCGGGCGCTCGTCGCAGAGGGTACGAGCAATCTTAGCCTTGGTCCTCGCGCCGTCCTCGTTGGCGAGCCTGAGCCGCCGCAGCTTCCGCTCCGCGCTCGCGAACGCGACCTCAGCCGCGTTACCCTGCTTACTCCGCGCGTCGCCGCTCCACCTGTTCCCGGTCACCGCCGGAAAACCTCCCCACGCGGCGTCGACGTATCGGAGCCTCTTGGCGATGGGCGGCCACGCGAGCATGGCCGCCGCCGTCTGCTGGAGCGTCACCGCGGCGGCACCCGTCGTCTCGGCGCCCGGCTCCGGCGCGGCCTTACCTTCCAGCACAGCCTCGAAGGACGCGGCGACCATGCCGGGCTCCAGCTCGCCGGGCGCGCTGTCGACGACGAGCGCGACGACGTTTTGGGTGAAGTCCCTGGCGAGTTTCGGGTCGGGGGCGAATCCCAGCTTGCGCCTCAGCGCCGTGGAGACGTCGCCCAGGGGCATCTCGGTGTCGGCGACGAAGCCCGTCTGCGCGTGCGCGATGTTACCCGCGAAGAGATACCCGCCGTTGCTGAAGATGTGGAGCACCACGCCGTCGGAGACGTCGTCCGTGTTGAAGTCGTCGTCGACGTCGGTCTCGTCCTCGTCGCCGTCGACCGCCGCGAGTTCGGCGATTCGAGCCTTGGCCTTGACGATGCTCTCGAGCGCGGACGCCGCGAAGGCGTCGCCGAGGGCGGGGAAGAGCGTGGATGCCGCGGGCGGAATGACGCAAACCACGTTATCGTAACCGATATCCGCGTACATCTTGGCGTACTTGCGCAGGTGCGAGCGCTTGCACCCGAACCAGCCCACGAGCACCGGGAGCGCCTCGCGCGTCACGGAGGATCGCGAGTCAACATCGCGGGTGTCCGCGCGCGTCGCGTCGGCGCTGTCGGTCCGGACGACGCGCGCGAGCTCGACGTTCGGTCCGAGATCCTCGTACTCGATCGTCGTCGGCGGCGGTGGGAACTCCGCAGCCGCAGAGGTGGAGAATCCGCGCGCCGACGGAGCGGCGGTCGCGCGTGATTGTTGCCGTTGAGCGGCACTCCCGGTCGTCGAACCGTCGTTCGCATCGACGACGGTGGACTCGTGGTGGTACTCCTCCCTGGCGGGCAGGAAGACCTCATCCTCGCCCATGAGCTGCTCGTCGAACGAGTTGGCGGTGTCCTTGGGGTCCGTGATCACCGCGAGTCTCGCGCCTCGCGTCGGGCGGCCCAGCGCGACGCCGCGGTGGGCACGCATCGCCCGCCCGGTCCCGTGTCCGGGCCAGGCTGTCGGGACAGCCGTTGACGGGATCCCGCGGACGCGCGCGGCGCCGTTCGCGCCGACGGGGCGGTTGGCGACGGCCACGAACGCGATGCGACGACTAATTATGGCCGCGGCGCTCATTCTCAGGTGCGATATCGCTCGATTCAACGTGGTGGCGTCGCGACGTTGACGTGCGAGCGCGCTCCGATGTGTGCCTTGTTGGCGGGAGAAAGAGGCGTAAATTGCGAGACGGGTCCGAGAGGATTGGACCCCGAACCAAGAAATAGACCGTCGTGATCCGTTCGTCTCGGAAAAGTGGAATCGGAACTTTCACAAATGAGATCCAACGGCAAGATTGCCAGAAACGCATTCTCCTGGACCAGCTCACGATTTGAACGTTGAGATGGACGGAGTGGCGCGGGCCGACCTTTGGCCGGTTCGGGAGAGCGCCGATGGACACAACTTTGGAGCGACCCGCAGGTCAGCGCACTTCCACAAACCTCCAAAAATGGCAGCCCTTGCGATCAGCCAGGTCTCCGCCGGTCTTCTCGGTGCCCTGCACCTCTTCTTCGCGTTCACGGTACGTCGCCGATCCCCATCCGGGGCGAGCGCAAATTTGATTTGGCGAGCGCTCATCCAAATTGAAAAGCGCGCGCCGCGGGACCGTCCCTGACCTCGCCTTCTCCGCCCTATTTCCCTCTCCCTCTCGCAGCACCTCGCCGACCCCGAGGATGCCATCACTAAGATGGTCGGCGTCAAGGGTAGCAACGCCCTCGCCAAGCATTGCGTCGCGGTCATCGGCGTCGCCCACGCGACCCTCGGCTTCCTCTACGTCATGTTCGCCAAGGTCAAGTCCGAGGGCATCCGCAAGTGCTCCCTCGCCATCTGGGGCTCCGTGTTCCTGCCCCTGTGCTTCTACGCCCAGTACGCGTTCCCCGCCACCGGCAAGGCCCCCACCGGTATGCCCCCCACGGACATGCCCTTCCCCGTGCTCTACTTCTTCGCCGCGGTTGTCGCCCTCGGGTTTGCGCCAATCAAGCCCTTCAAGTTCAAGTTCAAGGCCGCCAAGAAGTCCACCTCCGCCAAGACTCCCTCCACCGCGACCAGGAAGTCCACCAGGACCAGGAAGACCAAGTAAGAAGCCCCCGCGCACGCGTTCCGAAAACGAAGGGGCTGGCGCGTCGAGCTGTACAGGGTTGCTCCGCGAAGATAAATTTACGTCATTTTTTCACAAACGAGGAAACACCCGACACAGCGACACATCGTCGCGTCGTCAAGGCACGAAAGGGAGCTTCTTGCCCAGATTGCTTTGCCGCTGCTCCTGGTGCTCCATGTGCGCCCGCATGAACGGCTCGTGCAGCTGCCGGTAGATCCTGTCGCTGCTGTCCACCCGCGGCACCCCCGGCGTCATCGGGCTCGACCTCAAACCCGTCACCCTCGCCGGCGAATACGGCGCGACGTCGGCGCCAGCCGTGAACGGATCGACTCGGCCGCGCTGGGAGTCACCCCGCTCCCTTTTCGGGCTGGACCGCCCGCTCCCGCCGAGCATGTCCGATATCTTGGACACCAACGACGCGCCGCTGCTCCTGTTGCCCGCCTCGCCGAGCTCCGCGACGGAGTATTCCCCGTCGTCGTCGTCGCTCTCGCCCCGCAATATTCCGTCTCTCAGCCCCCACGCCCAGCTCGAGTCCCGCGACATGCCCGTGCGCACGTCCGCGGCGCTCGCCACCACCGTGAACGAGCGGAATGATCTCACCCACGTCGCGTAGTGCGCGCAGAGCGCGGCGACGCACGCCAGCTGTGCCAACTCGAACGCCAGCTGTGCCGACTCGACCCCCCGCGCGGGGGTTTCGACGACAAACGCCCACGACGCCGTCGACGCGACGGCGGCGAAGACGGCCCTCAACCGCCGCACGCGTTCCGAGCACGTGTTGCCCAGGCCGTGGTCGACGATCGTGTGTAACGCCGCGCTCACAGACCCGCCGACGAAGAAGGTGGCCAGAAACACTCGGTGCGCGCGGGGATGCGCCGCGAAGCTCGCCGCGCTCGCGCCCAGCGCCCCGACGGATGCGACGGCGTGGAGGCACAGCGCGAGGTTCTCCGTCTTGATCCAATCGTCGCACACGGTGGGCGCCACGCCGATGGGGGCCTCCTTACGCGGGAGCTGCACGCGGCGCAGGTCGAGCTCGAGCTTGCGCGCCAGCGCCGCGAGGACGAAGGCGAAGGCGCCGGTCGACAGGAGTAAGCCGCCGACGCTCCTCGCGGGTTCCGTCGTCAGCGCCGCTGACAGGTATTGCCGCGGGCTTCGCAGGCGCTCCGACTCGGGCGTGAGCGACGACGAGGCGATCGCGAGAGCGGCGCACATCGATGATCCGATGAGCGCGACGAACGCTAAAGCAATCCACCAAGCGTCGATGCGACGCTGGCCGACCATCGTCGCGCTCGTGGTAACTAACGAATGTGCGTGCCAAGTCAACGTAATCTGACTCAGCGACTTTTCTCCTGGACGTCCTTGGCCGCGGCGCGGCGGTGGTCGATCCGATGACCCGTCACCGATCCGCGCGTCTTCCTATCGGGATTCACCCCACGAACGATCGAGCGGTCGATTCTCCGGGGACACGACGGCGCCAGCCAAGTGGCCGCTGGACGAGAGGTTTCCGAGGACACCGCTTTTGCGGCGGCGGACAACCTTTTCGAGATCTTGGATCGCGGTGAAAGTTCCTCTTGCTCGCGCGAGTTGGTTTTAGGTGGGGCGGAACTTTCCTCTATCGTGTTCCACCGCTGGTTGCTATGCGCGGCATCGCCGGCTCACTCATCAGAGCGCTATGTCGGTCATCTCTCCCTCGTCCACATCGCCCCACTTTTCCTCCGAATCCCCCGGACCCGTCCCACCCTCGCCCGTCGCGCTCGGCGGCTGCCCGCTGACCCACCCGCCGTTTTCGTCGTAAAAACCCTCCACAAACTCGCCGCGCTCGGTGTAGTACCCGTGCCTGAACACTCCGCTCGCGTCCACGAAACCCCCGGGGAACGGTCCGTGCGTCCACTCGCCCATCTCGTTGTAGAACCCGGCCGGAACCTCACCCGCGGCGACCCACTCGCCGTTGGAGTCGACGTACCCCGGGTGGAACGTTCCCGCTTGGTCGTAATACCCCCGCCTAAAAACCCCGTCGCCGTCGTAAAATCCACCCGGGAACGGTCCCTCGATCCACTCGCCCGTCTCGTCGTAGTACCCCTCCTGCTTCGAGCTCGTCTCCAGCACGGCGTCGAACACCATGCCGCCGCTCTCCGGCACGGCCGGATGGTGGCGCGCCACCGACGCCGCCACGTCCCCGTAGTCGTACGCGGCGTCAGCCTCCGCGGTGGTCGCCGCGCCGGCGTTGTACGACCCGGGGTTAGTAGTCGACGGGTCATTCGACGGATCGTCGTCCGGGACAACCCCGCGGGGTGCGGGCGACGGCACGAAGAACGAGTCCGGCGCGGGTGCCGCGGGGGGTTGGTCGGAGGATGGTTGGTCGGAGGAAGCCGCGCCGGGCTCCTCCTCTCCTTCCGGGACCGACTCCCACTCGTCGGCGTCGTCGTCGACCCCCGCGGAGCCGAAGCGCGTCGGCGGCGGCGGAAGCGGCGAGGGATCGGGTCGCGACGCCGCCGCCTTCGCGGGGGGAGGCGGGACGAGCGACGACACGTCCACGGCCGGCGGCGGCGGAGGAGGAGGAGGCTCATCCCCGGCCCCAGCCGCGGGCGCGGATGGGTCGTCAGAAGCGGTCGGGGGCGCGGAAATCGCCGGCGGGGACGGGGGCGCGTGGTAGCCGAAGCCCTCGTCGTCCGCCCGGTCGAAGAACGCGGTCCCCTCGGGGTCGTCCACCGTGCCCGTCGCCATCGTGGGCACGGGCACGGGCTCGGGCTCGGGCTCGGCGGCGGGATTGGGATCGTATTCGGCGGCGGGATCGGGCTCGGACGCCGGCTGGAGCGCCGGCGTGGGCGCGCGCGACGACTCCCTCGAAGCCGGCGTCGTCCCCCGCTCACCCGCGATATCCTCCGGCACCGTCTCGGGAACCTTCACCGCGTCCGGGACCATGAAACCTGGGGAACCGGCGGGAACCGTCGGGACCATCGGTTTGAGCGGGCTCGGCATCAACGGCGACCCGGGAGGCATCAATCCCGGGGGTAGCAGACCCGCGGCGCCCGGCAACAGAGGAGACGAGCCCTGCTGCTGCTGCTGGGCGGGGGATCCGCTGAGGCTGAACGTGTCCACGTACCTCGACCGGACCCAGCCAGCCGTCGGCGCTCGCATGCTGAAGTTGTTTGGCGGCGTGGCCCCCCCCGGTGAGGCGGAGCCGCCGCCCCCGGTGCGGTCAGCCGTCGCCGGCGCCGCCGCCGCCGAGCCGAACGACTTCG
>MDTE01126055.1_pt1 | contig 15900 bp, 10 predicted proteins | sample 811231 | NCBI WGS metagenome assembly MDTE01 (sample SAMN05326651, study PRJNA326480) | marine metagenome | isolation source: seawater | place: Indian Ocean: Red Sea | collected 2010
ATGATTGGTCCAACCAGAGACTCTTTTCTCCCAGAGTAAATGACCAAATTTCCAGGGTTAGCAGCAACCTCAACGATCTTTTCAACTTCGACTTCAACTTCTTTTATGACTTCGACTGTCTCAGGGTCGCTGCTACAAGAAAGTATGCCTGTACCGACCAGTGCTAGTGCTACGAGTAGTAGCAAACGAGGCTTTAAGGATATGACCATTTTTCTTGCCTTCCTCTATTATTATTTCTGTACTAATGTTTCAGTGAATTCTTTTTTCACTATTCGGAATACTTTCGTGTCGCAAGTAGTGCAATTCCCCGTGGCTGCTGATCTGCCAGTCTTCATGGTTACCGCAGTGGGGTCCTTTACTTCCCTTTTAACTCGACACTTGACGCAATACATATCCATGGCGATATTAGAGCTCCTTCCATTAGATATGGATCCTTTTGTGCTGATTCCTTTCATGGGGTAACTCTCTGGATCGACCTTGAAAACTAAGGCCGATCCCAAGAGCCCGGCTTGAGAAAGGAGGTGAATGAGATGTTGTATTTGCTGTGTATTCCTGTTAGCCTCTCTTCGTTTATTGCCTATGCGCTCCCCATGAAACCTCCATGCATAAAAGTTAATGGCTTGTACGCGATGATTATACGTGTGCCATACGTATTAAGCAATACGTATATACGTTTCATGTAAAAGTGTGCACAGGTCGCCATTGCTGTGTGCGAACGCAATCCATGTGAAAAAGTAGTATTAGGGAGACTCAATCGGCGGTTTTGCGTAGATTATTCGTATTTTGAATGCAAATTTACGTATATCGTAGTGTTTCTGTTTTGCCTAGTTTGCTAGAATTAAATGGGCGTTGATCACAGAGGACGCTCGAAATCTGCGTATAAGGAGGCATGCGTATGCTGGATATTTCCGTCAATAAACTTGGGGGATTGGCTCTTATATTGGGTCCTGCTATTGCGGTGATTAGCTTCTTGTTCCGGCCCGGAGGTGGTTTGATAGGAGGGACTATTGATCCTGCAGATTCGGTAGCATCAATACAGGGATTCTTGGATAATTCAGGTGCAGCCACGATTTCTTTCTTATTGATTCCTATTGGGTTGATGATTATGTTCTTTGGCTTTACTACCCTTAAGGATCATTTGAGAGGGCAGACGGGTGAAGCTTGGAGAAATATTGGTTGGCTTTTTGCTCTTACAGGAATTCTAGGATGGATAACAGCGAGTGCTTTGGTTGCGGGGATTATTTCCATGGATGCAAGCGCAGTTGCAAATGAAGGAGTTTACACGGCACAGGCAGGTGTAAATGGGCTTGCCACTGTGTTGGCGGGAATAGGATTTACGGCCTTTGTGCTGGGTATATTGCGCAGCGGACAATACAATAAGATTTTCACCTTGGTTGTTTTGGCGTTGCAGCTTGTGGTGGTTGTTACAGCGGTAATAGCGATGGTGGACATCACTTTCGTACAGACTGCAGCTATGATTGGTGGTATCACATACGTAGGAACAACAGCATGGGCTGTCATGATAGGATTGTCGCTTATGAAAGCTGAGTAGATTCCGCGGGAAGGCATTCTTTAAGTTAAGAGAGTGGTTGATGACGATTTGAGATTCTGCCGCTCTCTTATCTTGTCAACTTGCCTGATTTCGGTAGCACGAAGGTCAGCGGTCAGGCTTCTAACGTGCCCAGGTATCTCTTAATGTAACTGACCGATGAAATAGTGGTACTTCCTCGGATCCGTTCTCGGTATCCTTAGTAAAATAGCCCAATCTTTCGAATTGGTATGTATTCCCGCTGTTCGGATCAAGCACGATAGTTTCAACTTTGGCGTTTTGAACCACTTCTAATGAGTTTGGGTTGATCACTTCTCGAAAATCATCGCTTTCATCGGGTTTCTCTAAGGTGAATAGAGTATCGTACAGGCGGACTTCTGCATCAACGCAATTATTTGCTGATACCCAATGAATAGTCCCTCGAACTTTCCTTCCATCGGGAGCATAGCCTCCTTTAGTGTCGGGGTCATATGTGCAATGGACCTCGATAATTTCTCCTGATTCAGGATTCGTGACAAAGCTAGTACAGGTTACGAAGTATCCATAGCGCAATCGGACTTCTCTTCCAGGCGCAAGCCGATTGAATTTTGCAGGAGGATCTTCAGAAAAGTCGTCTCGCTCTATGTACAGTTCTCGTTCAAAAGGTACCAGTCTCGTGCCCATTGATTCGTCTTCAGGGTTGTTGGTTGCTTCAAGATACTCAGTGGTATCTGTAGGGTAATTGTCTATAACTAATTTGAGAGGGCGCAGTACGCCCATGACTCTGGGGGCGGTCAAGTTAAGCCCCTTTCTCAAGGAATGCTCCAGTAGCGATAACTCAATCGTCTTCGGGCGTTTGCTGACACCGATGAGTCTGCAAAACTCCTTAATTGATTCCGCAGTGAACCCTCGTTTTCGTAATCCAGATAGAGTGGGCATGCGTGGATCATCCCAGCCCTCGACAAATTTCTCATCAACGAGTTGCGAAAGTTTTCGCTTACTCAGGACTGTGTATGTGAGATTTAGCCGTGCAAATTCTATTTGTTGTGGATGGTGTATATTCAGTTCCTTAATGAACCAATCATACAGCGGTCTGTGGTCTTCGAATTCTAAGGTGCAGATTGAGTGGGTGATGTTTTCTATAGAGTCAGATTGCCCGTGGGCGAAGTCATACATTGGATAAATACACCATTTCCCCAGTGTACGTTGATGATCACTTTTGAGGATGCGATAAAGCACAGGATCTCGAAAGTTAAGATTGCCGGAGGACATATCTATCTTTGCTCTGAGTACTTTTTCGCCTTCCTCGAAATCACCGTTTTTCATTCTTGCAAATAAATCCAGATTTTCTTGTGCAGAACGGTTTCTGTAAGGGCTTTCTGTGCCAGCTTTGGTGAGGGTACCCCGGTCTTTCCGTATAGCGTCGGCATCTTGGTCATCTACGTACGCTTTGCCGTCTGCTATCAACCGGACGGCGAATTCGTATAACTGGTCGAAATAATCGGATGCATAATAGAGATGTTCGTTCCACGACCATCCTAGCCACTCAATATCGCGTATTATGGAATCAACGTAGCGCTGATCTTCTTTGGTTGGGTTGGTATCATCGAAACGTAGGTGGCATTGTCCCCCAGTTTCCTCTGCTATGCCAAAATTAAGGCAAATAGAAGTGGCGTGGCCGATATGGAGAAACCCATTAGGTTCCGGGGGGAATCGGGTGATTGGCGCCCCCCCCCATTTGTTAGCAGCCAGATCTTGTTTTACGATTTCACGTATGAAGTCGACAGGTTCGTTAGTTTGCGTCATTAGTGAAACATCCTTTTTGAATCAGGCCATGACGAAAGAGCGGCGTACGTTGTTCTTACGCAAATACCTGTGGCAAAGCGGTTGTTCCCATCAGGTATTGGTCGACATGGTGCGCTGCTTCTCGTCCTTCTGCTATGGCCCATACAACTAAGGACTGACCTCGGGACATGTCACCAGCGGAAAATACCCCTGGTACTGAGGTCATCATCGTTTCGTCAACTTTGACATTGCCTCGATCCGTCAGTTCTACTCCAAGATCTTCAAGTAGTCCATTACGTTCAGGGCCCAAGAATCCCATAGCTAGAAGTACTAAATCTGCATCAATATCAAACTCACTGCCTTCGATTTCGTTCATGGTTTGTCTTCCGGTCTCTGAGGGCTGCCATTCTAATCGTACAGCATGAAGTTTACTTACTGACCCATTCCCACCACTAAAGCTTTTGGTTGCTATACTGTAATCCCGTACGCCGCCCTCTTCATGAGCAGCTGAGGTTCTCAGTATCATGGGCCATTCTGGCCAGGGATTGTTTTGTGTTCGGTCCGTAGGTGGTTCCGGGAGGAGTTCAATTTGCAGCACAGAGGCAGCACCTTGTCTGTGAGCGGTTCCCAGACAGTCTGCTCCAGTGTCTCCTCCACCGAGAATAATGACGTTTTTCCCATGGGCGTCAATGCGTTCCGTTGCGTCGACACTCTCTCCAGCAAGCAATTTGTTCTGTTGGGACAGATACTTTACGGCGAAGTGAATTCCATCGAGTTCTCTGCCCGGTACGGTTAAGTCTCTTGGTTGTGTGGCTCCACCAGTAAGGCAAACAGCGTCGTATTCTTGCTTAAGATCCTCTGTTAGTACATTTACGCCGACATTAGCATTGGTGCGAAATTCGACGCCTTCTGCAGCGAGCTGGTTAACCCTTCGCTGTACGACAGACTTCTCCAATTTAAAGTCTGGAATACCCAGTGTGAGCAACCCGCCGATATAATTATCGCGCTCGAAGACAGTAACGAGGTGACCGGCTCGGTTTAATTGCTGGGCGCAGGCAAGACCAGCAGGGCCTGAACCGATGACAGCGACGCGCTTTCCAGTTCTGATTTCGGGTGGTTCGGGTTTGATCCACCCCTCGGAAAATCCGCGGTCTGCAATGGATTTTTCTATGTATTCTATCGTTACGGGATCACTATTAATGGAAAGTACACACGCTGGCTCGCATGGAGCGGGACAAATCCTTCCTGTGAATTCAGGGAAATTATTGGTTGCATGGAGTGACTTCAGGGCATTTTGCCACCGACCGGTATATACCATGTGATTCCATTCGGGGATGCGGTTCCCCAAAGGACATCCTGTATGGCAGAAGGGCACCCCACAATTCATGCAGCGAGATCCCTGTTCTTTTACCTTTTCTTCAGGCCATGCTTCGTAAATTTCGTTCCAATCCTTGATACGTTCCATGACTATCTTACGATTAGGCGTATTTCGGTTAAATTCTAGGAATCCAGTTGTTTTACCCATCCGATCCAACTTTCGTGTTTGCCGCCAATTTTCGTGCTTCGAGCACCCTGCGATAATCTCGGGGCATAACTTTTACAAATTTCTTTTTCATGTCTTCCCAGGAGTCGTTCATGGTTTGTGCGGTGGTACTACCAGTGAGATTGGCATGGTCAGTGATGAGTCGTCGAAGGAGTAGCTCATCTTCTTCCTCGGTCACAGGCTCTAGATCGACCATCTCCATGTTACAGCGCTCACTGAACGTGCCATTTTCATCATAGATGAACGCCATACCGCCACTCATTCCAGCAGCGAAGTTTCTTCCGGTGGAGCCGAGTACGACTACTGTTCCCCCGGTCATGTATTCGCAGGCATGATCACCAACGCCTTCTACGACTGTCTCTGCTCCACTATTTCTCACGCAGAATCGTTCTCCGGCTAACCCTCGAAAATATGCTGCTCCCCCGGTAGCGCCATATAATGCAACATTCCCAATGATTATGTTTGATTCGGGGGTGAAGGTTGATTCTGTTGGTGGAAAAATCGTCATTACCCCACCGGACATTCCTTTACCTACGTAGTCATTAGCATCACCCTCAAGCGTTACATTGATGCCTTGAGCTACAAAGGCTCCAAAGCTTTGACCGGCGGATCCTTTGAATTTTATGTCAATAGAGTGATCCGGGAGCCCAGCTTCTCCGTAGCGTTTTGCAATTTCGCCGCTGAGCATAGCCCCAACCGTTCGATTGGAGTTACTTATTGGGAGATCGATCTCAACGTGTCCTCCATTGTCCAATACAGGTTGTGCAAGTTCTATCAGCGTATGATCAAGAGCATACTGAAGTTCATGGTCCTGCGCTTCTCTGCAGTAGGTTGCGACCTCATCTGGCACGTCTGGACGCAAGAGCAAATCGCTGAAATCGAGACCTTTAGCCTTCCAGTGATTGATTGCTGTGCGTGTCTCGAGTTTATCCACTCGGCCTACCATCTCGTTGATGGTTCTGAATCCTAAGCTTGCCATGATCTCGCGTAGATGCTCAGCTATGAACATGAAATAGTTTATTACGTGCTCCGGCTTTCCGCTGAATCGCTTTCTGAGTTCCGGATCTTGAGTTGCTATTCCCACTGAGCAGGCATTCAGATGGCATTTTCGCAACATAATGCATCCGAGAGTTACCAAAGCTGCTGTTGAGAAACCGAACTCTTCTGCTCCGAGGAGACATGCGACGGCGACATCTCGCCCGGTCTTAAGTTGTCCATCAGTCTGTACGACGATCCGGCCTCGGAGATCGTTCATTACGAGGACTTGTTGTGTTTCAGCTAACCCTAATTCCCAGGGTAATCCTGCTTGTTTGATTGAAGATTCCGGAGAGGCTCCGGTACCTCCACTGTCTCCACTGATAAGGACCACATCTCCATGTCCTTTAGAGACCCCAGCAGCAATGGTCCCTACGCCCACTTCTGACACGAGTTTGACGTGTATCCTGGCTTCAGGATTAACGTTCTTGAGATCATGGATCAGTTGCGCTAAGTCTTCTATTGAGTAGATATCATGATGTGGCGGAGGTGAGATTAATTCTACCCCTGGGGTAGTATGGCGTACCCATCCGATATAGTCATCGACTTTGTGCCCTGGGAGTCTTCCCCCTTCGCCTGGTTTCGAGCCTTGTGCCATTTTGATCTGAAGGTCTGTGGCATGGACAAGATAGTTAGTCGTCACGCCGAATCTTCCGGAGGCAACCTGTTTGATAGCGCTGTTGCGGTTATCTCCATTCTCGTCAAGGATGTATCTATTGAAATCCTCTCCACCTTCACCCGTGTTGCTTTTTGCCCCGATCCGGTTCATAGCTATTGCGAGGGTTTCGTGAGCCTCTCTGCTGATTGCACCAAGGGATATTGCGCCTGTGGCAAATCGCTTAACGATGTCAGATGCAGGTTCCACTTCATCAAGGGGTATAGGACTGGAAGATTCTTTGAAGTCAAGTAGCCCACGGAATGTCGATAATCTGCGATCTTGTTTGTCAATGAGAGTGGCGAATTGCTTGTACAAATCGAAATCATTAGTTTTCGTCGCCTGTTGTAGCTTGGCAATAGCATCGGGGTTATACATGTGGTATTCGCCGTCCCGACGCCATTGGTATGCTCCTCCGACATCGAGGTTATCTCTCCAGCTCCCGTTTCGATCGATATACGCATTGCTATGACGGCGCAGTGTCTCTTCTTCAATCTGATCGAGGCTGAGACCTTCGATTTGTGAAGCGGTCCAGGTAAAGTACTTGTCGATCACTGCAGAGTTCAGCCCAACAGCTTCGAATATTTGGGCTCCACGATAGCTTTGAATAGTGGAAATTCCCATTTTCGATATGATTTTCAACAAACCTTTATCGATGGCTTTGATGAAGTTCTTTTCAGCTGTCTTATAGTCAACAGTGGTACTAAGCAACTCACGATCAACCATATCCTGCATCGTTTCGAATGCGAGATATGGGTTTATGGCCCCAGCGCCGTATCCAATGAGGACGGCCATTTGGGATACGTCTCGTGGTTCACCGGATTCAACCACTATACCCACCTTAGTACGAAGACCTGTTCGTATGAGGTGGTGGTGCACGGCAGCAGTGGCTAAGAGACTTGGGATAGGTGCGTTAGCTCTGTCTACCCCTCTGTCTGAGAGTATGAGTATAGCGCTTCCATTGTCAATGGCGGCTGTCGCTGCGTCACATAATCGATCAATGGCTTCTTCGATAGTTCCCGCGGTCGGGGGGAACAGAGTCGATAATGTTGAACTCTTGATTGGTCCGGAGACCAAGTTGCGAATTTTTTCGAGTTCTTCATTTGTGATAATAGGTTGGGAGAGTTTTAGCTGCTGGCAGTGCAGTGGGGTCTCTTCAAATAAGTTCTGTTCGGATCCGATAAATATCTCAAGTGACGTCACGAGCTCTTCCCGTATCGCGTCAAGAGGAGGATTGGAGACTTGGGCAAACCTTTGCTTGAAATAAGAAAATAGGGACTGAGGCTTGTCAGACAACACTGCTGGCGGAGCATCATTTCCCATTGATCCGTCAGGCTCTTGTCCGTTCACTGCCATAGGGTCAAGTATGTGGTGCAAGTCTTCAACCGTGTAGCCAAAGGTTTTTTGGCGCTCGGTTAGGGTATCCCCATCAACTGTTTGCGTGATTTTAGGATCTGGGAGGTCGGCGAGGGTTATTTTGTTGAGTTTTAACCATTCCCCATAGGGCTGTTGATTAGCCAGTTCGTTCTTTATTTCCTCGTCTCCTACGATTCTCCCTTGTTGTGGATCAACGAAGAACATGCGCCCAGGATGAAGTCGTTCCTTGTACAGCACGTTTTCTGCCGGAACGTCCAAAACACCAGTTTCTGATGCCATGACGAGCATGTCGTCTTTTGTAACCAGATATCGGAACGGGCGTAACCCATTGCGATCAAGGATTGCACCTATACGCTCTCCATCAGTAAAGGCAACTAGGGCAGGACCATCCCATGGCTCCATCAACGTAGCATGATATTCATAGAAGTCTTTTTTGTTTTGCTCCATCGGAGTCGCTTCAGTCCATGCTTCAGGTATGAGCATCAGCATTGCGTGTGGCAGTGATCTTCCGGTGGAGAGGAGTAGCTCTACCGCATTATCTAGGCACGCAGTATCGCTTTGGTTTTCGGGTATAACGGGAAACAGTTTATTAATATTGTCGCCCAGAATCGGTGATTCAAACATGGATTCTCGTGCTCGCATCCAGTTGATATTGCCGAGAACGGTATTTATTTCACCGTTATGAGCAACGTACCGATATGGATGGGCAAGAGGCCAGGAACCTAGCGTGTTGGTGCTGAAACGAGAGTGCACCAATGCGAAAGATGATGTGAAAGTTTCATCGGATAGGTCTTTGTAATAGTCACCTAGTTGTGTGGCCATGAGCAAGCCTTTGTAGACTAGCTTATTACTTGATAAGCTTGGGATGTAGAAGTCCCGTTCTGTCACTCCAAGTGCTTGAGCCTCAGTTTCAATGTGTTTTCGAATAAGGTATAACTGTAGCTCGAACGGAACATTTTGGTCGTAGGCGTCCCCTTTGCCAATGAATATTTGTTTGATGACCGGTTCAACATCTTTGGCTATGTAACCAATCATTGAGTTATCACAAGGGACATCGCGCCAGCCTAATATTGATTGCCCATTTTCAGTCACTACTCGTTCGATCAGCTCCATGCATTGTTTGCGTAGAAGTTCAGATTGAGGCAAGAAAACCATGCCTATTCCGTAGTCTCCTTTATCAGGAAGGGAAATATTGAGCTCCGCTGTTTTGGTGCGGATGAATGAGTCAGGGACTTGGACTAAGATTCCGGCGCCATCACCCGTCAGTGGGTCACATCCGCACGCACCACGATGGTTAAGGTTTTTCAGTACCTCTATTCCGTTCTTGACGATATCGTGCGAATCAATGCCGCGTATGTTTGCGACGACTCCTACTCCGCAGCCGTCATGTTCGTGCCGAGGATCGTAGAGTCCGTGTTTCGTTTGAGGCAACTGTGGTATATACATAATTTTTAACTCCGATGCACGGGTGAGTCAGATTAACTGATTCACTACGGTATTTACTTTTTAGTGTGGGTTAGGCCTAGAGTCTGGTCCAGAGCAGCCAACACTAGATATTGATCAGATTTTCCTGCCTTTAGGCCAAACCGCGGGGATGCCTTCAATTCGCCACAGGTCACATCTGATACATCTCTGAGCTTCCTGCTTTGCCGTTTCTTTGTCAAATCCTAGTTCAACTTCATCCCAAGAATTAACTCGTTCGGGGGCCTCAAGCTCTGCCATTGGGAATATTCCTACTCCTGCGGGGTGCAGGTGCTCAGGATAGCGCATTTCGGAACCCGTAGAGGCAAATACTTCTTCTATATCGCCAGTCCCCCCTAAGTATTGATCTATCGCTGAAGCTCCTCGTCGACCCGCAGCAATCGCTTCAATTACATTCACTGCTCCCGTGACAACGTCCCCACCGGTGAAAACTTTGTCACTATTGGTCCCCATAGTTTCGTTATCTGAAGCAATGGTTCCGTTTGCGTTAAGCGATACTCCCCAATCTGAGTAGTCATCCACCGTCTGTCCGATGGCAACCAAGATATTATCTACTGGCATATCAAACTCGTCACCCTGAATGGCGGTTGTGCTTCTGCGACCACTCTCGTCAGGCTCACCTAGTTCCATTCGCTGTAGGCGCAGCGTGAGGGCTTGATCCATTTGGGTTATACGTACGGGAGATGCAAGAAACTCAAGTTTCACGCCTTCCTCTTCCGCTGCATGAACCTCGAAGTCGTACGCAGGCATTTCCGCCCGTGTTCTCCTGTACACTATGGTGACCTCAGATGCTCCTAATCGGCGGGCAGTCCGGGCTCCATCAATTGCTACATTGCCTCCGCCTATAATAATGACCCTCTTTCCAAGGGGTTTCCGCTGTCCGAGGTTGGCCTCTCTCAGGAAGTTCACGCATTCTTGAACCGGGGGCAAATCCTGACCTTCTATTCCGAGTCGCTGAGGGCGGGACGTTCCCATAGACAGGAACACTGCATCAAAATCATTTAAGTCGTCAAGGCTACCTATCCTATGATTAGTCTTAACGTCTACTCTGGTTTCAGTAATCACGCCAATTTCATCTTCAAGTACTGTTCTGGGTAATCGGTACTCGGGAATTCCGATTCGAAGTTGTCCACCAAGTTCAGGCTGTTCTTCAAATAGTGTCACCGAGTGCCCAAGTCGTTTGGAGAGATAGTACGTAGCTGTGAGACCCGCTGGGCCTGACCCCACCACTGCCACTGTCTTGCCAGTGGGAGATGCTACTGAGCTCGCCCAGTCTCGTCTCCATACACTAGTGTCGTCCCTATCTGTGGCAGCTCTTTTTATGGCATTTATCGCTACCGGAGAGTCCATAGATCCCCTGCGGCATCCGGGCTCACAAGGGCGATAGCACACGTGACCACAGACCGCTGCAAGTGGCATGCGCTCTCTGACAACAGCTGCAGCGTCAGCGAACATTTCTTGTTCAACGAAGCCGATGTATCGCGGGACGTCTATGCCCGCAGGACAGTCTCGTACGCACGGTGCCACTAGTCTCTTTGGTTGTTTTTTTGTGTTTTCCATGCTCGAGGCCTTTTATGGGGGGTACCTTTGTCACGGTAACGGTGGACTCAGTTGTTAAATAGGTCCCCCGAGTGAGATTTCTCACCCTGTATCACAAGAGTACAGGGACACAACAAACGTGTCAACATCGTCACAACTAACGACTGACTTTAGGTGAGATGCTTATGCCTCAACAGCGGTGTCAGACTCGGCATCCATGAGTTCTTCCGGGTCGCAACTGGTCCTCGGTCGCCAGAAGATGGTCAGGCCGGAAAAAATAATAGCAGGAGTGATTAATACTCCTAGTGCTGGACCTTGTAAGCTCGATGTGAAACATGCCACACTACAGCCAAGATAGCCGGAGTTACCCCAAGCATTGCCGATAGCATATCCTGCAATCACTCCGAGGGGTATGCCTAATATCAACGACATCCAGAACCGTAAACGAGACATAGGCTGCTAGCGCTCCTTGCTCAAAGCCTTGGCTACTTGCCAGTGAAATTAGGCACCCTTTTTTCAATAAAGGCTTGTCGGGCTTCCTGCGCGTCATGTGAGCTTGCAAGGATATCTGAAGCATTGGAGGTTAAGACCATAGTCGTTTCTAGTGAGCTATCTAGCGCCGATCGCATGATTCGCTTACTAGTCCACTGCACGAGTGGAGGTATTGCCAATATTGCATCACATATGGATTTCGTCTTGTCTTCAAGCTCTTCAGAGGGGACAAGATGATTAAGTACACCCCAGGAATAGGCTCTCTGAGCATCAAGATGGCCGGTGTAGGCAAATTCAAGTGCTCGTCCTAGACCAGCCATTTTGGGTAGATAATATGATCCCCCATTTTCAAATATCTGTCCTACTTGGTGGTACCCCACGAACCGAGTATTTTCGCATCCTATCCGGATATCGCACTGCAGCGCCATATCCATACCAGATCCAACTGCTGGCCCGTTGATCATCGCTATCGTAGGCTTTCGTATAAGGGATATGTCCCGGTGCAGCTTGGTGAATCCATGGAAAAAATTTTCCCGGGTTGCATCAGAACCTTCTTGCATTCCTCTGTTACCACTAAAATTTTCCCCAGGGTCTTCACCTTCTCTAGGACCTCGCAAATCAGCGCCTGCACAAAAGGCTCTGCCTACGCCAGTTAAGACTATCGCTCGGATATTTGGGTCATCATCCCCGGCACGCATGTATTCACCGACCTTAGCCACAGTTCCTTTCTCTTGGGAATTTCCGACGATCGCATTCATTCTTTCAGGACGGTTGAATTTGATCCAAAGGATGCCATTATCATCCGGTTCGTAAAGAAGGTACGGTACAAGATCAGGTGTCATAGGACCTCCGTTTTGGTTATATGCCTGAGATTTGGTCATATCAACTTCATGCATTCCTTATGAAGGAACGACAACTATCAGATTATATCAGAAATTCTACGTTGGTTTTCCCTGTACCTCTGCGAATCCTCATGTCTCAGAATTTTCCGAAATACCTTGATTTGCTATCTGTGAATTTCCATACCATGAAATCATTAGGGTAGAATACAGTCATTCTTAGAGTATTGGAGCATACGTGAGAACCCCTGAACGAGATTCTGCCAATGAAGATGTCGTGCAAAGGATTAAGCGGGACGTTAATGAATGGAAGAGATCTGGCATCATAACTTCTGATCAGTCGGATGCGATACTTGACTACTATGGCGATAGTGGTAGTCATCATTCCAGAATTTTTCTTTACGGTAGATTGTCGTCCATGTTGGCAATCATGGGAGCGGTCTTTAGTGGTGTAGGACTTGTTTTGCTCGTCGGGGCAAATTGGCAGGATATTCCTGTTAGTGCTCGGATTGGAATGATTATTGCAGCAATTATCGCGACGAATGGTATTGGATACTACTTACGCTATCGTCGAGGGTATGTTCGAGCAGGAGAGGCCATCCTGTTGTTGGGGTGTTTTGCTTTCGGAGCTGGAATTGTGCTTGTCGCTCAATCCTATCACTATGATACAGATGGTTCGATTCTTACTTTATGGTGGTGTTTAGGGGTGCTTCCGGTGGCCTATCTTCTAGCACTTCGCAGTGTCTTAGGGTTGGGACTGATTCTGTTTATTGTGACCTTCGTCTGGGGGGTGGATGATCTTTTAGGGAGTATTAACTATTTAACCGAGTTTACGGGTATAGTCATCGCCCTGACGAGCGTTTTCTTTGCAATCGGCAGCAGTCATCGTCAGTGGGTCGGCTATCAGAAATTCCTTGGGATATATTTTGCTCTCGGAACCCTAGCATTTTTGAGCGCACTCTACTTGCTGTCATTTGAGGGATTTCATCAGGAAGAATTTCATGATGTTGTGCAGGACAGACATGGCTTTGTTAACTTTCTGCCGGTGGTTTTGCTGTCATGTCTCGGGCTTCTGGTGTATTGTGCAGCGTACGTGTTTACGTATGGTATTAATCTTGGTGCGAGAGAAATATTTGTTCGCGATACGAAATTCGCACGAGATGGGGTAGTTGTATTATATGTCATCGCAATTGCGATAGTTGCTCATTGGTCGTCGTCGCTTGAGAGTTCGATACTGTGGGCAGCAGTCTTTAACTTAGTTTTCTCTATTACTATTGTAGGCATCATTATTATTGGAGTAGCGGACCGAAAAGCCTATTTTGTAAATATGGGACTTTCTTTCTTTGGGCTTTTGCTTGTGACTAGGTACTTTGATTTGATGTGGGGAATGCTTAACGGAGCGTTATTCTTCATTCTTGGAGGGGTATTGCTCGTGGTTTTGGCTCTAGGCTTGGAGAGAGTCCGCAGACGGTTAACCATAACGACAACTGATAGGGAAGATTAGGCATGGGTAACGCCAGACGATTGACATGGATGGGATTGTTGTTGTTCCAGATAATCTCAATAGGTTTCTTCGTGGCATATCAGGAAATGAGGATACGACAAGGGACAGAGGTTATTCTTGAAGCGGCCGTGGTTGATCCTAGGGATTGGTTGCGCGGCGAATATGCAGATCTGAGATATGGTATTTCAGAGATGATCGTATCCCCATATTCTACTGTTACCCTTGACGGGTTTTGTTGTATTGATCCCCATGCTAGAAAAGGCGATCATGTTGGTGTTAATCTTTGGGTAGACCCAGGTGATGGTATAGGAGTGATTGCAAGCAGTCCTATTGAAAACCTTGACCCAGTTACGGACACGCTGCCCGAAGATGGAATGCATAAGGTTTGGCACATTTCTGAGGGAGCTGCTGTAGATTCCGAAGACGTAATTACCATTAAGGGTACTATCGAGAATATTGAACAAATTGCTTTAGACAGGCATGGCGAACAGGTAACGCGCTATACCATATCCTATGGTATAGAAAAGGTTTTCATGCCGGAAGGTGAGCCTCGTGAACTTGAGGAGGCGACTGATATCCGTACGATAGTTTCAGTCGATGGTGCAGGCCAAGCGAGGGTAAGTGGTATCATCGTCGATGGTGTAACCTGGCCAATCCGTTGATTGTTTCGTAAGGTCTTCGGATAAGTGGTATAACCGAGTAGTTTGTAACAGGTTATGTCATAAGGCCGTGCAGGATTTTCGAGAAGGTAGCCGTATGCTGCGAAGGGCCACAACTGTTAGCCTGGACATGATATGCCCGCAAACGCCCATATCATGTCCAGGTATTCTTGAGAGACTTTTGTGTGTCCGTACTTTGGTATTCGTTTTGCTATTAATTGGAATCGTTTGCATATTTCCGTTGCCGACCAAATCTAGATCAAGGTGACTCGTAACTGTAATACTAGGGAGTTGGTTCCGGTAGTGTGATCCACCATTTGTAGATTTTGTAGAATCTCCGAAGGATTATCATTATGACTAGTGTGATAATCAGGATATATATCCGAAAGCCCATAATTTCGAATTCCCTCAAATCCTGAAGATCCCAGCCTAGGATATAGGCAAGTACTAATATCGATATTCCATAAATTGATCGAAGGATCAGGAACAGACCAAGTGTTCTAATGATGTGGTTTCGGCTTTGTTTAAGTTTGCCTATGAAGCTACTCATTAAATATAGGTAATTCCTTTATGGTATGCGTTATGCAATGTCTTTATCCTGAGACTGCAGTGACATGGGTATACAAGCATTGGTCCCAGTTGTCAGTATGGTTGAGGCATGGTATCAGTTTCATTAATTCACCTTCTGCTTCTAAATTCCATGTTTCTGATGGCTATTTCCTTTTGCAGCGTTTACCATTGATGTGGCCAGTCTTGAATATACTTTAACCATTGCGTATGCGGTTTCAGTATACGTAATTCGTGACCACCCTGCTTATTCTCAGACTCGGGGGCAGACGTAGTGCAGCGGCAAGGCTTTATTGTATTGGTAAGGATATTACGAACGTAGTTCCTGGGGATTCCCTTGGTGACAAGGTTAAATGACCGCCTTGAGCCTCAGTGAGTCCTCGGGCAATAGCTAACCCGAGACCAGTTCCCCCGGTGCTTCTGCTTCTGGATTTGTCTGTCCTGTAGAAGCGCTCAAATATTCTTTCACGTTCTTCTGCTGGTATGCCTGGCCCTGAGTCGGTTATAGAAATAGCGACGGTAGTTTCAGTGGACGTGATACTGACGGTAATGTTCTGTCCAGCATCCAAGTATCTGATAGCATTGCTGATCAGGTTGGCCAATACTTGTCTAAATCTCAATGGATCGACTGTACAGTGAATGATTTTTGCAGAGGGACTCAGGCTGAGCACGATATTCGCTTCTTCAGCAACTGGTTGGAAATCTTGTATAACTGTTGTCGCGAGATCATTGATTGAACACAACTCAAGGTCTAGTTGTAATTCGTTTGCATCCGTGAGGGATATGAGTCTCAGGTCATCTATAAGTCGATTCAAGGATTGTGTCTGGTCAAGGGTGGACGCGATGTTATGCTGATCAGCAGGTATCACATTGTCGATCATTCCTTCTAGATTGG
>MDTE01126076.1_pt1 | contig 15899 bp, 11 predicted proteins | sample 811231 | NCBI WGS metagenome assembly MDTE01 (sample SAMN05326651, study PRJNA326480) | marine metagenome | isolation source: seawater | place: Indian Ocean: Red Sea | collected 2010
GAATAACGTTGTGGTTATACTTAGGCCTCTATTGGTTAGAGGCTATAAAAGAATGGCTGAGAGAGAACAAGATTGGTTAGACGACGGAGTTGTTTATCAATTTACATTTTCTAAGAACATTCTAGTAGCTCTAGCACGTGCATTGTACAGAGTGATAGTATCAATGATGCCCTCAAGGCCTGGATCTATTTGTTATCCTGATCATAAGTCAGTTGGTGTGGAAGCTTTATGGGGATTGGATGAATCGAAGCAGAATGATTTTTTCTGGTGGAATCATTCTGACATTCATTGTTCACGTCTTATGTATCTATTTGATAGGAATGATTATCAACCAACTTTAGATATAGTGTCTAGAGTTGACAAACAGGGATTCACACCCATTGCTATGAATCGTCATGCTCTTGGGGAGTTTCCCGAAATTTATTTTCGGAAGCGCGTGTCATTAGTGAGGATAGCACAAATGATAAGTACTTTGTTGCGTATGCTGGTTCTGTCTTTGCTATCTGATACTTTATCCCGGGACATATTATTTGTCTTGATGATTGAGATAGTATCTAGTCTCAAGCTAGAGAAACAATATCAAGCTTTAGGTCTAACGGCATTGTGGCATCATCGTGAATCCGGTCCAGACTATTTGTCAGCTGCTATGCATTTGGCTGGTGGAATCCGTGTAGGGACACATTGGTCCTGTGCTGATAGTCCAAACACAAGTAATATGCGTACTCCGCATGTATTCTTTTTGTGGGGATCACATGAAGCCAAGATTTGTATGGGGTCCGGTTCAGTTTCGCAGCAACTTATAATTGCAGGTTGTGCAATTTCGGAGATAAATCTTGGGACTATGCCTAGTGATTCAACATTGACCAAGTCGGCAAGCGTAAGAGATAAAGGTGCAGAGACTGTGTTAGTGCTATTTGACAGTTCGGCAACTGTCATGAACTTTTACAGGTTTTTTTTACAGTGGGTGCTTGATGATAGTCGTGTAGGCATTCTGATTAAACCAAAAAAGTCAGATTTAAGTATGAAATATTCTGAGTTGGATGATTTGTTTAGTAGTGCTTCTGCGACTGGTAGAATGCACATACTGGAAGAGAGTATTTGGCCTGGGAATGCTGCAAAGATTGGCGATTTTTGTGTAGGTATTGGTACTATATCTGCTGTAGCAGTTTCAGCATTAGCAGGTGCTCGTACTATTTATCTGGATTATGCCAAGTTGGATCATAATCCAGTTACCAAACGTTATTCCACACTTGCTTCTCTCGGACCTAATCGATGTGTATTTTATGATCACGAAACCCTTCAATCCTCTGTTTCACAATACTTGGATGATCCATTATCTAATCCGTACCTTGGGGATGCTACACCTGTGCTAGACCAGTTTGACCCTTTTAGAGATGGTAAGGCTCGACAACGTATTGGCGAATATATTGAATGTTATCTGAATAGCATAGACAAAGGCAAAAGTAGAGACCATGCTATTAAATGTGCTGCAATAAATTATGCTGAGAAGTGGGGAGAAGATAAAGTCGTACAGGGTTTGTGATAGGATACCTTATTTGTAAATATATGGAGTAATTAGCTCATGTCATTAAATGATAAAGTTGTATTAATTACCGGAGGTACAGGTTCTTTTGGTAAGAAATTTGCGGAAATTGTACTTCGTGAATTTTCTCCGAAGAAACTTATTGTTTTTAGTCGTGATGAATTGAAACAATATGAGATGAATCAAAAGTATTCTGATCCAGCTATGCGATATTTCATAGGAGATGTGCGTGATTCGGATAGACTTAAGTTAGCCTTCCAAGGCGTGGATGTCGTAGTACATGCAGCGGCTATGAAACAGGTTCCTATCTGCGAATACAATCCTTTTGAGGCTGTTAAGACAAACGTTTTTGGCGCTCAAAATGTTATAGAAGCTGCAATGAGCTGTGGAGTACAAAAAGTTTTAGCGATTAGTACAGACAAAGCTGTCAATCCAATCAATTTATATGGTGCTACAAAATTGTGTGCAGAGAAGCTATTTGTTCAAAGCAATTCTTATTCTGGCGAAAAGGCCACTAGATTTAGCTGTGCTAGGTATGGCAATGTTGTTGGCAGTCGTGGTAGCGTGATACCTGTTTTCATTCAGCAACGTGAGCTAGGCAGAATAACGGTAACCGACAAACGTATGACGCGGTTTTGGATTACTCTTGATCAAGGTGTGCGCTTAGTGATAAAGGCACTGGATCAGATGCATGGAGGTGAAATATTTGTGCCTAAGATACCAAGTATGCGGCTACTAGATTTGGCCGAGTCCATAGCCGAGGGTTGTGAAATATCAACTATAGGTATCCGACCAGGTGAAAAATTACATGAAGTTCTGATATCACGTGATGAAGCTCGTTCAACTCTTGAATTTGATGATATGTTCATTGTTCAGCCAGAGTTTCCTTGGTGGGGTTCACATAATTTGAGCGGTGGTAAAGACCTTCCCGATGGCTTCGAGTATTCTAGTGACAATAATGAATTGTGGATGTCTGACAAAGAACTTCGAGAAGCCGTCTTAAAAGGATAGTTTGAGCGATAAATTAGCTATTAATGGTGGGGATCCGGTGCGTCATACTATGCTGCCTTATGGTCGGCAGGATATCAACCAAGCTGACATTCAATCTGTCGTAGATGTGTTGAAAACTGATTGGTTGACTACGGGACCAAAAGTGTCAGAGTTTGAAAGTGAGTTTGCTAATGTTGTTGGTGCTACTGAAGCTGTTTCTGTGAGCAGCGGCACTGCAGCTTTGCATGCTTCCATGCATGCCCTTAATGTTGGAATAGGTGACGAGGTGATTTTACCTGCCATTACTTTTGCCGCTACCGCTAATTGTATTTTATATCAAGGAGGGACCCCAGTTTTTGCTGATGTAGACTCTACAACTTTGTTGCTAGACATTAACAAACTAGAAAGTAAAATTAACTCAAATACTAAAGCAATTGTAGCAGTAGATTATGCTGGTCATCCGTGTGATTATGATGCTTTGCGAACTTTGGCTGACCAACATAACATTGCATTAGTTGCTGATGCATGCCATTCACTTGGAGGTATGTTCGGGGAACGTTCAGTGGGTTCATTGGCTGACATTAATGCTTTCTCTTTCCATCCAGTAAAGGCTATTACGTGTGGTGAAGGTGGGATGATCACTATGGCCGACAAACTGTTGGCGGAGAAGATTCGTACTTTTCGTAATCATGGTATTACGACGGATCATCATCATCGTTCTACCAAAGGTGAATTTCACTATGATATGGCAGGATTAGGGTTTAATTACAGGCTAACTGATGTGCAAAGCGCATTAGGAATAAACCAGATAAAGCGGTTATCTGAATTCACAAAATGTCGTAGGACAATTGCTGCTCAATACAATTCTATGTTTGAAGAACACGCAGTTATTGATACTTTAAATGTTGACTCTAGGGTGTTTCATCCTTATCATCTTTACGTTGTAAAACTACGATTGGAAAATCTCAAAGTTGATAGAGATCATATATTTGCTGCTTTAAGAGCAGAGAACATTGGGGTCAATGTGCATTACTTACCAGTATATTTACACTCCTACTACAGGGCGTTGGGATATAGATTAGGAAGTTGTCCTGTAGCTGAGAAAGTGTATGAACAGATATTAAGTTTGCCAATATTTTCAACCATGACGCGGGAAGATGTTGAAGATGTAGTTGCAGCTTGCAACAAAGTATTCTCAGCTTATATCAAATAACTCATCATATATATGTCATCTTTAGTAACTTATTATCTGATCAATAGGTAAAGCACTTTATTAATAAGGTAAACTAATGGAGATCGTTTCTTTGAGTAGGGACCACTGGGAAAAATGGAATCAATTTTGTATTCAGAGTGATGATGCTTGGTTTTGGCATACTACTTGGTGGCTGGAATATACATTAGAACATAAGCCAGAATTACTAGGAAGCTCAAAATCTTTTTTCATAACAGATGGATCGCGAATTCTTGCAATTTGTCCATTGATTGTAGAAGCACATGAAAATCAAGGTGTTGGTCACAAAGAATTTTCATATAGCGGGTCTTATGGTATTGCTCCTGCTACGTCCAATGAGTTGTCCGGAAAGGGTCGTCGTAAGATTTTAAGATTATTGTTTGACCATATAGACAGTCTTGCTATGAACAATCATGTAGAGAGGATGTCTCTTAGATGTTCACCACTCAGTCCTAGTTGCTCAATTGCCAGTGCACCACAATCTAACTGGTTGATGCGTTACAACTTGATGGATGTTTCTTTGAATACACAAGTTATTGATTTAGATGATGATCTAGCAAATATTTGGCGAAGTATGCGGCGCGACACAAGAAAACAAATTGATAATGCTAGTCAAGATTTGACTGTGCAAATTTTCAACAATGAAAACATAACTCTCAATATATTTGAGAAATATCGTGAATTACATTGTTTGGCGGCAGGTAGGGTTACTCGCCCAGCAAGCACTTTTGAGATTATGTACTCATGGATTCAAATGGGTTTTGCTATTCTTGCTGGAGCCATACTAGAAGGTCAATATGTGGGTTTTTTCTTTGTTACCACATATAAATCGGGAGCCTATAACGGGTCTTCATGTCGAGATTCAAATTATCGCAAATTTCCGATTGGTCATTTCTTGCGCTGGGAGATTGCTCAGTGGCTGAAAGCACAAGACTTTAAGTATTATGAAATAGGTCTTCAGCAATATAACTGGTTATTACATGATTTTCCTTCGCAAAGAGAAATTAACATATCGGAAGCTAAAAGAGGTTTGGGAGGACTTACTGTTCCTCTGTTTCAAGCTGAGAAGTATTACTCGAAGGACTATTTTAGGCAAATTCTTCAAAATCGTGTGGATCGTTACGCGTCTAAATTGTGACTAGCATTACTGTATCAATATTATTAACTTGGCAAATTAATTGACAATGTCTATCAACTTATGGCGTTCCACTGCAGTTACTATACCTGAATTAAATGATATTAAGGCTAATGATAAGTACATTAATGCTGTTATGACCAGTGCGAGACAAGGATTGACAGAAGCGGTAAATTACCTGGGTCTTGAGCGGACTGATTATGTTGGTATACCAGATTATACAAGTCATTGTGTGATTGATTTTATCGGTCGTAGTGCTACACCAGTGCCGATAAGAATGTTTGCACAGGAATCTCCATCAGCAATTTTGATATATGATCAATGGGGTTGGCAGAAATCAGAAAAGGCGCGTTCTGACATTGGTTTGATGTATCCAGGTGTAAAACTTATTTGGGACAGAGTTGATTCTCTCCCAATGTCATATCAGACGCTTGCTGAGTCTGACGAAAATCAAGCTGATGTTCAAGTGTTTAGCTTGAAAAAGACACTGACTGCTATTGGAGGGGGACTAGTATGGTTACAGGGGAAGCAATGGCTTCGTCATCACTTGTCTGCCGACCGTGAACTGGTACAGTTATTAGAGCTAATGACTGAAAAGTTTGCAAAGGGACATGAAGTTGACAATAAGGTTCAGGGGTTTATTTTTAGAGAGTGTGACTATCACTTGAGATTACAAGAATGGTTAGATACTTGTGCAATAGATAACGTTTCTGTGTATGAACATCGAGAACGAAGGAATAGAATTACACATTTGGTTAACAAGTTCTCTATTAAAGAATTGCCTCAATGGATGCGTGATCAAATCGAAAATGATGCTAGCCCTGCTCCGGGCATTTGGCCGATTCATAGTGTTAATGTCGATGATAACTTATTGTCTGAGATCCGCGATAAGTTTGATGTTGATGTCAGGAACTATCACTTTAATTTCAATGATAGTTATATTGACCAGAAATGGACTGAGATATTAGCAGTTCCATTGCATTCAGAGATACAAATGGAAACATTTGAAGAATTGATTGACTGTGTAATCAACTCGTTAAGTTGACTGTTTAGGCTAATATCTCAAAGTGATGAGCCATTTGTGGTTTGTTGAAAATAGAGCACAAGCTGAATGGATTCGAGATTGTCCACAAGAAGTGGCATCCTGTCATGTTGTTGCCCAGACAGCGGAGGCGTTGCAAGCTCTGGAAGAGTTTGGTGTAAATCATGTTGCTGTGGCTGAATATGCAGATACTCGTCTTATAGCAGATCAAAGTAAGAAATTTCAGTCAGAATGTTTTGCTCTGATTAACGAGGTTGAGGATTACATCTTGAGTAATTATGATGATGTTGGAAAATCAGACGCTGGTTATCTGACCACTCATATTTACTGGATCTATCATGCAATGATTATTCTTGCTACTCGTGCCCATTTATGGCAGGAAACTATCCGTGCATGTCGCCCTAGTACAGTATCAATATTTAAATCTGTTACTGACGAAAATTACTTGTTGCAAACACCTTTACTGTGGCATTCTTCTTTCTCAATGGATAATATATTGAGGCAGTTCGAATCATTGTACTCACTACATTTTGATGTGAGATCATTAAATGTGCTAAAGCCATATTCTAGTTCTAAGTTATTTGTCAAACCGTCACTAAGCTATTTGTCCATGTTACCATCGCGTGCCGGAAAATATTTAGTGCGAAAGTCAATTGACTATAGTTCTAAAATTGCTTTCTATATCGATCATTTGAAGAGTAATGGCGAAACACTTAAAGTGTTTCTGATAGGTGGAGTAAATGATGAATGGCGTACCGTTATATCTAAGCTAAACAAAAAAATATCCGTTTATTCATTACTATGGGCAAACAATAGTTTCTTGACGAATGAGAGAGGGTTTCAAGGCTGGTCATCTATCTATGATGATAGCATTATTTCCATAAAAGGTTTCTCATCGTTTGATCTAGACTTTGGTCAATACAACTTAGACGAGAGGCAGATAAATATAATTGCTGATTTGTATGATCAATGGACTAGCAGGGTGGATAGTACATCCTTGCTGAAATTTGGTAATGTTAGTTTAACAGAAGACGTGTTAGACATTGTGCGACCATTAGCGACTTATGGTATTTCCCTGTCCAGATACATTGATTCTGCAGTTTCAGATTTATTAGACTTGGGTGACCCTGATGTTGTATGTTTCCAGGGAGTTATTCATATGGCAGACAAGCGTATGGTTAGTGCATGTCGGAAGCGTGGTATTCCAACAGTCGGTATTCAGCATGGTGGTTCTGTGGGTACGCATGAAAACAGTAAGATTGATATCAATGATATAGGGTGGTGTGACTATTATTTGACCTATGGTGATGGAATAAGGAATTCAGATGTGTCTATCATACCCAAAAGAGCTAAACTAATTCCAGTTGGATCCCCTAGTATTGATAAGAGGCTGCGTCCATTAGTTAAACGGCAACCAATGCATACTAAGTACGTCAGAGTTTTATGGATTACTGATAAGTCATATGGCAATACGATAGGGCATGACAGTCGTATGGAGGAAACTAGCAGATATCTGCTACATAAACGTTGTTTAGATATGTTAGGCAAATGTCCTGATGTTAAGTTAACATTGCGACCCTTTAAATCAACGGAAGGAATGCTTGGAACAACTCGTTTGATAAATAATGACCCAAATCTTGACGTCAATATAGATACCTTCAGTAGGTTAGATGATTTGATTTACAAACATGACATAGTAATTACGGATAATACAGCTTCTACAGTGTGGAACGAGGCTATAGTATTTGGTAAACCTCTGATATTATTTTGTGATCCTAAGCAGACTGTTTTGATGAATCACTTTGTCTCTGATTTAGAACGTGCATGTTGTTGGTGTAGGACTGAGAATGAATTTATCGATGCTGTGAAAATGTTAGTGACAGAAGGTTTTCAATATGTAAATAAGCTTAGTCAGATAGATACAGCGGACTACATAAAAAAATATATATTACATTCTGACAATTGTAGGCCTGTTGACCGTGCTACTAGTTTTCTCGATAGACTGATGTTAGATCAAGATTCATCAGTGATGCCAAAAGATTGTTAGCATAATCAGGATTAATTAATGGAATATAGGAGATTGGTTGGAAGCTTAGATGCATAATTTGTTTCCATACTAAACTATATAATGATTGATAATAAACCAGAGATTTTAGATAAAATGTTAGTTCACGATGTATTTAAACAGATACGTGTAATGATATTTGGGGCGAATGATGATGGCCGTGAACTTTTTAGACTACTTAAGCCATTGATTGTAATAGGCATGATTGATGTAATTGCCTTTATTGACAATGATTCAAGGTTGATTGGGCGAGAGATTGAAGGAAAGAAAATTATTATTCCTGAGAAGCTGAGAAATTACAAATATGATCTTATTGTTGTTGCACCAATATTCTTTGTCGAAATTACTCGACAGTTGATAGACTTAGGAGTAAGTGAGGAGAGGATAATTCCATACAGTGAAGATCACATGCGAAATTTTGGAGATCTGGATAGGGAGTTTGGCAATGTTAAGATTGGCAAATATTCTTACTATAAGCGTGGCACTAAACTGATTAATTGTGATATTGGTAGATTTTGTCATATTGGTGACAACTGTGCAATAGGTTTGTTCGGGCATGATACATCACAAGTGACAACATACCCACTTAAGTATCATTTTGATAACTCTGTAGTGGATGTTGGTCAGGATAGCACCGCAGACAATGTTCGAAAATTACAACGAACTATCATCAAGAATGATGTTTATATTGGAGAAAGAGTGACGATCTTTGCGGGCGTGACTGTTGGCAACGGAGCTGTAATAGGTGCTCGAGCTGTGGTTACCAAGGATGTTCCAGACTATGCTGTTGTTGCAGGTGTACCGTCTCAGATAGTCAAGATGAGATTTTCTGAGAAAATTGTTGATGATTTGCTTGACATACAGTGGTGGCAATGGTCCGATGACAAGATAAAAAGTTGTATTGAAGATTTTCATTTGGATGTGGAAAACTTTGTACTTTCACATAAGTAAATATGTAGGTCCTCATTCCAGAATAAGTTAGACACGGTAGTAGATTATTAGTAGTGACAGAGTTGCTCGGCTCATACCTCAGTGACAGATTTGCAGTTTATTCAACCAGACTATATAGATAACATATTATTGTAATGTGCGGAATATTCGGAGTATTTTCTAGTAATCAAGCTTTGCTGAACGGAACCAGTAATCGCTTAAGTTTGCATTTATTAGACCATAGGGGTCCAGATGATTCTGGCATTTATCAAGACGAAGATATCTTCTTGGGCCATACCAGACTTAGCATTCTTGATTTATCCCATGGTCAACAACCAATGGTTAGTGACCATGGTCGATTTGTTATCGTATATAACGGCGAAATTTATAACTATCTCACTTTGAGGGAAGAGTTGCTAAGTAAACGGATCAATCTTGCAACCACATCAGATACAGAAGTGATTCTAAAACTTTATCAGCATTATGGTGTAAATGATACCTTGGATATGATTGAGGGCATGTTTGCTTTTGGTATTTGGGATAAATTGGAAAAAGTTTTATTTCTTGCAAGAGACCGTATTGGTGAGAAACCTCTATATTATGCTCGTACAGGCCAAGATTTTTTGTTCTCGTCGGAAATTAAATCCATATTGCATACTGGGATTATTAGCGATGAATTAAATGTTGATGGATTCTATGAGTATTTTTGTCGCTCAAAGATATCAGGTGAAAGGACATTTTATAAAGATATTTATGAAATTAATCCTGGACATTATGTTCTTGTCAATTTCAATGATAAAACTCCTGTAAAACGTTGTTACTGGGACATTATAGATAACTATAAGTTAGGGCAGGAAAACATGATTGTTGACAAGTCGGATGCAATTGATTCGATCGAGGATTGTTTATTAGAATCAGTGAATTCACGTATGCTCAGCGATGTACCAGTAGGTTTACTTACTAGTGGTGGGCTTGATTCAAGCGTAGCGGTAAGTATGCTGGTTAAATCTGGATACCAAACTATGGAATGCTTTTGCGCATCTAACCAAGACAATGATATTGACGAATCCCCTTTTGCGCGTCTTTTAGTTTCTTACTTAAATCAGCAATCTGAAGCAGGGTTAGCATTCAACGTCATTTCAAATGATATCAACACAATAGTTGATGCAATCCCATTTCTTTCTTATATTCACGATGAGCCCTTGCAGTACATCAGTTCAATGCAAATGTATGCTCTGTGTTTTGCAGCTCGTCAACGTGGCATAAAGGTTCTCATTTCTGGAGAGGGAGCGGATGAGATATTTTGTGGATATGATCGGTATGAACGCACATTAATGTCTGCTCATAATTTGGTGAGTAATAGAACAAAGATAGAGGATATTTTGTATTATGGAGGAGGTTTAAATAATGCGGAACTGGTATCTCAAATTTGTGGAATTGTGCCTACAAATGTCGATGAAAGATTTTGTGGGGAGTCTTATAGATGGCTTCAGGATAACAGTTCTCTTCCGCTGTTGGAGCTTATGATGCTGTATGACCAAAGGTATCGACTTCAGACTATTAACCAAAGGCAGGATAGAATGGGTATGGCTGCGAGTATTGAATTGAGACAACCATTCTTGAATTATCGTTTGGTAAATTTGGCCAACTCCTTACACACAAGTCTTCGTTTTGATCCATCTAGGAGGACTAGAAAGTATATGTTAAAGCAAATAGGCGAGCAATATGTTCCTAGAGAGATTATTGATCGGAGGAAAATTGGTTTTCCTTCTGATCTTACATTATGGCTACAGGGCAAGCAATCACACAAAATTGTCAGTCATTTGGTGGACGACAAAGATTCTATTTCTCGAAACTATTTGTCACTTGACGTTATTAAAAAGGTTTTGGATAGTCACTATAACTCAAAACATAATTACGATGTCCTGATAAGAAGTTTGTTTTTTATGGAGGTGTGGAATAAGAACAGAATGGGTTTCAAAGACATCTAAATGTTTTGTGTTTGTTTTGTCAACATTCTTCAGTCAAATTTTAGTATTCGTTTAATTGGGAAGAGGCTTATTTTATGAAAAATGAACATCGGCAAGTAGTTACAAGTAGGGCTTGGGAAGATATTTACGCCCAATACGAGCCTGGGGTTTCACCGGGCATAGAGTATCCAACTGATACCTTGGTGAAGTATGTGTCCAATCTGCGGAAAGATGATAATTCTGTCAGTGCATATTTTGATGATGAAGGCAAGGAGTTATCTATTAAAGGAAATTACACTGGTAATGCTTTAGAGTTTGGATTTGGGTCTGTTGCAAATCTCAAAATGGTTCGCGAAAAAGGGTTTAGTTGCTATGGGCTTGAGGTTTCACAAGAGACAGTGAGTCGTGGTAGTGATGTATTGTTAAAGGAAAATATCTCTGACATCAAGCTGCAAATTTGGGAGCCATGGAAACTTCCTTTCAAGGATAGATTTTTTAAATTAGTATATGGTTTAGGGTGTATATATTACAATCTTGAGTTAGAGAAAGTTATCGCAGAAATACATAGGGTCATGGATAAGGATGCCACTTTTCTATTTTCATTTTTTAGTGACAAACATGGTTATATGGAGAAAATTGACCATGTGTCAGGCTTAATATATAGATGGAGTGATGATCACTTTAATCCTAGACTTAGAGGAATGTATTTGCGGTTCCCACAATCTAAGCTAGAAGTCGAGAATTTATTTGATGCTTTCCGAGAAGTAGATGTTTTTACATGGGAAACTGACCAGTTACCTTGTTTTCAGTCCTTTTGGTTTGTTAGGGGCAAGAAATAATTTACTATGACTCATCTGTGGTTTGTTGAAAACAGATTGCAAGCAAAGTGGATCAGAGAAAATATTCAAGACGTCGTCGATGGCATTGTGGTAGCTTTAACAGCTGAAGCCTTACAGTCTTTACAAGAATTTGGTATCAAACATACGCCAGTTTCTGAATATGCCGATACAAGACCTGTAGCAGCTGCTAATCAACAACTTGTTGTGGACTGTCTTGATACGTTAGAAGAGATCGAGACCTACATATTGTCTCACTATACTGATTCTAATGCTACGGATGTGGGATTTCTGACCTCTAATTGTTACTGGTTGCAATACGCTTTGACGATACTGGTCACACGTGCACATCTGATTCAGGAGACTATTCGTGCCTGTTCTCCCGTCACAGTTTCGATCTTTAAGGTTGCGGGAGATACTGACTACGCAATTAAAGCAGCGCATATATGGTATCAATCTCTTTCGATGAGTCATGTACTTGAGCAGCTGGCTTCAAAATATATGTTTCAACTTGATATTAGGTCTTACAATGCAGAGAGTGTTAATAGATATAACTTGTTGTCTTCTTTACATTCGATCAAGCAAATTCCAGCTAGTCTCAGAAAGTTTGTGGGTGAACGCATATCCTATTTAGATTCATCTAAGTTTGAGAATACTAACAATAGTGGACAAAATGATAAATGTTCGTTGCTTATTGTCGGTGGTTTGAACGCGGAATGGAAATCTGTGACTTCATTTGATAGGGATTTGCAGGTTTATCTACTAAATTGGATGAACAACATGGAATTTGCTAGGGAGCCCGGTAGTCGTGGTTGGTGTATGGGATATGACCCAAAAGTTGTTCAATTTGAAAATGAATCCTCAATTAAACTAACGCTTGATCCATATAGTTTGGCTCAAGAAGAGATGGATAGTGTCAATATCATATGCGACAGATGGGCTAACAATGTAAATAGGAAAAGTTCAGTATGTTTTCAAGGTCTTGACTTAGCAGATGATCTGATAGATGTTGTGCGGCCAATTGCTGCCCGAACTCTATCTCTCTGTCGTTATCTAGATAATTTTGTCTCCCAAGTATTAGATGCTATCGCGCCTGATATTGTCTGTTTTCAAGGTGTAATACACATGGCAGATAAACGTATGGCTAGTGCCTGTAGAAATCGGGGTATTCCAACAGTAGGTATTCAACATGGTGGTTCTGTAGGTACGCATATGAATCATAAGATGGACATTAACGATTGGGGTTATTGCGATTACTATCTTACCTATGGAGATGGCATAAAGGGTTATATAAATCCTATTGTTACGCAACGATCTTCTTTGGTAAGTGTAGGATCAACGTATATAGAGCAGAGGATGAGGACAAATAATTTGGAAGATCATACTGATAACACATACGTCAACGTATTGTGGATTTCCGAGAAATCATTTGGCAATACTATTGGTCACCATTATTTTCCTGAGGATACAAGAAGATATTTATTGCAGCAGCGGTGCTTGAAAATTCTAAATAATGGTAACAATGTAAAAGTTACATTTAGGCCCTTTAGGACTAATAAAGAAACTATTGGGACGGTGAGATGGCTAGAGAGAGGTGAATACAAAGCAATAAAAGTGGACATAAATTCTGATTTGGAAGAATTAATTAGAATGAGTGATGTGATTATTACTGATAATGCAGCTTCCACAGTATGGAATGAAGCGATTGCTTTTGGAAAACCATTGATATTATTTTGTGATCCTCAGCAGACCCTGTTGATGCCACATTTTGCATCTGATTTGGAGGAAGCTTGTTTCTGGTGTAAGACGGATTCTGAACTGAGAAATGCTGTGCAAAGGTTGTCAGACACTGGGTCAGAGTTTCTTAGTGATTTAAGACGGATAGACACAACATCTTATTTAGAGAATTATGTTTTGTATCGTAATGATGGCAATTCAAAACAGCGTGCGGCCGGGTTTTTGAAATCACTATGTAGCCAGGGACCGTCTGCAGATAAACTAACAAAAAAATTACAAGAAGTGATGTAGAAAATGCAATATAGGACTCTTGGCTCTACCAATCTATCGGTTTCAGTGTTATCGATTGGTACAGTTGAATTGGGCATGGATTATGGAATCGGATCACCTGATAATGTTGAACATCCTGATGAGAAAGAATCTATTGATTTGTTGCGATCTGCTATCTCCTCAGGGGTAAATTTGTTTGATACAGCACCGAGTTATGGTGACAGTGAAATTATTGTAGGTAAAGCTTTGGGTGAACAAGGCGGTTGTTACATAGCTACTAAGGTGTCCGGTGTGCGATCTAGTCAAAGCATTTCTCACCAAAATAATTATCATTGGGACATAGCTAACTCCATAGAGTTGAGTTTACAGAATTTACACCGTGAATATTTAGATATATTGCAGATTCATAATGCTGACGTAAATGATTTTACAAATAGTAAATTAATTAGTGGGTTGGAGCAAGCTAAGGAGCAAAGATTGATTAATTGTATTGGGGCTACAGTATATGGTTCGGACAATGCGCTCGCGGCTATTTGTTCTGGAATAGTTGACGTAATTCAGATACCCTTAAGTGTACTTGACCAACGACTAGTATCTACAGTTTTGCCAGAAGCTATTTCGGCGAACGTTGGTGTTATTGCGAGATCAGTTTTGTTGAAAGGAGCTTTAACATCTAAAGCTAAATATCTACCATATGAATTGCATCCTTTGCGTGAGGCAGTGAATCATTGTAGAAGTAAATTAGGTGTCTCGTGGGATCAGTTGCCGGAATATGCCATTAGATATTGCTTAGGAGTGGTAGGTGTGCATTCAATACTTGTAGGTGTTAGATCGCATGATGAACTAAATTATGCTTTGGATGCTGTTAAATTAGGCCCATTAACCGAAACGGATATGAATCTAGTGTCTGATTTAGGACTAATGGAAGAAAATCTTTTGAATCCTTTTTACTGGAACATACCTTAGATAATGTATGATAGTGAATTGTGCAAATACATTTTGTCCATCTATAATTTATGACATTAAGCAGTCAGTTCAATATATTGAAAGTGCATTGTAGATGACTGATTGTTGTGATCAATTCTTTACATGGGGCATGGGACAATCAGTGATTATATGTTGACTTTTCTGAAAGAAAAGATCTTAGTAATCTTACAAACTATGTTTTATCGAAACAGATTAGATGCTTCAGGTGAGATGTACAGACCTGCTGGATTAAATCTGCTTACCAGTAGATTTAATCAGTATCTTATTGAAAAAGGATATTCGCCCGCATGGATTTGGAGCGAGGATGATTGTCGTAGATTTTGGAGCACCGAGGTTAATCAATACGATAATGCTAACGAACCTCAGCAATACTCATCAAAATCAACTGAACTAATTGAGTTTATGGCTAAATTTTGGGAACCACATGTTCAAAGTGAATATAAAGTCTTGGAATTAGGATGTAATGCAGGTGCCAATCTCGACACATTAAGGTTGTTGGGATTTACAAGACTTGAAGGAGTGGAGATCAATCCTGAAGCTGTAAAACTAATGAGCAGTGTATTCCCTGATCTATACAGACATACCAACATTAATGTTGGAAGTCTAGAGGACAAATTACCATTACTAGCTACGGATAGTAGTGATGTAATTTTCACTATGGCAGTGCTAATGCATGTGCATCCGAAAAGCAAAAGGATTTTTTCAGAAATGGTTCGAGTTGCCAGAAGATTTATTGTCACCGTGGAACCAGAGTTTGCTAATTACGGATATGTCTTCGCCCGGAATTATCGTCGAGTTTTTCAGAGTTTGGGATGTAAACAATTAACTTCAGTAACACTTGGGGTTGATACAACTGATGATGCAATTGCCGACTATCACGGAATTATTTTACGTTTATTTTCTGTACCAAATGTAGACAATGATCTCACTTAATAAGACAAATGCTTAGCACCAAATTGTTTTGAGTGTAATCAACCACAATTCTGACAACATATTGTGTATTGTGCAAGCTAGGATGGGTTCAAAAAGGCTGCCGGGCAAGATTTTAGCTGATATTTCCGGCACGCCAATGCTTGGGCACGTCATTAGGCAAGTGAAGGGTGCATCAACAATAAAACAGCTGGTTGTAGCTACATCAGATCATAGTTTAGATGATCCCATTA
>MDTE01166912.1_pt1 | contig 15899 bp, 16 predicted proteins | sample 811231 | NCBI WGS metagenome assembly MDTE01 (sample SAMN05326651, study PRJNA326480) | marine metagenome | isolation source: seawater | place: Indian Ocean: Red Sea | collected 2010
ACAGTTGCCCTTGAAACCAGTATCTCTCTTAGCATCGCCTTCTGGTACAAGGTTTCTGCGGTAACATGTTGATGCTTTTCTAATACAAGTTTTGTTAGTTGCACGCGCTGCGAAGTCGGCACTATTCCCAAGTCTCGAAGAATCTTGGCGCCTTCAATATCGGTTGCGATCTTCATTGTTTACCGTCTCTACTCAGTGATGCCGATGTGACTAATAGAAGATAATTCTAATATTTAATTGTTAATCAAACTACTTTCAATTGACTAGGCAAGGAAAAAGTTACATTCTCCAGGACTCGAGCGTTCTCTTTTTGCAACGCTCCTCCAAAGCTTTTTAGTCGTTCAACTACCTGTTGAACTAGAATTTCAGGTGCTGACGCTCCTGCCGTCACGCCTACAGCCTCACATCCTTCTAACATATGCATTGTAATATCGGTAGCTTCATCAATCAAATATGAGCGGACACCCAGTCTCTCAGCAATTTCTTTTAGTCGATTAGAGTTAGAGCTCATCATAGAGCCGACTACAAGTAAGACGTCACAATTTTTTGCTAGCTCTTTAACTGCATCCTGCCTATTTTGAGTTGCGTAACATATATCATCTTTACGTGGGAAAATAATTGTTGGAAAAGAAATTTTTAATTCGTCCATTATTAAACGAGTATCGTCCAGTGATAATGTTGTTTGTGTAACACAAGCGATTTTTTCATCTGGACTTAGAGGTAACGATCCTATATCTTTAATTTCTTCTACCAAGAATACTCCATGCTTGACTTGCCCTAATGTTCCCTCGACCTCGGGATGTCCTGCATGTCCAATCAAAATCACTTTATAGCCATCCTTTCTAAAACGTTTCACTTCGTTATGTACTTTGGTAACTAAAGGGCAAGTTGCATCGAGCACTTTTAGTTTTCTGCTAGCGCCTTCCCTATGTACAACCTCAGATACTCCATGCGCACTAAAAATTACCGTCTCCCCCTCCGGTACTTCATTAAGTTGATTAACAAAAATTGCTCCTTTTTCTCTAAGCTTGTCGACAACATAGCGATTGTGTACTACTTCATGACGAACATAAATAGGACTTCCATACTTTGCTATAGATTGTTCAACAATCGTTATAGCTCTCTCTACTCCTGCACAAAATCCCCGTGGACTCGCAAGTAATATTTTCATTTTCTGTCCAGCAAATGGCTCAAAGGCGCTGAAATCGTTTTTCCCAAGTGAAATACATTAGGATTATATTTTTGTAAAGTCAAACCACTAAACGCCATCATCATTTGCGGGAATTCCGATGAGGGCATGCAATATCAGGATCAAAACTCCAACAAATATCGCAATATCAGCAAGATTGAATGCGGGAAAGTACCAATCTTGATAGTAAACCTGAATAAAATCTATAACATAACCAGCACGAATGCGATCTATCATATTCCCGATTGCGCCAGATAATATAAGAATTAAAGCTCTTTCATACCAAGGTTCAGAGCCTGCAGATCTAAGCAATCTGACTAAAATCAGAAAAGAAATGACTATTGCAACTCCAACAAAGAGGCTTAACTGCCAACCATCGGCGTCGGATAACAAACCAAATGCAGCGCCCCGATTATGCACTAATACAAATTTTAGAAACGGCAACAAATCTAAGGTCTCTAAATTATTCAAAGCACGAACAATAAGCAATTTAGTGTAAAAATCGAAACTCACTACTACTACAAAAACAACCATGTAAAAAAATAAGTTTTTTCCTTTTTTAGTCATTATTGTTAATGGATTTAAACCAGGATTTGGCGTCAATGATATCTTTTTGAATTTGATTTTGTAACTCCTTTGGATTAGAAAATTTACGCTCATCACGAAGCCAATTACAAAACTCTACCCGTATCCTTTTTTGGTAAACTTCTTCGTCATAATTAAAAAAATGTATTTCTAGAATAAATTTAAGACCTGAGACTGTAGGTCTGGTACCAATATTTGCGATGCCCTCCACCGGTTGATCCATCAATCCTTTTACAAGCACAGCAAATACGCCTCTCAATGGTGTATCGTTTGGCTTTAAATAAATATTTGCCGTTGGAATTCCCCACTGTCGGCCCCGCTGGTCCCCGTACGCCACTCGTCCGCTTATAGAATATCTTCTACCTAGCGAAGCATTTGCGAGGTCTAGATCTTTTTTATCGAGCGCTAATCGAATGCCGGAACTACTTACACGCTCTCCTTTATATTTAAACTCATTTATAACAATAACTTGAAAACCAGCGGTTAATCCCAATTTCCGCAATAAATCTATGGATCCTGATCTGTCTCTTCCGAAACGGAAATCTTTTCCTAATATCAAATATTTGGCCCCAAGTTTTTTTACAAGCAAATTATTAACGAATTGTTCGGGCTGGAGCTTCGCGAAATTCTCATCGAATCTGACGCATAAGACTTTATCAACACCTTCTTTTTCAAATAATTCGATTTTTTCTCGAAAAGTTGTTAAACGTGGCACTGTCTTTTTTTGTAAAAAAAATTCCCACGGATACGGTTCAAAAGTTATTACGATACCAGGCAAATATAATTCAGACGAAAGCGACCTTACTGCCTGAAGAATTGCCTTATGCCCTAAGTGAATGCCATCATAGTTACCGATTGAAATAACCGATCCATTAACATTGGGAATAACGCTATGAGTTCCTCTGATTATTTGCATTCTTCTTGGTAATAAAAATAGGTATCTTTATAATTTTCAATGTCCTAATATGCCCAATCTGGGGCAATTTCATCAATAACATCGCACAAGCTTTGCCTGGTTCTCATGGGATCCGCAGAGTCAACAAAAAATGCTACTCTAATTTCTGGATATACCCAAGACAAATATCCATCACCTGTATGAAATTCAACTTCCCATAAGGAATTCGCCACCAATCCTAATCGGTCCATATATGAGACCCACGTACGCACTATATCTTCATACTCTTTCGCTAAACTTTCCTTTCTCGGATCGCAAGCTAAAAGTCTACGGTAATTAGATTGAATAGGTTGGAGTTTACTATAGGCTCTTTTAGTGAGTGTTTGCACCTCAGGCAGAAGTGCTTGCGCTTCCGATAAGGAGAATAATCTAACCGTTGCAGGGTCCCCAATTTGAGGCACTGAGTACAATTCCATAATGAGGTCTACTATCCTGTGGGTTTACGAATTAGTTTCCAAAAACGAAGTCCAGTGAGGAACAATACTAGCAGATAAATTCCAGCTCCAATTACTATCCATTGTATGATCGATGCTATTCTCCAAAATGTATTAAATTCATTCCAGTTAGTAAGATGGTTGCCAAAATACTCTAAAACAATACCCATTACTAATACTGCTAGCACAATTCGACCCAAATAAGCTAACCATCCTTTCTTCGGCATATAAATTCCTCGTCTCCGTAACCACCAAAACAAAAGTATTGCGTTGATATAAGCAGCAATTGATGTAGAAAGTGCAAGACCCACATGCTGAAATGGCTGAATCAGTGCAAGGCTAAAAACGATATTCACTATAACAGCTATTGCTCCAGCTTTTACTGGTGTTTTAGTGTCCTTTACAGCAAAAAATCCAGGCGCTAGAACCTTAACAAGTATCAAGGCGAAGAGGCCATACGAAAAAGCTACAAGACTCCGTGCTGTCATGACTGTATCGAGTACGTTGAACTCTCCATATTGAAAAAATACCATAATAAGAGGTTCCGCCAATATTCCTAAGCCTACCGAGGCAGGTATAGCAATGAAACATGCTAATCGTAAAGACCAATCTACAGTCTCTGAAAATTCTCTAAAAGCTTTCTTATTGTGATGACCAGCAAGAGCTGGCAGGGTTACTGTCGCTAAAGCAACACCAAAAACTCCTAATGGAAACTCCATTAGTCGATCCGAATAGTAGAGCCAAGATACACTGCCTGTTACTAAAAACGAAGCAAGTACCGTATTAATTAACAAATTCAGCTGTGCAACGGATACCCCAAACAACGCTGGAAGCATGAGAGTGAAGACTTTTTTTACTCCGTCCTGCGGCGCTTTGTCTTTTTCCAAATTGGCACGTATTCTGGGTAAAGGCAATCGACGCTCCATGTGCAAAAATGGTAACTGAAACCCCAATTGAATAAAACCGGCAATCAACACTCCAACACTGAGCGCCACAGTTGGATTTTCAAAAATCGGTATAAAAAAGACTACCGATAAGATAAGACATCCATTTAGTAATGCTGGGGTAATCGCTGGAATACTGAACCGGTCACGTGTATTGAGTATACCTCCCGCCATTGCAACTAATGAGATAAAGAACAAATAGGGAAACGTGTATCTTAATGCGGTAACCGTTGTTTGAAATTTATAGGGATCATTTTGAAAACCTGGTGCTAGAATATTCACAAGTATCGGAGCACCTAAAACGCCCGTTACAGTAACTGCAAGCAGTATCAGAGACAAACGGCCTAATACAAGTTCAAGAAATAGTTTAGCCTTCACATCACCACCCTTGGTTTCGAATTCTGAATAAACGGGTACAAAAGCTGAAGAAAAAGCACCTTCCGCAAAAATTCGACGAAAAAAGTTTGGTATTCTAAAAGCTATAAAAAACGCATCAGCAAACATTCCACCACCTAAAAGTTGTGCAAATGCAATATCTCGACCTAGTCCAGTGATACGAGAAAGGCCTGTCATAGCACTAACCCGCATTGTGAATTGGAAAAGCTTCAAAGACATAAATTTACCTGTCTAAATGTTCAATATAATTCGATTAGGTACCAGCACATTGACATAATGCCCTAAAATCACAATAATCACGACCTCGTTTACAAATTTAAATCAACAAGGAGCAAATTTGGCTAATTCTCCCCAAGCACGAAAACGGGCGCGCCAGGAAAATCGAAGCCGAGAGCGAAATATGGCTCAACGCGCAACGGTTCGAACCCGGATAAAAAAATACCTCAAATTGATTGACAATAATGATATTGAAGCCTCACGGGACGAATATCAAAAAGTCGCATCGCATATCGATGTCGCAGCCCGTAAAGGATTGCATCACCCAAACAAAGCAGCACGCCTCAAGAGCCGTCTTAATACTCGTCTAAGAAATCTTGGCGCCCCCACAGGGTAGTTTTGAATCTAAAACCAGGATTCTATATCAAGTAGGAGATTTTAGTTTTTTGGAGTATTTTTGTGTCAGTTTGACGTAAATAAATCCTCGAACAATAACGATGCGACTCAGCGCAACTTATTTTTCTTTAAACATACCATAATGTCTTCCACCAGGCTGTCACAGCCCTCGCCAGTGTGTGCGGAGATGATATGGATAGGTCCAGTCCAGGTTAGTTGTTTTTTAATCTTCTGAGTAATTATGGCAACTTCTTTCTCCCCAAGAAGATCGCATTTATTCAGTATGAGCCATCTTGGAAGCGCCATCAATTTCTGATCAAAAGATTCGAGCTCATATTCAATTGACTGACAATTTTCTATCACCTCGCTAGCTTCCATAATTCCTATATCTAATATATGAAGGAGTAGGCGCGTCCTCTGTAAATGACGCAGGAATTGAATTCCTAGTCCAGCACCTTTTGCAGCTCCTTTGATTAGGCCAGGAATATCTGCCACCGTAAATCGGTCATACTGATACTCCACAATACCCAACTGCGGGTGGAGCGTGGTAAAGGGATAACTCCCTATCAGTGGCTTTGCATTTGATATGAAGCTGAGTAAAGTAGATTTACCTGCATTAGGTAACCCCAAAAGCCCAACATCTGCCAAAACTCGTAATTCCAACCGTAGTTCCCTTTCTTCCCCAGGGTACCCAGGTATTGTTTTCCTTGGGGAACGGTTCGTACTTGATTTAAACTGCGCATTCCCCATGCCACCTTGCCCGCCATAAGCCACAGTGACTCTATGGTTATCACTAACCATGTCAGCGATAAAATCATTGGATTCAACGTCAAAAACCAAAGTGCCTGGCGGCACACTTATTTCGTAGTCTGCACCACTGGCTCCTGTGCAATTTTTTCCGGAACCCTGTGCGCCATTTTTTCCTTTAAATTCGCGCGCATAACGAAAGAGGGAAAGATTATTTATTTGGGTATCCACAACTAGCATTACATCACCGCCCTTCCCACCGTTTCCTCCATCAGGCCCGCCTTTTGGGAGAAATTTTTCGCGACGAAAGCTTTGTGATCCATCACCACCACGACCACCCTTTACACTAATTATTGCCTCATCAACAAAATTCACTTGATAAACCTACTGACTTGGTTAACAGTAAATAAAATAAAGCCCCGCTTTTTTGTGGCGGGGCTTTTAGCGTGCAAGATTTTTTAGGTTATACATTTTTATCTACAGTAACCCATTTTCTGCTCTTAGGGCCCTTAATGCTAAACCTAACTTTACCTTCACTCAAAGCGAACAAGGTGTAATCCCGCCCCATTCCGACATTTTCGCCCGGATGAAATTTGGTGCCACGCTGTCGTACTAAAATATTACCCGCACTAACAGATTCACCTGCATAACGCTTAACACCTAAACGTTTAGATTGGGAGTCACGTCCATTTCTTGAACTACCACCAGCTTTTTTGTGTGCCATAACTTACGCCCCTGAAAAAAAACACGTTTCAATTATTGACTAATAATATCTGTGATATGAAGCTCAGTAAATCCCTGGCGGTGCCCTTGCTTACGTCGATATTTTTTTCGACGCTTCATCTTAAATATTTCGATCTTTTTTGCCCTACCATGACCCACAACCTGCGCTTTAACGCTAGCTCCTTTTATTAGCGGGTCACCTGTTTGTATAGCTTCGTCAGCTGAAAGCAAAAGAATACGATCAAAATTAACAGTTTCACCAATAGAGCACGTGAGTTTTTCAACCTTCAGGTTAGAACCAACGCTCACCCGATACTGTTTTCCACCGGTTTCAAGTACGGCATACATTTTTTACGACTCCTAGATTACACTGGTTCGAGACAACTTTTTAATTAAAATATATAAGCTTCGATCGGAGATTCTATGAAAATCGCAGACATCGGTCAAATTGTCGGCTAAGATAGCCTCTAAAACAAAGTTCTTAAAAAAAGAATAGGTGAAGATTTGTACGCTATTGAACAAAAACGCGCATCAACCCAACAAAAGCTAGTTAGTCTTTCAGAAATTACTAGCCCAGTATCTGAAGATCTAATATCAGTCGAAAGACACATAGTTGAGCAACTATCATCGGATGTAAAAATAATTAAAACAATGGGGGAATATCTGGTATCAGCAGGTGGAAAGAAGCTGCGCCCCATCACCCTTTTACTTGCAACAAAGGCGCTTAACTATCGTGGGACTGATCACATTACGTTAGCAGCCGTAATTGAACTCATCCACACTGCAACCTTAATACACGATGATGTAGTAGACAAATCTCAACTCCGCCGCGGAAAAGAAACTATTAACGAAGTGTGGGGGAACGCTGCAAGTGTCTTGGTGGGAGATTTTGTCTACTCTCGTTCATTTGAAATGATGGTAACTGTAAATCGGCTTAGGGTAATGGAAATTATGGCATCCACTACAAATGCTATAGCTGAAGGAGAAGTAATGCAGTTATACCATGCAAATTTGCCACAAATTGACGAGCAAGCTTACCTTGCTACCATCCAGAGAAAAACTGCGCGCTTGTTTCAAGCAGCAACTCAGCTTGCTGCCATCCTTGCAGGTGCTGATGCCGCATCTGAAGCTGCTCTCATAGCATTTGGCTTTAACATAGGATTAGCATTCCAAATATCTGATGATCTTCTTGACTATAGCCAAAAACCTACCACCATTGGAAAGAACACAGGCGATGATCTAGCTGATGGTAAATGTACTTTGCCTTTAATCCACGCTCTAAAAAACGCTTCCAATTCATCTAAAAAATTAATCAGAACAGCAATCGAAAATGGAGACCGCACCAAATTCAACGATATTCTTGAAATTATTGAATCAACAGGATCGGTTGAGTATGCATCTAAGAGGTCAATTGAATTTGCCGAAACAGCCAAATCTCATCTAGGTATTTTGCCTGATTCTATTTTTCGTAAAGCGCTGTTGGAACTTGCGGATTTTTCTGCTAGACGAATTTATTAAATTAAATCTATTTTTATTTTTTATAGTGCTATCTCAAACAGTCTATCTTTTTATCGATCCAAGCATTAAATTAATTGTCTCGGGGTGTAGCTTAGCCTGGTAAAGCGCTACGTTCGGGACGTAGAGATCGGTGGTTCGAATCCACTCACCCCGACATTATAATTTGTTTCATTACAATCATGAAAAACATCAAATAGTTCTGGTTCTTTACTGTATAAGAAAATAAAATTAGCTACACTTAAACAATGAAATTAGATGACATATCAAGCCCTGAAAAGAATGTTCGGCAAGATCTAGCGGCTTGTTACCGGCTTTTTGTACGCTATGGTTGGACCGATCTTATTTTCACACACCTTAGTGCTCGAGTACCCGGGCAAGCGGATCAATATCTTATCAACCCTTATGGTTTACTTTTTGAAGAAATTACGGCATCTAGCCTCGTAAAACTAGATTTCGAAGGCAATTTGATTTCTGGATCTAATTCGTACAGCGATGCAGGGCATTCAATACATAGTGCAATTCTTAGAGCGCGGCCCGACATCAATTTTGTTTTACACAGCCATACACGTGCTGGCATGGCAGTGTCATGCATGAAATGTGGAATTTTGCCTTTGACGCAACAAGCCAATGAAATTCGTTCCTTGGTTGCCTATCATCCTTATGGCGGAATTCCACCTAATGATCCAGAAGAATGTGACCGCATAGCGCGCAACCTTGGTAATAACTGGTTAATGGTTTTACACAATCATGGGCTACTTGCAGTTGGAAGAACTATAGGAGAAGCCTTCTATCTACTCTATTACCTAGAAATTGCGTGTAAGGTGCAAGTTGATGTCCTCAAAACTAAAGCCGATACTATCCAGCCTTCTGACAACATGATTGAGGTGCTTGCCAAACATGGACAACCACCTGAAAATGGTACTCTGGAGGATGTTGAGACACTTTGGGATACCTTAGTTCGATCTTTAGGTGATGATATTTCCTATAAACAATAGCAATCTTTTTTATATAGGGTCTTTTCTCATAAAAGGTGAATCTAAATCATAAATTAAAGGATATTTATCCAAGAAGGAAAATATTTTCATGGCTTCAATATTTATTACTGGAAGCAACAGAGGTCTCGGGCTTGCAATCGCAAAGTATTACGCAAAACAAAATTGGTATGTGCACGCATCATTCCGTGACAATAATTCTCTAACTGAATTATTGAAATTACAAAACACTTTCCCGAATACTGTTCAACTTCACCAACTAGATGTAAGAGATAACTCATCAACCAAAGCTGTGAAAAAAAATTTATCAGGCATCCCTATAGATATACTGGTGAATAACGCTGGAATTAGCATTGATCGAAACGATACAATTGGGAACCTAAACTATGACAGCTGGAATGAGGTGCTAAATGTCAATCTTCTTGGATCTGCCAGGACGACAGAAATGTTGCTAGATAATGTTGTCATCGGAGAGCGAAAAATCATTACTTTTATATCGAGCGACCTGGCCTCTTTTGGAGCTCATGATGGAAGACAGCTACACTACTATAGGACTTCAAAAGTAGCTCTCAACATGTTTATGCGCACACTATCATTTGATCTTGAGAAAAAGGGAATAATTTTATTTTCATTTCATCCAGGATGGATACGCACAGATATGGGAGGGACAAATGCCGCAATTGATCCAGAGCAAAGTGTGCAAGGCTTTGTTGACCTTATTAATATCGCGGATAAGTCTATGTCTGGAAAGTACTTTGATTGGAACGGTAGATCTCTTCTGTGGTAGGGTTTCTGCGAAAAGCTAAAAGTCTTTATCCTTTTTAAAGTTATTTTTTAGTGTACAAAATGCTAGATGACATTTTTTCCGCTATAGCCATAGTCGGGAGATTAGTATTAGCGCTCGGGATAGTTGGCATAACCGATGCATCAACCACACGAAGACCCTGAATTCCGTGAACCCTACACTGATCATCAACTACAGCATTCTCATCACTTCTACTGCCAATACGGCAAGTGCCACATACATGCCACCCAGGCCAAACCGACGATTTAACCCAATCAGCAATGTAATCTGTATCTTTTTCCATTCTTTTGAAATCAATGCCTCGAGAGAATTTAAAACGGTGCATAGCTGTCCGCGAGAGGCGACTCGTATCTAAAAGAGTACGTGCTACTGCTGTCTTTAACCAATTGGATACATTTGGAATCATGAGACTTCTAACCTCATCGTTATATCCAGCTGGGAACCACATTGTGGTGACATTTTTCACATCAGATGATTGCATTATTTTTGCCATAAGCTGAAATGCCGATACAAGTCTCATTAAATCTCTTTGGTCACCTAACATATTAAGATCTACCAGAGGCTCTATTCTTGCGTCTTGAGATCTTAAGCGAACAGTGCCCTTAGAATAAGATTTATTCACAATACCTAAGAGAGTCCCGAGGCTCTTGCCTAAGGGATGCCATCCGGCGCTGTTCATTGGCATCAAAAACATATCTCCCTTCGCGCAGTTCGCTACCTTAGAAGAAAATCTGGCCACAAATGACGAGTGTCTTCTTTGGTGAGCCGGCATGCGGGCACCAGTCGTAAGGTGAGCTGCTAAAGAAATGGAAGGATGCTCCATAAGGTTTGATCCAACACCGGGAAGATCAGCAACAACATCAATATCATGGCTATTCAAATGGTTTCCGGGGCCTATTCCTGACCGCATTAATAGCCCCGGTGAATGCAAAGCCCCAGCTGATATTATCACTTCTGATGCATATAGATTTGTTAGATTTTGGTTTCCTAGCACTTCGACACCAATTGTTCTATTACCTTCGATTAGCAGCTTAGATACATGACTATCTGTAAAGATCTCAAGATTCACTCGTCTGCGTGTCGCAGCATCAAGATATGCTGTTCCTGATGATACACGACGACCATATTGGTTCGTCATAGGCATTGGAAAACAGCCATCGTAATCGGTGCCATTAAGATCCTCAAAAAAATTCAGCCCCTCTTTAATTGCTGCGTTTAAAATAGCTCTACTATACTGGCCCCACTCATGCTCAAAGATGCGCCTAACAGGAATTCTCCCTGAATCTCCATGTTCTGACCCACCGAAATCCAAATCTCGTTCGGTTTTCTTAAAAAATGGGAGTAAATCTGCATAACTCCAGCCTTGGGGCGCGTAGTCTGACCATTCGTCATAATCTGATGCAAGCCCTCGCACTGCGAACTGTCCGTTTATGCTAGAGCCTCCTCCAACTAAACGAGCTTGTTCGTACCGAGAAGGTTTCACATTTGGATTCAGCGTTGGGGAAACATTATATACTCGGAGATCGTTCCAATGAAAACGCGGATCAAAATACGCCAACCCAGCGTGACTGTCCCATATAATTTCAGGAGTATTCTCAGGAGGCAGATCTGGGCCAGCTTCAATTAAAGCTACATTTATAGAAGGATCTGAAGACAACCTATGCGCCAAAATTGCACCAGCAGATCCAGCCCCAATGATCAAGTAGTCATACATGGTTTAAAATTGAAAAAGTGGCAAAACTGACATTATCCTTCTTATGATACGACATTATTGACATAACTAATCACAATTGCAATGGAAATTAGATTGAAAGAAAAAAGAATTGGCATTATCGGAGCGGGAATTATTGGAGTGATGTGCGCTTGCTTCCTCAAACGCGAAGGATATGACGTCACTCTGTTTGACCATAAACCACCTGGCTCAGAAACTTCTTTCGGGAATAGTGGGATCATTTCACCAGGGGCGGTTGTACCCATTGCAATGCCGGGAGTCATGAAAAATATACCTAATTGGCTACTTAAGTCTGATGCCCCATTGTCTATGCGATGGACTTCACTACCAGAATACTTACCGTGGCTAATTAGATTCTTTATTAATAGCCAAGAAAATCTAGCAAGGAAAAATTCTTCCGCATTGTGGGCTTTAAATTCGGAATCACTGGATTTATTTAAACAACTTTTGACAGAAGCAAAGCTTAACGACCTTATAGAACAAAAAGGAATGCTCTATGTGTATAAAAGTGACCAAGAATTTCATTCCGATAAACTAGCTATCGAGCTACGCGAGAATACCCCATTTACGTGTAAACATGTCTCTGGCAAACACCTTAGAGAACTTGAACCAAATATTTCTCCGCAATATTCAAAAGGAGTATTTTTTCCTGAGGTTAACCATACTCTAAATCCATATAGATTAGTAGAACAATTGACTACTTATTTCATTCAACTAGGGGGTAAGTATTTGTCAAAAAAAATCAACGATATAACCATAAACAATGATGAGAGTGCGCGGCTAACTACAGAGAGCGGAATTTTAGAGCAAGATTTGTGCGTGGTTGCGGCTGGCATATGGTCAAAAAGCCTTGTAAAGGGTTTAGGGTATAAAATCCCGCTAGTTTCACATCGGGGATACCACGTAACAGTTAATGATCCTAAAATTAATCTTAACACTGTGATTTGCCCAAGTGGCTATATGGCCACGATCGTCCCCATGGAAATGGGGATAAGAATTGGAGGGACCGTCGAGCTAACAAGTATGGATAAAGAATTCAACCACAAAAGAACACGCGCACTTCTAAAAAATTTAAAAAATACGTTACCTCTAATTGCTACTGACAAAATGACAACATGGATGGGTGATCGTCCATGCACGCCAGATAGCTTACCTATAATTTGTCGAGCTCCACGCCATAGATCTATCCTTTTCGCTTTTGGTCATGGTCATCAGGGACTTCTAAGCGCTCCTAAAACTGCGCAGATCATCACTAATTTAGTCAGTGGACGTGAATCCCAAATTAATATGAATTTATTCGATATCCAACGTTTTGGATAGTTGACTTTAGCGCGCCTCGGGCGACAACCCGAGTTTCAATGACATTGGCATTTCCTCAAAGATTAAGTCGTCTCCCTCACGAAACCGAGTTTTCCAAAACTCTCCTGCTGCTGGTTTCATCGGAGACCACGGATCTGTTGTTTCTTGATTTTTCTTTTTTTCGCGCAATTTCTTAGTTTCGTCAACACTAATCGCAAGAGAATCTTCTTTCAATACTACTCCAAAATATTTTTTAGCAGCCTGAATAGAAACATACTCACACTTGACCAAATCTTTAACTGATTCGGGGCTGCGTTCCAATGGGCTGCCATAGCCTCCGCCTCCTGTCGTAATAGTTACATAAGTTTCGCCTTCGTAAAAAACAGCTGGATTAGGATGCGCCATATAGAAAATGCGCTTCCCTTCCTTAGTTTCCTTATACTTGCAACCGCCTATACCAGGAGTGCCGCCTAGCAAACCAAAGGGAGGATTAAATGTACCCTCATACTCAAATTTCATATATAAAATTCCTCCGTAAGGCTTGATAAATGTTTCGCAACCATGTCCGCCAAGCCATTTTCCAACTCCTGCACTATCTGTGAGGAATTCGTTTTTTTCAATGAAAAGTGGCTGCATTAACTCTACCATTTCAACTGATTCAGTCTGCATACCACCCAAACAACAAACGCATTGTGTAAGCGGCCAACCATCGTAGCCTTTAGACGCACCGCCCCCAGAACATGCAACTAAAATGGATGCGGCATACGGAACTGGCGGATTAACCCTGTAATCATCTCCCATAGAGAGACGTTGTTGGCAACGCCCCCAACCAGCGGGTGTGCGATCTGGAACAACTAAGGACAATGCCTTCCAAGCAGTCTCAATAAGAATATCCCCTGGATTTACTGTTCCCCACCAAGTGCTCGATGGCCATTTAGCGTTAGCTACCGAACCTTCTGGAGCTGTGACCGTGATATGCCGCATGCAACCTTCGTTCCGGGGAATTGTCGGGTCAATCGTAGTCAATATAGGAATACTCCCACATGCTCTAAGTGTGCTTAATGTAGCATTACAATGACCTCCTGCCTGGGGATCACTATCTGAATAATCAACGTGAACCATATCACCATCGATGGTCACTTTACATGAAACCTTTATATTATGTGTCCCTTGACCATCACTATCGATCCAGCCTTCCGATCGAAATATCCCGTCTGGAAGTGCCCGTATTTCATCAGCAGTACGTCTAGCTGAATATTCGATCATTTCGAGCAAGATTGGCCTCATAATCTTTACACTGCTATCTTCCACTAACGCTTCCAACCAAGTGGATCCTGCTCGCACAGCTCCAATCATAGCCCGAAGATCAGCTTCTAACCAATCAGGAAGCCTAACATTTCGTAAATAGAAACGAATTACACTTCTGTCTTCTTTGCCTTTTCTGACAATGCGGATTGGTGGAATCTGAATTCCATCCTGCCACACATTAGTTGATGCGTAACCAAAAGAAGCTTCCCCAGTATTATTCTGATGAGCCCTAACAACTGTCCAAAATAAATGCTGTCCCTCGCAAAAAACTGGTTTAATAACAGTTAAATCGGAGTTATGTGTAGTTCCCATGTAAGGATCATTCATCATGAACACATCACCATCATTTACATCATCCCTAAACTCGGTCATCACCGCTTCTATATTTAAAGTACCACCTACCGTATGCACAGGTAACGCATCATTTTGATATAACATTTGTCCATCGCTGAGATATATTGACGATGAATGGTCTCGAGCAATAGAGATGATTGTGCTTCGAGCGCCGTTCTGAAGTACAGCTGTCATTTCTTTGGATGCTTCTCCTATTGAGTGAAGCAGAACCGAGAAAGTTACTGGATCGACACCCTCACTTAAAGAATTATTGGTATTTGGATTCATCAAATGCTTAACGTATAACAGGATACAAAAAAATACGGTTCACGTTACTTCGGAATGTAAGCTTTTTTTCTCTGGAGATTGTCCCATGATAATCATGCTTAAAATCTCGTCACTCGTTACTTCGTTTGCTTGGTGAGTGCCTACGACCTGGCCTCCTGCCATAACAGTGATTCGGTCAGACATCTCAAATACCTGATGCATATCATGACTAATTAGAAGCATAGCAATACCTTCTTCCCTAAGTCGAACCACCAATTCTTGAAACATTGCCGATTCGCTTGGTCCCAGTGCTGCTGTCGGCTCATCCATGATTAACACTTTTGCATTGAAATAAATTGCTCGAGCAATGGCGATTGACTGTTGTTGTCCTCCTGATAGACGAAAAACCGGTTCTTCAATTGCTTTAAACTTGGGATTTATGCGGGTTACTACCTCACGGGTATCTTTGAGCATTCGCTCATTATTTACTCTCCCAAATCTCGTGATTTTTTCCCGCCCAAGAAATAAATTTGCTGCCCCATTTAAATTTGGCGCTAGAGCTAAATCCTGGTAAAGAGTTTCAATCCCGTAGGATTGTGCATCTCTTGGATTATTTATTATTGCTGGCTGACCTGAGATCAAAATTTCTCCGGAATCCATGACATAAGCTCCCGATAAAATCTTTATCAACGTCGATTTTCCTGCCCCATTATGTCCAACAATACCAAGCACTTCCCCTTCATAGGCTGCAATTGATACGCCATCAACCGCTCGAATTCCACCAAACGCTTTATGTATATCACGCGTTTCAACAAGCGGTGTTGAATTGCTACTATGTGCTGTCATTTTTTTTTAATAAAAAAGATTTTGCTCTGGTTAAAGACTCAGCATTTCATAAAATGAATCATTCGTAAATTTGGCTTGATATTTTCCACGCATCTTTAAGTTTTTCAACACTAAAGTCTGGTCCACGCGCCACATCCAAAATGACTTTTTCGCGACGCAGCATCAAGTCTAATGCATCAATAATTTCGGCTACAACATCCCCAGGAATCACAAC
>MDTE01203279.1_pt1 | contig 15899 bp, 16 predicted proteins | sample 811231 | NCBI WGS metagenome assembly MDTE01 (sample SAMN05326651, study PRJNA326480) | marine metagenome | isolation source: seawater | place: Indian Ocean: Red Sea | collected 2010
CCTGTTCCACACCCCATCATTGCAAGGTCCATCATGAGACCAAAGGCTTCCCAATCAACAAGATTGGTTGACGTGCAGTTGTAGGCCCCTGAGAAGTTTTGTTCTTTTTCTATCCATTTAGTTCCACCGATCCATAGCCATCTGCCAGATGGAAGAGCTTTTTTCTCAGCTTGCATTCGAGACATGAGACTGATCTCTTCGTCAGTTAGCTGTCCAAGTTGACTCAACCCTTTGAGGTTCCTTTCTCCGACCTCTTTCCAACTCTCTCTACCTGTGACAGTTTTGCGGCTATAAGTCCTATAAAAAACAGGATTCGCGGCCGGAGCTGTTGCGGGGAAGTCGGATCGATGGTCCTCAACTAAATTGTTGGCCATTGCAATTTCAGGCTTGTTAGGTGTAAGCGTCAATTTCAACGATGCGCATAAGTATGAGCACGCTAACGCCACTTGTGGTGGCGGCAAGTTTTTTTAACACCATCTACAGTGCTTGGAACAAAACATGACAAAACATGCATCCTTCAAATCCTTATGAAACGTGTGGTAGAGCCAGAATTGATGCAAAACCCTTTGCAAGTAAAGGCTTATTCGCAGGCGGACTTTTCCGATGGCGATAATTCTTTAGTAGAAAGGATTGGTGAATATATTTCTCGGAAAGGCAAGAAAATAAATTCGCAAACCGTAATCGTTGATATTGGCTGTGGACCAGGAAACATTACTGAACTGATTAGTAAGAGATGGCCTTCGGCGGAAATATGGGGTATTGATGGCTCCAAGATGATGATTGATGAAGCGAAGAGAAGGCAAAAGGAATCAAAGCAGATAAAGACTTTTGAAAATATCCATTATTGCTGGCTAAATATTTCGTCAATATATGAATCTGATGCAACTCTCAAATTAAAGAAACCTGCTGATTTGATTGTCAGTAATAGTGTTCTTCACCATATTCATCAGCCGGTCAATTTTTGGCGAGCACTTAAGCTTCTCAGTGCTAAAGGAACTATGCATATTCATAGAGACCTTAGGAGACCGTTGTCTAGGGACAATGGAATAGCTTTGCAGAAAAAATATTTACCAGAGGCACCTCAAGTCCTTGTAAAGGATTACCTGGCTTCATTACATGCTGCTTTTACAGTGCTAGAAGTGAAGTCTCAGCTTCAAAGAGAAGGGTTAACCTATTTGAATGTCTATGAAGTGGATGACCGTTATCTTGAAGTGGTTGGTTCTTTTTGAAAGATTATTAATGAGATTGGTATTTGGATTATGACCCGATGATCTTGGTTAATTCAGATGCATCCTCATCCTCATCGAATCAAGATGAGTCTTTTGAAACTGCTCTTGAGAAGCAGGTTAATAGACGTCGGAATTTTGCAATTATTTCTCACCCTGATGCAGGGAAGACAACTCTTACTGAAAAATTGTTGCTTTATGGTGGTGCGATTCAGCAGGCTGGAGCGGTAAAAGCTAGAGGCGAGCAACGAAAAGTTACGTCTGACTGGATGGAACTTGAGAAACAGAGGGGGATATCTATTACCTCAACTGTCCTTCAGTTTGAATATAGTGAAACCACAATTAATCTTTTAGATACGCCTGGGCATCAGGATTTTTCAGAGGATACTTACCGCACTCTTGCAGCTGCTGATAACGCAGTCATGCTTGAGGATGCTGCAAAAGGACTTGAACCTCAAACAAGAAAATTATTTGAGGTGTGTCGGATGAGAGAAATACCCATTTTTACGTTTATCAATAAAATGGATAGACCTGGTCAAGAACCACTTGCGTTATTAGATGAGATTGAAGCTGAACTTGGACTTTCAACCTGGGCAGTTAATTGGCCAATAGGTAGCGGAGAGCAATTCCGTGGTGTTATTGATCGAAGAAGTAGTGAAGTTGTCTTGTTTGATCGCGCAGAAAGGGGGCGTCAGTCAATCGAGCGGCGCCTAAAACTTGATGATTCAGAACTAGAAGAATTGGTTGAAGATGAGCTTTTGACTAAAGCTTTAGAAGAACTAGAACTGCTTGAGGCTGCAGGTGCAGAAATGGATTTGGAACTTATTCACGCTGGAGAATTAACCCCTGTTTTTTTTGGATCTGCGATGACAAATTTTGGAGTAAGACCTTTCCTTGATACTTTTCTTCAGATGGCACAGGGGCCTGTTGCTCGAAATACTTGCGATGGCCCTATTGACCCTTTGATACCAGAATTTAGTGGATTTGTCTTTAAACTTCAGGCAAATATGGACCCTAGGCATCGAGATAGGGTCGCTTTTGTTCGTGTTTGTAGTGGGCGTTTTGAAAAAGATATGACCGTTCGCCATGCTCGAACTGGAAAGACAATTCGCTTGTCTAGACCTCAAAAGATTTTTGGGCAAGGTCGTGAAGTTGTCGATAATGCTTATCCAGGTGATGTTATTGGTTTAAATAATCCAGGAATGTTTTCCATAGGGGATACTTTGTACACAGGTCAACGTGTTGAATATGAGGGGATTCCTTGCTTCAGCCCTGAAATATTTAGTTGGTTGCGTAATCCAAACCCATCTGCCTTTAAAAACTTCAAAAAGGGTGTTAATGAGTTAAGAGAAGAAGGTGCCGTCCAAATTCTTTATGACATAGATCAAAGTAAAAGGGATCCCATATTGGCTGCAGTAGGACAGCTTCAATTAGAAGTTGTTCAACATCGTCTTGAAAATGAATATGGTGTTGAAACCAGGTTAGAACCTATGGGCTATCAGGTGGCTCGATGGGTGAGTGGTGGTTGGAAAGTTTTGGATGAATTAGGCCGTATTTTTAATTGCAAAACAGTTAAAGACGCATGGCAGAGGCCTGTTTTGTTATTTAAAAATGATTGGAATCTCAACCAACTACAGGAAGATCACCCTGAGTTGGAATTATGTGCTGTTGCTCCAGTAGTAAGCGGTGTGGATCCACTTAAGTTATAAGTCTTAGGACCTTATGCTTCATTGGTGGTGATTATCCATTTTTTAACTTCAATTCGTTTAGTACCTATTACGGTTGCAGCTCTCAATTATCGATAAACCTTTGCTATTTTTAGATCTCCAACGTTTGAGAGACATCCCAAATGTGTTTTTTGAGGCTTTCAAATAACCATTAGACATGGCTTCAGAAATTGATTCTAATTCGAATTCAGGTTCACAAGATCCTTATGCCACGCTTGGGATAGGGGTAGGTGCAACTTTTGATGAAATCCAAAAAGCTAAGGAAGAGCGCTTGTTGGAAGTAGCAGAAGACCCATTGGCAAAAGCAAAAATAGAAGCTTCCTACGACGCTTTGTTAATGGTTAGCCTTAAAGAGCGGCAGTTAGGAAAAGTTAGTAATGCTGCGGTTAATGCTTCTAAGCGAGAGGAGCTTAATAGTGAATCTGGAAGTGGAATAGAAGGGTCACTATTAACAAGATTAAAAAGATTTAATGTCTCAAATAAGGAGGGGTCTGGGGAAGGCCTTATTCCCAATTTGACTTTACCCACTGGACAAGGTTTAACAATTAGGATTGCCTTTGCTCTTTTGGCAATAGTTTTAACTTTAGTTTCTCCTAAGGAGAGCCTTCAGATAATTCTTTCTTTATCAACTTTGGGTTTATTTATTAGTCAAGTTCGAAGAGGGCGTAAACCTATTCCTTCTTTAGGTTGGAGCGTTGTATTGCTTTCTATAGGATTAATACTTGGAGGGTTCTTAGTTAATGGTTTTCATGATTCATCAATACAAACAATTTCTATTACAAAAGAACAATTAGAAGCTCTCCCTGCAGTTGTTTTGGTTTGGATTGGAGCACTTCTTCTAGATTAGATCTTTCCAAAAATAATTGACTTGTCTTAACATGCTTATGTAGAAACTTATGCTTCGCTTGCGATAAGCATTTCTAACTCTTGGGTGCTAATCACATACTTATTCTGACAGAAATGGCAAGTTAACTCTGCTTTTCCATCTTCTTTAAGCATATCTATTAACTCTGCTTTTCCTAGTAGTTTTAAGGCGGAAAGACTACGTTGCTTAGAACAACGACATCGAAAATTTACTTCTTGAGTTAGGGCTTGATTTCCCAATGTGGGAATATCTAAGTCTGGGAAAACATCTTCTAGAAGGGTTTTGAGATTGTTTTGGCAATTAACTAACCTGTCACTAAAGCATGTAATTTCTCTGCACCGTTCTTCTAGCAGTGCTACTAGCGCAGGCTCTTGAGCTGCTTTTGGTAGGACTTGCACTAATAGGCCTCCAGAACAATTTAATTCGTTTCTAGTTATTTTTTCTCCTACAAAAACCGCAGATGGTGTTTGTTCCGAGTGAAGTAGGTATGAAGCAATGTCTTCACCAATCCCTCCTTTTACTAGCTCTACTGTGCTGCTAAAGGGTTCTCCCTTCCCTTCATCACGTACAACATGTAAATAGCCTCTACCGGTAGCAGCTTCAAAGTTAAAGCTGTATTCTCCATTCTTTTTGATTAGATCCATTTCTAACTTTGGTTCACCTACATATCCCCTGACAGTCCCATCTCTTCCTGCGTCGACCATTAGGCCATGAAGTGGCCCATCTGAACTGACTTTTAAATTCACTCTGCCATGACTGACTTTCATTGAACTTGCAAGTAATAGCCCTGCGCTCATTGCTCGGCCGAGTATTACGGTTGTCAGATAAGACATAGAATGCCTTCGCCGTGCTTCCCTTGTAGCTTCAGTTGTGGTGACAGCGACTAGTCTTATTCCTCCTCCAGCCGCAGTTGCTCTGACCAGTTGATCGCTCATAGCCTTAGATCCTTTTGAATTAATGTGCTCATAGGACTTAGCTGACCTTCTTTCAGCAGATATGCTGAGGTGAATAACTTCTTGAAGAGTTCTGGCTCATGGGTAACTAAAATTAGTAATTGTTCTTTTGCAATTTTTGTTAGTAGTCCTAATACTTCATTACGTACTGACCAATCCAATCCTGCAGTTGGTTCATCCAGTAATAATATTCCAGGCTTTCTTAACAACTGAACTGCAACTGCTAGACGACGTTGTTGACCGCCGCTTAATTTCTCAGGTGCTTGTCGAAGATCAATGTCTGATAGTCCGACTCTCATGAGCGCTTTGTTTTGATCTTCCCCGCTAAGTCTGCGGTGACCTAGTCGCAATTCTTGAGCGATTGTCAGACCAAGAAAATAACGCTCGGGAAATTGAAATACGACTCCACATAGCCATCTCCGTTGCCGTGCCTTTATAGGTTTCTTTTTCCAGTAGATGGTGCCTTTTTGAGGGTTAGTTAAACCACTTATAATTTCTACTAGGGTTGTCTTTCCACTACCACTAGCGCCAGCTATTAATATGGGTTTGCCTGAACTTGCTTGGAGGTCTAGGCCTTGCAAAACAGGTTTGTCAGCTGTAGCAGGTTGGTAGTGAATTCCTTTTAGCTCTAACATTTAAATCGCTTTTAGATGAGATCAGTACGTGTGTTGATTGAAAATTATTTTTAGCTAATGCTCATATTGCCTCTAGCAGCGATGATGAAAATAGTTTCTGAATTTCATGCAAGTACGTTTTCGAGAGGTTGATCCATTCAACTGTTGGATATGGCTTCGCTTTCATAATGTGCCAAGTCAGTCTGAAAGAGATTATATCGACGGTGTCTTTGACAGTTGGTATGTAATTGGTCGTTTGGGAGGTTTTAATGCAAGTAACCTTCAGTCTCAGGAGGAAGGTTCTGATTTGAGCTGGATGAGTTATAGCAATGAGGAAGCGGCATGTGGATTGCCTTCTTTAATGCATAATATTGGTCAATTGGAATATGAGGGCTCCTGGGCGAGGTGTTGGGTTGATTTAGGAACTAGTGATGCATTAGCAATAGATGTATTGGTAAATACTTTGCATCAGATTGACGTTGACTTTGTTCAAGTAGAGGAGTTGTTAATTGGAGGAGTTAATGATGATTGGCCTGTAGAGGACCATCCTGACGCAATCTTTTCATCAGGGGGTTGAAAATTTCGTGGCTGAGTTGAGACGATTAATGATCGAGACTGCTCGACTAAATACTGAAGTTGGACTTGATGGACTTTTAACTTTAAATCCAAAAGAGTCACATTATCTCAAGAATGTTTTGCGTTTACGCTGTGGCGACTCAATTTCAATTGTTGATGGAATAGGACATCTTTGGGAAGCTAAATTGCAGGGTGGCAACTCAATAAAACTTTCTTCATCTCTTGATGCTCCTCTTGAAGAACAAAAACGACCTAAACCTTTAATTGGATTGGCAGTTGTGCCACCCAAAAAAGGTTTTGATGAGTTGTTAAGAATGAGTTGCGAAATTGGAGTTGATATCATTCAACCTTTGACTTCTCAACGTGGAGTCGTTCGGACAGATGGAGAGAAAAGAAGTATGCGTTGGGAGGCCATTATTAGAGAAGCTGTTGAGCAATCTGAAAGACTTTGGCAACCTGAATTGCGAAGCATCATTGATTTTAAAGTTTTGGCAAATGATGTTCATTCAGAAGCGGTTTTGGCTCTTGCATCAACTCGATTAGTTAAAGCCAATGATTTTCAGCTGTGGATGATGGAATTGAAACATCAAATAGATGAAATATGGGTAGCTATAGGACCTGAGGGAGGATGGACTAATGCTGAAATTCATTTAGCAAATGAGTCTGGCTTTATAAGTGTTGGAATGGGCGAGTCAATTATGCGAACATCGACTGCTGCTGTTGCAGCTACTGAACTTATGGTTGCCTGGAGACGAAATAGTACTCATTTCCTATGGTAGGAATTCTTGGAATCTATAGAGTCATGATTATTCTCTTCAGATAATTTGTAGTGTGATGTTCACCACAATCCCTATTGAATCTCAATGGCTTTGGGCGTTTTCTGTAAATGCAATTCTGATTGCCATTGCTCAAAGGCTTCCTTTGTTGACTCGCTCTGGGTGGGTACATGCTGGAGCTCTTGGAACAATCCTTTTGGGATGCTTGGGTTGGAGCGGGTGGTTATCCGTAGTTGTATACCTTCTACTTGGCTCATTGGTTACAAGACTTGGTTTCGCCCGCAAACAAGAGAAAGGATTGGCAGAAGCACGAGGTGGTCGTCGAGGACCAGAGAACTTGTGGGGGTCTGCAGCAACAGGTGCATTTCTCGCGATTTTAGTAGCTGCAGAACTTGGTTCAAAAACACTATTAATTGTTGGATTTGCGGCAAGCTTTGCTGCCAAACTGGCTGATACTTTTGGTAGCGAAATTGGTAAGAGGTGGGGAAAGAGAGCAGTTCTTATAACGTCACTACGTAATGTCCCTGCAGGGACTGATGGTGCAATAAGTCTTGAAGGGACATTTGCTAGCGTTTTAGGGAGCTTGATAATGACAACAGCGATTGTTGGTCTTTTTTATATGGATATAGGACCGTTTGGAGCGGTGATTTTTTTCTCAGGCTTTTTTGCAACTTTGTTTGAAAGTCTTCTTGGTGCGGTTGTCCAACAACGATTGAACTGGTTGACAAATGAAATGGTTAATGGCCTTCAAACAAGCTTTGCCGCAGTATTTGCGATGGTTATCGTATCTAGATTGATTTAATTGCTCGGTTTAGATTGATTCAAATGATAGACGGAGTTAATGTCTCTAATTGATTCAGTTCTGCCCATTGAAGAAGAGATGGCCAATTCATAACTTTCTGTGCAATCCAATCATGGCCTTCCGAATTGAGATGAATGCCATCAGGCTCAATCCACTTCAACCAATCAGCTTCAGAGAGCATCGCTTTATGAAGAGGTAGAAAAGGAATGTTTTGTTCTAAGCAGGCCTCTTCAATCTGTGCCTCATAAATTGACCCAGCCTCATTTGAATACCAAAGGCAATCTGCGAATGGCATGACTGCTTCGTCAACAGGTGTGATTCCCATTACCATTACTTTTGTTTGATTGTTTACTTTTCTAAGGACTTGATTTAGTCCAAAGCTAAAAGCGTTAGAAGAAAGTTGAGGACGACCATCTGGTCTACCTACTCTTGCCGTATCATTGATTCCTACCGAGAGTAAAACCCCATCTGGGACTTGTCTTCGTAACTCCCCACGACATTCCCATTCTCTTTGCCAACGTTGCGCAACGTTCTCCAGTCCATCGCCTCGTACTCCTAAGGGGTATAAAACTGGAGCTTCTGGCAAGCTCATCCATTTGAGACGAAGCCGCTCGCACCATCCACCTGATTCACGATCTCCCCAGCCATAGACGTTGCTATCTCCGATGATTACGAGTCGTTTTGTTTTATGTGGCATTAAACAAATAGGGTGGAATTAGCTCGTTGAAGAACAGTGCTGCTTGTTTTGGTTGGCATAAGCCAGTGCTCTCTTGTTTTTTCGCTAATGGTTTCACCAATCAATGTAAGGGTTGTATAAGTAGTAGTCACTAAAGCCACTTGTGCCCAGGCAAATGAGCTTAGTGATTCTTGTAGTTGCCATCCAAGGCCAACTCCTCCTACCACACCTACCACAGCAGTCTCTCGTAATAGAACATCCGTCCTGTAAGCAGCATAAGATAGATATCGCTTGCTTTGGGGACTTAAATATCCGTAAAACCAAGCTAAACGTTTGCCTGAACCAGTTGAATATATTGCAGTATATCTTTTGCTGCTTTCATGGTTTCCTCCTTCTTTGAGAAGGCGCCCCATTACACCTAGACCGTGAAGTCCAAGTGCTAGAGCTGCGACTGAAAGACTAGGACTAGTACAAAGTAATAAAAGAAGAGCAGATAATGGAGGTGGGATTAATCTAAGAAATGCCCAAACGAGGCTTTGAATTGATGTACCTAGTTTTGTTGGAAATAATAACAGGCCTAGAGTAGGCGTTCCTATTGCAATACCTGCTGCTAATAGAGTCATTAAAAGTGTATTGCTAATAAGGTTGATCCAAGGCAATTCAAAAATAGCTTTTTTCACTTCGTTGAAATTTGGAGGCGTAAGCGGATTCAAGTTCATACTTGAAATTAAATGAACATCAAGTGCCTCAAGCCACAAGATACTTATGAGAAATAATGTCAGCATCATGCCTATTGAAATGCAGAATTGTTGTTGGGTCTTGTGGGATGTTGAGGACGATTTTTGCCACCATATTAAGAAAGACTCTAATGAAACCATTACAGCACCAAGCATCCATAACGATGTCCACATTTCCCTAAATTCAAGAGATTGAAGAGTTAGATACAATTCAGTGCCTATTCCTCCCATTCCAAATATGCCAAGTATGGTGGCTCCACGTAATGCGCATTCAAGGCGATAACCACCATAACTATTAATGATTGGTATCATTGGTGGCAAAAGAGATGTCGTTATAGTCGAAAGAGTTTTCCCACCAACTTGAGTAATGGCTATATGAGTCTTGATATCTAAACTATCTAACTGATCACCTAAAACTCGTGCTACTAAAGATGAATAGGGGATACTTATTGCAAGAATCGCAACCCATGGATTGATCCCGAAGACTTGCAGTAGAAGCAATCCCCAGATGAGTTCATGAACACTTCTAGGGATAGCTAAAAGTCGTCTAATGATACTTGCTTCCCAATTGCCAGTGCCTAAACTTTGCCAAAAGACTTTGGAACTAAGTAGTGCAAGTAATAAACCTAAAAACATGCTTATTATCCATGCCAAAAGTGCGGTAGCAATAGTTGTTTGTAGTCCTCGCCATGCGCTTTGAATAACTACTGGATCGAGTGATGGATGAAGAGCTGCAAAAAAGAAGTTATATAAGACATGAAGGCCACCACCATGCACGTCTGCTATGACTCCATTAAGTACAGGGATAAGTGCTAGTGCTGGCAAAATGCAAAGAATTGGTGCTGAAATGTTTAGATTTTTCATTGATTCTTATAGAGCCTTCTGACTTCAGAAGATATCAATTTTGTTGATGGAAGATCGAATACTATTTGCCCGCTTTTTAATCCGACAACACGGTTGAAGTGCATTATGAGGTCAGGACGATGAAGACTGACTATGCAAGTTTCTGGAATATGGATTGAAGAATTGTTTTTCTTTCCTATTAATAATTGCAATGTCTCATTAACTAGTGCTGGGTCAAGGTTTGAAAGTGGTTCATCAGCAAGCATAATTTCTGCCTCTTGCCTTAATAAACGCGCTATGGCTACTCTTTGACGTTGCCCTCCAGAAAGTTCCTGAACAGAAGTTTGTAGGAGCCCTTCGTTTAATCCAGCTGCCTTAAGACAGGTTAGACAGCGTCTCGTTTCAATCAGCCCTAGTAAATTCCTAATAGCCCATAGAAAATTGTTTCGTCCTAATGCTCCGATATTTACATTTTGAGAAACATTTAGTTCTTCTATTAGCCGAAGATCTTGCCAAAGAGTAGCTATTTTTTGTCGTTGTTTTGATGTCAAGCAACGTACGTCACCTCCTCGCCATGTAACACTCCCTGCATCTTGTTGAAGAGAACCATTTGCGACAGCTAAAAGAGAGCTTTTTCCTGCACCACTTTCTCCTAGAAGGGCAATTTTTTCGCCGAGATTGATTGACAAATGAATATCTTTCAATCGATAACCATCTTTCCCTTTTAAATAAACTCCTTTAAGCTCGATTAGTTGCGTCATTTAATCTTGCCAAGTTGACGTCCTATCTTTTCTATATCTTTATATTGGTAGTCATATGCAGGGATAAACCTATTTGCGTTGAATAGATTCAGAATTTCTTCTTGAGACTTTGTTTTTCCATTTATCCCTAAAAGGGTAGTTTGTAGACTTTGGGTGAACCCTTTGCCAAATTTTTTATCAAGGTATGGTTGAGCTAGCCAGTGATAGTCAGAGTAGAAAGGTGTTTCCCAAATGACACTTACCTTTGAAGTATCCACTCTTCCTCTCTTTATATTTGACAACCAGACTTGTTTGTTTAGAGCACCAGCTTCATAAGATCCACTTTCTACCAGCACTATTGTTGCATCGTGACTACCACTAAAACCTGGACGACTACCCTTGAAATCACTTAAAAGTACTCCTGATTGATTAAGGTAATGTTGTGGCATTAGCCGGCCTGATGTAGAACTTTCTGAGCCGAAAGTAAATCGCTTTCCTTTCAAGACTGTAAGTTCCGATTGTTTGTTTATTCTTGGTATTCCACTAGCCACATTAGCGATAAAAACACTCTGGAAGTTGGGATCAATATCTCTTTGAGCTATGACTTTTGCTCCTGGTGTTTGGAGTCGAGCCTGTACTCCTGTAAGGCCTCCAAACCAGACCAAGTCCAAACTACCTGTCCGAAATGCACTAACAGCTGCTGGATAACTTGTCACAGCTACATATTTAACAGGTACAGCTAGCTTCCTACTTAATTCATCTGAAAGGATTTTATATAGGCGATTTAAGCGCTCAGGGTTTTGATCTGGAATTGCTCCAATAAATAATGTTTGTTGAGCCGATGGAGCTCTAAGGCTGAATAGAAAGTTGATTACGAGGAGAAGTCCTAGAAAAAACCTGCGGCGTCTTAGGTACATTCTGAAATTTAATGACTTGATATCAATGATCTTATTGCTGTTCAATGAAACTTTTAAAGCGGCCAATGCCATCTGCAATTACTTTGCTCGAAGCGGCACAAGATAGCCTTACACACCTATCGTCTCCAAAAGCAACTCCAGGAATTAATGCTAGTCCAACCTCTTCAAGTATACGTTCGCAAAATTGTTTTGAACTGGGGACATGATGAGGTAATTGTGGGAAAGCGTAAAAGGCTCCTTTAGGAGGGACAAGGGATATGCCGTTAATAGCTTTGAGCCCATTTATAAGAATGTTTCTTCGTGAGTTATATCTTTTGGCCATGGCTACAACACAATCGTTAGAACCTTCTAGAGCTGCTAGCGCCCCACGTTGAGCAAAGCTACAAACATTGCTAGTGCTTTGACTTTGTAATGCACTGGCAACTCTTAACACTTCCCTATTCCCAGACAAATACCCAATACGCCAACCTGTCATCGCCCATCCCTTCGCAAATCCATTGACAGTAAAAACTCTGTCTATTAGATCTGGTGCAACTGCGCCAAAACTGAGATGGGCTTCTCCATCCGCAAGTAGAAATTCGTAGATTTCATCAGACATTACTAAGACATGAGGGTGCCTTCTAATAATCTCGGCTATTGATTTCATCTCATCTAATGACATCACTCGACCAGTAGGATTGGCTGGTGAATTAAGTATTAAAAGACGAGTTTTTTTGTTTATTGAGGCTTCCAAAGCCATTAAGTCAAGAGCAAAGCCAGTTAAGGGTGAGGATGGGAGTTTTATAGGTTTTGCTCCTGCCAGGATGGCAATTTCTGGATAGCTCAGCCAGTAAGGGCTTGGTATTAAGACTTCGTCTCCTGCATTGAGAATCACCTGAAAAAGGTTATAGATGGCTTGCTTCCCACCATTGGTTACTAGAACATTTTCACTAGCTGTTGGGATCCCATTGACTTTTGAGAGTTTGGCAGCAATAGCTTCTCGTAATTCTGGATCACCTGATGCAGGACCATATCTGGTGACCCCATCGCGAAGAGCTTTTATGGATGCTTCAACAATAAATTCTGGCGTATCGAAATTGGGCTCACCAGCGCTCAGACTGCATATGTCCTTCCCTTCTTCCTTTAGAGCTTTGGCTCTAGCATTAATTGCCAAAGTCAATGAGGGTTGAAGGGATACCGCTCGTTGGGAAATTAATTGCGAGTGTGGCATTTTTGCATCATCTTTTAGGGATGTGCTCCTAAGAACATCATCCTGCCTGATGTTGTTTTTTAGACAACCTTTATTAGTTTTTGGCAATTTTATATGTCAACTTTTCAGCTCAGCTTGGTAATTGCTTCTCAGGAACCTCAAAAACTTGCTGAATTCTATGCTTTTGCTACAAAAGGAGACCTTCAATCTGGGGAAGACGTTCATCACTATCTGATTGTGAATGGCAATGGTATGCATATTCAGATTTATCGACCTTCAAAAAAGAGAGCTTGGTCAAATAAATTTGCTGCCACATCACTTTGTCTTCAGCAATCACCTTCAATTGATCCGTTAGCTCAAATAGATCAGTGGATATCCAGACTGGTATTAAAAGGGGCAAGTGTCGTGGAAGAGCCAAGAAATGAATCTTTTGGAGCTGAATGTTGGCTATCTGATCCTGACGGGAACCATTTTTTGATTTTTGCTCCTATCATTAAGAAATAACGGTTTAGCATTCTGAAGTTTCTGACGAATATTCCATTGGTAGCCGAATTAGTTAACCCGAATCTATTTTGTGAATGTTGTGGACTTGCTAAATCCTCCACTAATGTTGTTGTTAATCGTGGAAATCCTCTAGCCCGTTTGATGGTCATTGGCGAGGCCCCTGGTGCGAGAGAGGACGCTTTAGGTGATCCTTTTGTTGGTAGATCTGGAAAGGTTTTAGATCAGTTATTGGTAGAGGCAGGTATTAACCCCGAGAAAGAGGCTTATATATGCAATGCAGTCAAATGTAGACCTCCGAACAATCGACGCCCGTTGAAATCAGAGCTTCTTGCATCTTTACCTTGGTTGAATCAACAAATACAACTTGTTGATCCATGGGTTATTTCTCTGGCAGGCTCTACTGCTGTAGAGGCTGTATTGGGTATAAAAGATAAAATCAGTAGTCTTAGAGGTGTTTGGCAATATTGGCAGGGAAGAATGGTAATGCCACTTTTCCATCCTTCATATCTTTTGAGAAATCCCTCTAAGGTTGAAGGATCTCCATTCTCGCTTACTCGAGGGGATCTTCTCCAGGTGCGAAATAAGCTAAATGAATTTCAAGAAGCCATGTCTATGCCAATGTTGGATGATCGCGCAGGTTACAAGTCATGATTGCCAGTTTAGATAACAGTTTGGTTCAAAATTTAGCTGACTCTTCTCGGCGATACGACACTCAGATCCACCATCGCGTCACAAGAACGGTGATGGTTGGGAATATCTCAATAGGTAGCGAGCACCCTGTAAGGGTTCAGTCAATGATTAATGAAGATACTCTGGATATTGAGGGCTCCACTGCTGCTATTCGTAGATTGCATGAAATTGGTTGTGAGATAGTTCGGCTCACTGTTCCAAGTCTTGCCCATGCGAAAGCTGTAGGGGAAATTAGACAGAAATTAGAGAGGACTTATCAGGCTGTTCCTTTGGTTGCTGATGTACATCACAACGGAATGAAAATTGCTTTAGAAGTCGCTAAACATGTTGATAAAGTTCGCATCAATCCAGGCCTGTTTGTTTTTGAAACACCAGATCCAAATCGAACTGAGTTTACTCCTGATGAAAACAGAGCAATTGGTGAGAAGATTATTCAAAGATTTGAACCACTTGTAAATGTTTTAAAGCAACAAAATAAAGCACTTCGTATAGGAGTTAACCATGGATCTTTAGCAGAGCGAATGCTTTTTAAATTTGGAGATACTCCAGTTGGAATGGTTGAATCTGCTATGGAATTTATTCGTATATGTGACTCCCTAGATTATCATAATATCATCATTTCAATGAAGGCTTCTAGAGCTCCAGTTATGCTTGCAGCCTATAGATTAATGGCTGATGCCATGGATAAAGAAGGCTTTAATTATCCGCTGCATCTTGGTGTTACTGAAGCAGGGGATGGAGATTATGGACGTATTAAAAGTACAGCTGGAATAGCAACACTTTTGTCAGAAGGAATAGGAGATACAATTCGAGTTTCTCTTACAGAAGCACCGGAGAAGGAGATACCTGTTTGTTATTCAATATTGCAGGCAGTTGGTTTACGTAAAACAATGGTTGAATATATAAGTTGCCCAAGCTGTGGACGTACTTTATTTAATCTTGAAGAAGTAGTTAATAAAGTGAGAAATGCAACTTCTCATTTGACTGGATTGGATATTGCAGTTATGGGATGCATAGTTAATGGTCCAGGTGAAATGGCCGATGCCGATTATGGATATGTTGGGAAAGGACCTGGCGTTATTGCTCTATATAGAGGTAGAGATGAAATACGAAAAGTTCCAGAAGATGAAGGTGTTACTGCTCTGGTCGATTTGATTAAAGAGGATGGAAAATGGATAGACCCTTAAAGTTTAACTTTTCATATAAAAGATTAAAAGGCTTTTCGGAGCATTTCCTTTGCAGAAATAGCACATATATGTTTAAAAATAAACTTGCAAAGACTTTTATTCCAATGATCTTTGCAGTCTCATCCTCTAGCTTTGCTACTCCTAGTGTTAATGCTTTCCCAAAAAGTAATTCATTATTAATAAATGAAAGTCCTAAAGAAGTTATTGATCAGGTATGGCAAATTATCTATCGAGATTATCTAGACTCTTCTGGTAATTATGATTCAAAGCAATGGTTAAAACTTAGACATAAGCTTCTTGCAGCAAAGTATTCAGATAAATCTGATTCTCATGAAGCAATTAGAGGTATGTTGGCAACATTAGACGATCCTTATACGCGGTTCCTTGATCCTAAGGAGTTTCAGGAAATGAGGATTGATACATCAGGAGAATTGACGGGAGTTGGTATACAGCTTTCATTAGATAAAAACAATAATAATTTGATTGTCGTTTCCCCTATAGAAGGTACGCCTGCATTTAATGCTGGGATAAAGGCAATGGATGTAATTGTTTCTATTGATGGTCAGTCCACAGAGGGTATGAGTATAGAAAATGCGGTTAAGCTTATTAGAGGAAAAAAAGGAACAAAAGTCCTTTTAGTTCTCCAGAGAAATAGTCAACTAATTAAGGTGCCAATTATTAGAGATAGAATTGCTATCAAAGCAGTAGAGATTAAATTGAATGAGACGATAGGGGGACTGAAAATTGGATATATTCGACTAAAGCAATTTAATGCTAATGCAGCAAAAGAGATGAGAAAGGCAATAAAGGAACTTGAATTAAAAAGAGTAAAAGGATACGTTCTAGATCTTCGTGGCAATCCAGGAGGATTGCTGGA
>MDTE01059632.1_pt1 | contig 15898 bp, 9 predicted proteins | sample 811231 | NCBI WGS metagenome assembly MDTE01 (sample SAMN05326651, study PRJNA326480) | marine metagenome | isolation source: seawater | place: Indian Ocean: Red Sea | collected 2010
GTTATTTGGTGGAAGATAAAACACCTTACATCCGTTAATGTCAACAACTTTACCCAGTTCAGTATTTGGACATGTATCATTTGGGTTCCAAACGCCATCATGATCAAAGTCATCAGAGACATCACCAACGCCATCACCATCAAGATCAGTTTGATCTGGGTTGTATACTAAAGGGCTGTTATCAATAATATCAGGGACTCCATCTTCGTCTGTATCATCTGTTGGAAGTGCAGGCCTTGATTGAAGTTGAATAGCAGTAAAGACTCCTTCTGGAACTTGAATTTGAAACTGAGTCACTGGAATAGGATATTCCTCTGCCCCATCTTCAGTATTCTCATAGGTAATTTCAACCTCATAAATATTATCTTTATTATGATCTTGTGGGTTCTCATAATCTGGTGGATTAATAAAGTCCAGATAATCCTCCGGTTCCTCACCATCTGTCCTATCTAAACCACCTCCATCAGGAGTTCTAATAGTGAATAAATGCGCATCATTCCCTCCAGAAATTTTCTTTTTAATCTTCCATTTACCAACAACTCTATTGAATGGATTAAAGTATCTCTTGTAATTTACGTTTGACCCCCAATCTTCATTAACTATATCGAAAACAGAAACCTCAAAATTCCTATCAATTCTTTTATTTGGTATATCTATTATTTCAACAGCAACTAAAAGCTCTGAAAATCCCTCTGAACTTACAGCGGTAAGTGTGAGATAGTAAATAGGTTTGTATTCATAATCAACTTCTTCTAGTAATTTAATTGTATTGTTTTCAATTCCAAAGACTCCATCTTCATCACTAATTGTAACAGAAATATCACTACCAAAAATATCATAAACCTCATAAGTTGCAACAATTGTTCCTATTTCAGCATCTTCTCTAGTTTTATAAGTCACTGCTTTTATCACAGGATCGGGATCACAAGCATCTCCAATTCCATCATTGTCAAAATCATCTTGAGTTGAATTCACTACTTCAACACAATTGTCTTGAACGTCAGGAATCCCATCTTCATCTGTATCTACTTCAAAAGGAGCACATCCTTTTTCATTAACCTGTTCTCCAGCTGGAGTATTAGGACAAAAATCAAAATCATCTAAAACACCATCTCCATCTGAATCAATCTGAATGAATTGATAAGTTAAACTTTCACTTCCAGAATAAGCATTTCCTGCTAGGTCTGTTCCACTGACTGTTAAAGTGAATGTGCCTAATGGTCCTGTTGGATTCCAATTATAAGTCCAATTAGTAATCCCCCCGGTAGCATTAGAGACAGCTGTCATTGCTTGTATAGTTGATACTCCATCAGGATCCAAAATTTTAATAAGAGGGAAAGAGCTCATTGGTTCACTAAAAGAAGCAGTGATATTGATGTTGGAAGTTGAGTCTATTTGATTGCCTGAAAGATCATCTGAAAGAACTACTGTTGGCGTAGTAGTATCTGTCACTGTATTTAGATTAACTGTTTGAGTCACTTGAAGACTAGAAACAGGATTTCCTGCAATATCATAGCTATCAATTAAGGTGACACTAAGAGTTTCAGTTGATTTAGTATTTCCGCCAATATTTATGCCAAGATAATATACCTGTCCATCTGTGATACTGGAATCTGTTACTGTTAAAGTAAGTGGATTTTGACTAGATAATTTACCGCCTGAACTATTTAAACTCAGAACAAAATCCTCTTTAACGATTCCCCCGGAAGCTTGTTCATTGGTGTAGTTACTATAAAGATCTTCAGTGAATGTAACTGAAACGACCGTATTGCTAGCATTGATTGAAATATCATGAATCTTAGAATCTGTATTGTCTACCTTAAAGAAAAGAGCTGATGATCCTTTCCCGTCTCTATAATTGGGAGCATAAAAATCATAGAGCTGTTTAATCTCAGCTGCACTAAGTTGTCTGTCATAAAATAAAATAACTCCAATATCAGCATTAGGAACATATGAAGCTCCATCATTTCTAACCCAGCTTATAGCAAATCTATTGTTTGCGCTATTTGAAATATTATTTGTCATATCATCTGTCTTTTCAAGTTCTCCATTAACATATACACGCTCTTTAGTTCCATCGTAGGATGTTGCTAAAAACCAAAATTGATCAGTTGTTGGAGATACTCCAGTTGCATCATCCCAGGTTCCTCTCCCTCCACAAGAACCTCCTCCAAATTTACCGTGAGGGTGATTAATTGAAAGTGGGTGGATTTGAGCTCCCGCACAAGATGCATCCGCTGGGCCATAGCTTAAAATAACTTGCTTAGATACTAAAGAATTTGGTTTAAAAAATGTAACCGCAGTATAAGCATCTGCACCAGTTACAACATTTGGACTTGTCGGCTCAGAAGCCATAGTTCTTAGACCAGAAACTCCTGTTGTACTTAATACTTTTTTCCCATCAGAAGTTTTAAAAGTTGGCTTTGTTCCTGTAAAAATAAGATCGTGACCATTCCCTGATAAATCAAACCAGCGATCAGTTGTATTTAAATGTTGATTATTAGAATCCAGGTTTAATTTAAGTCCATTTGTTATCAAAGAAACAGCTGGATTCCCTGCAAGGTCTGTCGCTGAAACCGTCACTGAAACAATGTCAAAATCAATTCCTGAAGGAACATCCCAATCATAGTACCAAACACTTTGAGATGAGAGTGTCATCGCTGTATCAGTTACAATTCCTGAAATACTTATAAGTGGAGTAGGAGACATTGCCTCACTAAATGTTGCTGTTATTCTAATATTATCATAGCCTGAAACCATAAGGTCTGGATGATCATGACTGAGTGATATAGTTGGAGAGATAGTATCAGCAAGTACATTTAAATTTACTGTACTTGTCACTTGAATGGATTCAATTGGATTTCCTGCTATGTCATAGGTATGAGTCACAACACTTATTGTAAGTGACTCTGCCCCAGTCGCAACACCACTAATAGCAACATTTAGCGCATAAGTTTTCCCGTCTGTTTCAGCTGAATCCGTGACGGTAAAACTAAGAGGTGTAGAGCTATTTAAAACAGCTGTCCCGCCAGTTAAACTAAGTGAAAAATCTTCTTTAACAATAGTCCCAGAAGCTTGATAATTCGAATAGTCACTAAAAAGGTATTCGGTAAATGTGACAGAAACTATCGTATTTGTTGGATCTACAGAAATATCATGAATTTTAGAAGGGGTATTGTCTACTGTAAATGTGATGCTTTCGGAGCCAGAATAAGAATTGCCTGCAAGATCCGTTCCAGAAACAGTAGCTGTCGCAGCTGAGGCTAAATCGATTCCATCGGGAACATCCCAGTCATAATACCATATAGTTGTTGTAGAGGCTGTCATGATGGAATTGGTTACCACACCTGTAATATTTATTGTAGGGGAAGCCATCATTGGCTCACTAAACGTTGCTACTATTTTAAGATTATCATAATCAGAAACAATAAGATCAGGATGATCCTCAGTCAAAGAGGTAAGCGTCGGAGAGATTGTATCCGGTACAAGAACTGCGGTGTTACTTATTTGTGATGCCCACTCATAAGGGTTCCCTGCAATATCATAGGTGTCTGATGCAACATTAACAGTTAATGTGTCTCCATTAGCTATTCCTCCTGTAAAGCTAAATTCAAAAGTATATCGCTTCCCATCAGTAAGAGCAGTTTCTGTTACTGCCATACTATTTGGAGTAGCACTTAAAAGAACTGCTGTAGAGCTACTCATTGTTAAAGTAAAATCTGTTATAGTAACATTGCCACTAGCAGTAGCCCCCGAATATGTGTCAAAAAGATCTTCAGTATAAATAACATCAACTTCTGTATTGCTTGCATTTACAGTTACACTATAAGTTGTTGATGGAGTATTATCTACAGTAAACGTGATGCTCTCGGAGCCAGAATATAGATTTCCTGCAAGATCTGTTCCAGAAACAGTAGCTGTTGCTGCTGATGCTAAATCGATTCCATCTGGAACATTCCAGTCATAATACCAAACACTTGTTGTAGAGGCTGTCATAACAGTATTGGTTGCAAGTCCTGAGGAGATATTTATGGTAGGCGAAGAGCTCATCGCCTCATTAAAAGTTGCAGTTATTCTAACCGTATCATAATCTGATACAATCAGATCAGGATGATTTTGACTAAGTGAAACAGTTGGAGATATAACATCTGCTGTTGCCTTGAATGTGCCAATATATATCCCCTCCCCATAAGTCGATGCAACAACCCTGTTATCCGATGCACTTGCTCCCCTGTACTGAAGATCATTCACCCGAATATCAGTCATTCCGTTATAGGATTGGCTCCATGTGGGGCTTGCTGATGAGAGAAAATTTGTTGTCTTCCATACTCCAAGATCAGTTCCTATAATAACCTCTTCTGTTTCAAAAGGATTCTGTAAAATAGCCCAAACAGGAAGATCAGGCAGGTTCCCTTCTTTTGGCGCCCATGATGATCCTCCATCTGATGAATAATAAATATTTTCAACTCCGTAGTTGTAAAAAGTAGCAAAGATTTCTGATTCACTAGCCCCTATATGAATATCGGATACACTCCCTATATAATCAGCAATTTGAGTTATTACTGGTCCGCCAGTATTAGCTCCTGTAATTCTTAAAATCTTACCATTGTTGAGCCCAACAAAAAGGGTAGTGGATGTGGTTGTATAGGTAGAAATCTCAAAACAAGTTGGTTTACCACCATATGCATTAATATCAATTGTTGAACTAGTATGACTCCCTTTCAAATCAAACCATCTTCTAATTTTAAAATCTGCAGGCCCATAAGTTGTCGCATTGGCATATAAAATATCCAAATTTGAATCAAGTCCCATTTCATTAATAAAACTTCCCTCTTCTCCTGCATAATTGCTAGGGTCTGAAGATCTTGAAAGATATTTAATGGGCCATCCTGGTTGGGTAAAATCTCTTAACATTACCCCATCATTATAGACATAATTAAGAATAATATATGAGGGGGATACTTGATCAACAAATGAATAGGCTCCATCTCCAGTTGATATGGTAATTCCGCCAACTGTTTGACTAACTGTAGCTCCAAATGGAGTGGCCTCTAATACATAGCTCCCATTGTCTTGAGTCCCTCCAATTATATAATCATCAGAATAACCATGTGGAGTTTGTGCAACCCTATAAAACTGAGTCGTTATGTAATCTTTTTCTTGATCTGTAAATGTGCTCGTAGTTGTTGCTGAAGCAAGTGAACTGGTATAGGCAACACCTCCATCATTTACAACTATAGCCTGATCATTATTCCCTGGGCGAAAATAAATCCCGTGTTGATCTGCATGAACAATTGACACATTAAGTGCAGCCATGTCATTATTATTTGACCATTTCGATATTTGCTCCCAAGTTGTCCCTCCGTTTGCTGATCTAAACAAATCAATCCCTCCAACATAAACTATATTCTCATTGCTGGGATCTGTTTCAATTTCTAAATCATACCCTGACTGTCCTCTTGTAAAATCAGTCGCAGGAATACCTGTATCAGCAGCATTAGGTTCGTTCAGTTTTGTTGTGGTCGCAAACTTATCGGCAGTTACATATATTTCGGCTCCATCATCTGCGTCCTTTAAGAGAATGTAAAATTTGTTCCCATTTGTAGGGCTTGGTTCTATTTCAATCCTACGTTCTTTACCTGCAGTTGTCCCAGAATAATTCGGAGGACTATGTCTTGTAAAATTAGTTCCATCAGTACTTGAATAAAAATACCCTCCAGGATTACCATACATATTGCTTCTAGTACTTAACCAAATTTCATTTGTGGCAGGATGTATTTCAATATCATTAACATTTTCTGGATTTGTTGTTCCTGTATGAACTACATCAGCTACTCTTGACCAATTATCTCCATTATCTGTTGATTTATAAAGTCCATATGAGTAAAGTCCCATAAAGGTAATTATCCCTGAATCTTCCTCACTATTATAAGCTGATCCTATGGCAGCAAAAATTATTGTGTTATCAGGATTTGAATTATTATCTGAATCCCAGATGACAATGTCATTCACATAAAAAAATCCTTGTATGTAATTATGAGTTCCTGAAGCACCTTCATTTGTTGACATCGCAGTTTTATCACTCCCCAAAACACGTGCCCAATTAGCTCCTCCATCGGTTGATCGATAAATTCCATTTCCAAGAGCATCTGCACCAGTATATGATTCTCCTGTCCCTAAAAACATTTGGCTATGATTATTAGGATTTTGTTTAATTACAGAAACAGAAAGATTTCCTGGAACACCTGTAACTTTAGTCCATGAAACTGGTGAGGGATTATCTATATCCTCGTTTTTAAATAATCCTCCGCTAACACCTCCAGCAAAAACCCTGTCATAACTAGGACCATCAGATAAGTCCCAGAGCGCACCTCTAGTTCTGCCTCCTTGATCATTTGGACCAACAGAGACCCATGGATTGTCTCCTGATTCTCCAGGAACTTTACCTGATTGAACTGTTGAAGAATATTTCCCTTGATTAACTACTCTTTTGCTTTGAAGCTCATCATACAACTCATATTTTTTATTAGTTGGAGGATATCCTAAATAGGGATTCATGGTTAATTCATAAACATCAGTAAAATAAGGATTGGGAGGAAGTCCCTTCGCTTTTCTCTCTTTTTTACTCAAATATTTGGTGTTCTTGTAAGGGCTATTATCCATAAAATATTTATGCTTTTCTTTAGGTCCCATGACATTAGATGAAACAAAGAAAATTATTAGCAGACTAGAGAAAAGCCTTTTAAAAAATTTAGAAAATTGTTTCTTTTTCAAAATCTTAAGTTCTAATTTGGAACACTATCAGGTTGAAATCTATCAAAATAAATTCTGTCATACTTAAACTTAAATGATTGTCGAAAAATCTTATCCCCTTCCACATATTCTATATAATAATCTCGCTCACCGTCTTTATCATGATATACCCAAGATCCATCTTTGATTCCAGATTTATAGATTCCTCTTTTTTTAACCTTCCCACTTTCATAATAATACTTCCATACACCTTCCTTCTTTCCATTAACTAGGTACCCGTGACTCTCAATATTTCCATTATCATGATAAAAAGTAGATTTTTTCTGGGCGTTCAACCCAAAACTGAAAAAAAATAATACGATTATTGCCTTAATGTTCAAGTCCATTTCAATAATTGACAGAACATTAAATTTAATAAAAAGAAACTTTACTCGCTTATAAGAATTAGCTTTTCTTGCCTTCCATTAATGTAACGAAAACCATTTTCTCCGTAAAAACCAGCTTCTTCTAACATAATTCTAATGTCTTTTCCCCATTCTGAAATATAAACTTTTGTATTTAGTTCAATTGCATAAGAGGTGTTTAACTGAAGAGGATAATCTCCCTTGATTGGAACTCCATCTTGTGAATCCCACATGCCAAAAGTAGTCCCTGCAGAGTGACCAAAAGTTCCAAGAGGATGAGTGTAAATTTGAGGTCTAAGGCCTTCGGATTTAGCGTCTTTTATAGATTTAATTAGTGTTTCATTGCCGCTAACACCAAGTTTAAAATTATTGGTAAAAATATCTTGAACTCTATTCCCTTGACCTAGGGCTTGACTTAAAAATTTTGGAGCAGAATTTTCCCCTGGAGATAGAACATAGGCAAGCTGTTGACAGTCAGTATTAAGACTTAAATATGAAATTCCAAAATCACAATGAAGCAAATCGCCATGTCGAATCACATCATGTTTTGACAGCCCATCAAATGCATATAAATCACTATTATCGCTTCTTTGAACATCAACTGTTGGATGAAACCAAGTTTCTAATCCAAGACTTAAAACCTTTTCTCTCATCCACCAAACAACATCATCTGTTGTCGTCTCTCCAACTTTAATCACTTTATTTGAAAAAGCTTCTTTTATAATTGAGTGAGTAATCTCAACAAGTTGACTAAATAAATCCATTTCAAAATCTGTTCTTGTTTCAATCCAAGAAATAGCTAATTTTTCAGCTGAAACTATTCTTGCTTGATAATTTTTTGGCAAAGAGTTTTTTAAACCTTGATAATCCGTCGTTACAAGTCCATCAGCTAAAGCAAAATGTTCAGATATATTTACACCAATTTTATTTGGATTTTTTAAAACAATATAATCTGATAAAGCTTTCCACTGATCTGGTTCTTTGTCTTTATCCCAAATGGATGGAATCAATTTCCCAAAGGGATATCTTGTTATTGCTACTCTTTCAACTGAATTATTCTTTTTATCCAAGGAAAAAACCAAAATGGTTCTTCTTCTGGCGTTAAGCCATGTTGCCGGTAAAAGTGTTTTAATGATTGGATCCTCATTATATTCTCTTGTGATTATAACCCACATGTCAAGATTTGATTTTATCATCAGCTTTGGGAGAAGATTGTCTAGACGATCCTTTTGAATTTTATCAATTATATCAGCTCTAGACTTCAATGGCAATATTTCCTGAGAAATACCATTAGCAATAAAAGTGAAAAGAATTAGTTGAAGAAATAAAAATCTCATTAGTTTAGTTTTGGTGGTCCAGGAAGTATTCTAGGCTCATAAACAGGATTCGTTTTGTTGATTTTGAAATCTTTCTTTACCTCTTCGACTAATTTATTATCAGTATAAAGATCAGCCATTGTCATCCCTAAAGCTTTAGAGGCATATATCATTCCTTTGTGTCCAATTGACATTCCACTACATGCAACAACTGCCCATGAGTGCCAAGGCCCATCTTTTGCAGAAATAGTCGCCCGCATTCGAATGACTGGAACTACTTGACTCACATCTCCAACATCTGTTGAACCTCCTTGGGCTGGTTTTGTCTCCCTTAATTTTTGAACTCTCCCATCAATCCCTTTCTCTGGTTTTCCTGTTTCTCTTAGGATTGTATTTGCATAATCTATTTCTTGTTTAGAATATGTTATTGGGCCAAGTTTATCTAAATTCTTTTGCATTGCAACCTGTCCCGTTCTGTTAACTTGAATCTCATATATACCGGAAATAAGTTGCATTTCATAACCTACATCTGCCATCAATGCTGCTCCCTCAGCAATTTTTTTGGCTCTATTGTATAAAATATCAACTCCTGCACGATCATTCTCCCGAAGTCGCGTCCAAATTTGAGCATAATCAGGCACAACATTTACTACATCTCCAGCCTTTTCAACATGATAGTGAATTCTTGCCGTTGGATTAACATGTTCTCTATAATAATTTAATCCTGTTGTATAAAGCTCTAAAGCATCAACAGCACTCTTACCGTTCCAAGGATCAGATGAGGCATGTGATGCACTGCCATAAAATTTAAGCCTAAAATCTACTAGTGCTTTACTGCTTTGAGTTTCTGAAACAATTTCATCTCCAGGGTGCCAGTCCATACAAACATCTAAATCATCAAACAGTCCCTCTCTTGCCATCCATACCTTAGCGAATATGGTTTCCTCTGCAGGGGTTCCAAAGAAAACTACTGTCCCTTTTAAGTCACCTTTTTCTATTTGCTCTTTTATTGCAACAGCTGCTGCTAGACTAGCTGTTCCAAATAAATTATGTCCACAACCATGTCCAGCTCCACCAGGAATTCTAGCCTCACGAACAGGCTTACGTTTTTGAGAAATCCCTGCATTTGCATCGTATTCTCCTAAAATTCCAATTATTGGCCTACCTGATCCATACGAAGCAGTGAATGCAGTTGGAATATCAGCAACCCCAGTTTTGACATTAAAACCATTTTTTCTTGCATATTCAATCAAGTAACTTGATGACTTGAACTCCTGAAGAGAGGTTTCTGCAGCCTCCCAGATAAGATCACTTGTTTTAATCATATCATTTTTTTGATTCTCTATTGATCTAATGATTGATCTTTTGATTTCTTCAATATTTTGTGAAATAGAAATCTGATGAAATATTATAAGAGATAAAAAAAGTTGCATTTTTAATAATTGAATATTTCTCATTTTAAAATTTTTAATGATTTCTAATAAAATAAATATACGCCTTAATTTTTAGTAAAGAAATTTTAAGGATTGTTAATAAAATTTTAAAGTGTTAATGATTAGTTTGAATTTATCAAAAAAGTTTTTAGTTATATTTGATTTACCTTTTCTTATATTGATTTGGTTTATGGTTAATTAAAGCCCGCGTTCTTCTGAGCGTGGGTTTTTCATTCAGATAAATTATGAATAAAGGCTTATTTGTTTTTCTTTTTATTCTGTTTTCTAAAGTTCTCTTTTCACAGGATATAATAACTGATAGACCAGATCAAACAGAGAGTGCAGTAGTGGTTGGAGAAAAAAAGATTCAAATAGAAAGTGGTATTTTAAATCAGCAGGAAACTGATGGTGAGAGAAGATTATCTGCTCCTATAAATCTTTTTAGATACGGAATATCCAAAAAAGTTGAGCTTAGATTGAATCTAGAGCACTCAGAAGAAATAAATTATGGAATAGAGAGTATAGAGATAGGAAGTAAAATCAATCTAAATAAAAATCAAAATTCATTAACTAAAGTTGGATTTCTATCTCACCTACTTTTACCAAAGAAAGATGAAAATCTTGGCATTATGAACTTGATCTCCATTTCTCATGATCAAGTTGAAAACCTATCCATAGGATACAATCTTGGTTATACTTATTTCTTCAATGAATCTGGATTTTTAAAATATAGCATTGCATTAGGCACAGGTATTTCTAAAAAAATTGGGTTTTTTATAGAGACCTATGGTGAAGTTGAAAAATCAAAAATACCCAGATCAAATTTTGATTCAGGTTTTACTTATCTTGTAAAAGATAATTTACAGATTGATATTTCCTTTGGTATAGGAATTAATAATGAAATGAATTTTCAATCCATGGGTTTTAGTTGGAAATCAAAAAAAAATAAAACACAAACAAAAAGATAAATTAAAAATTTTTTTATGAAAGACATGCTTGTTAAACTCTATGAGCTCCCAGAAAAATGTTTAGAATTAGATAAATTAAAAAAGGATATAACTTTCAGAAGGCCTCTTGCAGCTGAAAAATCAATTCTATGCGATTGGGTGAAAAAAAAATTTGGAGATGGATGGAAAAGTGAAGTGGATATATCTTTTTCAAAACAACCAATTTCAACCTTTATTGCTGTTGAAAATGATAAAATTATTGGTTTTGCAACCTATGACGCAGCTTATCTTAATTTTCTGGGCCCAATGGGAGTATTGAAAAATAAAAGAAAGAAAGGTTTAGGGAAATCTCTTCTCTTTTTATCACTTTCTGCTATGAAAGAAATGGGCTATGCATATGCAATAATTGGAGGCGTAGGTCCTGCAGAGTTTTATTCAACAACTTTCAATGCAAAATTAATTGATGGATCTGATCCTGGTATTTATAAAGGATTATTGAGTGATGTCCCAGTATAGTAATGATTCTGATTCCAAATTATTAGAAAAATTTGGATATAAGCAAGATCTAAAAAGATCAATGAAGAGATTTTCTTCATTTGCTATTTCTTTTTCTTTAATTTCTATTTTAACAGGAATTTCGGCCAATTTTCACTTTGGTTATTCACAAGTTCAGGGTGTTGTAATATTTTCATGGTTACTTGTATTCTGTGGTCAATTTTTAGTTGCACTTGTTATGTCTGATCTTGCAGTAAGGTATCCATTATCAGGTTATGGTTATCAATGGGCGTCCAGACTAGTTAATTCAAAATTGGGCTATGCCACAGGATGGCTACTTTTAATGCAGTTCCTTACTGGATTCCCAGGAATATGTAAAGCCCTAGGCATTATTTTAAGTGACTTTTTTCTACAATTTTTCTCATTTGAAATCAACAGCACACTAATAGCAATCGGATTTATATGGATAGTTGCTTTTATTCATAAAAAGGGTATAAAAATTGTCTCTCATATAAATAATCTTGGAGTAATAACTGAAATCATTGGAGTTATTATTGTAATAATGATGCTTTCCTATTTCTTAAATGAGAACACAAATGAAATAGACTTTAAAAGTCTATACAGTGATTTAAATTTTTCTGAAATTAATTTTAAATCCTTTGCCTTATCAATTCTTTTAGGCGCATGGTGTCTAACAGGTTTTGAAGCTGCAGCAGATATGTCCGAGGAGACAAAAAACCCAACAGGAGTGGTTCCAAAATCGATCATAAATTCATTAATTTATTCTGGATTTTTTGGACTTATAATTATACTTCTTTCTGTAGTTTTTCTTCAGAAAGAGACTTACCTAGATATAGAATCTGAAAATTTACTTTATGATCTTTTTATCTTTGAATTTGGAAAAGAACTCTTTCTTTTTGTTTTGATTTTTATAATCGCTGCAATTTTTGCTTGTGCAGTAGCTTGTATGGCTACCGCCTCCCGATTGATTTTTTCTATGTCAAGAGATTCTGTTTTGCCCAAGTCTAAATGGCTAAGATCAATTGATAAAAATAAATCCCCTTCCAACTCAATATATATTATTAGTCTATTAGGGTCACTTTTTATTTTATTCTTTAAACAAATCGAAATTATTACTAGTGTATCTGCAATCTGCGGATATATTGGATACTGTGGTATTATATTTTCTTCGTTTTTTACAAAAAAAGAAACAGGTACAAAATCATTTTATTTTTCGAAATTTCAAATACCGATTAAAATAATATCGATGGTCTGGTGTTTATTTGTTGTAATTTGTCTAATCGTTCCCGGGCAAAATATTGATGGGTTTTCTACTGAATATATCCCAGCAATTTCAACTTTTGTATTTTTAGTAATTGGATATTTAATTTATTTAATCAAAAATCGTGCAGTATTTTAGTCTAAACACAAATGTAAATCAGCTGAGAATTGGTAATAATACCTCAAATGGAATAGGTAAAGAAGTTGGGAAATTTATTGTAGCTACAATGGATATCCCATGGAAAATTATAAAAAACAAATTGGGAAAGTCTCCTGAATCAATAATTTTTGTAGAAACTGTAGAAAAAAAATGGATTGATGAACAAATAAAAAAGTTACCTGAATTTGACTGTGTTATAGGTATTGGGGGTGGAATGGCAATTGATACAGCTAAATATATTTCATGGAAGTGTGAAAAAAAATTAGTTTCTATTCCTACAATTTTAAGTGTTGATGCCTTTACAACTCCTGCTGCAGGAGTGAGGGTTAATCACGAAGTAGAATACATTGGTAATTCTAGTGCTGATCCCCTAATTATAGATTACAATGTTTTAAAAACAGCTCCAAAAAATTTAAATATTGCTGGGGTCGGAGATTTACTATCAATACACACTGCGTCTTTTGACTGGGCTTATGCTAATTCAATGAATAAATCGGAATACCCATTCAAAGAGGAAGCTATCAATGGAGGAAAAAAAATATTAGATTATATATATGATAATATAGGAAACATAAGAGAAAACAACAATAATGGATTAAGAGCAATTGTTGAGGCTTATATATGCCTAAATACCATATGCTTGCCATTAGACCATTTTAGAATTGAAGAAGGTTCTGAACATTATCTTTTTTATGAACTAGAAGAAAGATTGAAAAGATCTTTTATCCATGGAGAAATAATTGGCTTAGGAATCTACTTAATGAGCAGGCTTCAAAAAAATAAATTTGATTTCATAACAAATGTTATGGATTCTGTATCATTGGACTACCATCCCGCTACAATGAAAATCAAAAAAAAAGATTTAATTGAATCTCTACTTAATCTTAAAACTTTTGTTAAGAGTAAAGAAAAGCTTTGGTATACAATAATTGATGATAGTGAAATTGATGAAAATTGGATAAGTGAGAACATAAAAGATTTGAAATTTTAATTTCCAATGGATCTGAAAATTAAAAATAAGGTTGCTTTTATCTCAGGATCCTCATCCGGGATAGGATATGCAACTGCTAAAGTTTTACTCAATGAAGGTGCTAAGGTTTATATCAATGGGAAGGATAAAAAAAAATTAGATGATTCTACTGAAAAACTAAAAAAATTATTTCCAAAATCTGAGATTTTTTCTGTTTGTGGTGATTTTTTACAAGAGAATCAAGTAGATGAAATAATAAAAAAATTACCCGATATAGATATCCTGATAAATAACGTTGGAATCTATAAATCGCAATCATTTTTTGAAACAAAGTTTAACGACTGGATGGATCCTTTTACAGTTAATTTTATGAGTGGAGTAAAACTCTCAAAAAATATTCTCCCGGCAATGCTATCAAAAAACTGGGGGCGAATAATTTTTATTTCAAGTGAATGTGCTTATTTAGTTCCTGAAGACATGATCCCCTACAGCGTAACTAAAGCTTCGATGCATGCATTATCAAAAGGACTCGCTAATCTTACTAAAGGTACTGGTGTAACTGTTAATGTTATAGTCCCAGGATCAACCTTAAGCGAAGGAGCTGAAGAATTTTTAACTTCCCTCTCAAAAAAGGATAAGATCTCTCTTGAAGAAGTAAAAAAAAGATTTTTTAAAAATGTAAGGACCTCTTCTTTGATTAACAGATTTGCAAACATGGAAGAGGTGGCAACTACCATCGCATATTTCTCTAGTCCACTATCTAGTGCAACAAATGGTTCTATCATAAAAGTAGAGGGAGGTAGCACTAGTGGCCTGAGTTAAAAAATATTTATAATTTAACGCTATGTTAAGAAAAGATTTTATAAAGAATTTATCATTAGGAGCATTTGCTTTTCCTTTTTTTAAAAATTCACTTACTAATAATTCTGAAGGTGATAATTTTTTTAAAATTTCACTTGCTCAATTTTCACTTTTTAGATTGATAAGGTCTGGAGAGATGAATCCATATGATTTTGCAAAAATCTCCTCTGAACTAGGTTTTACAGGACTTGAATATATGAGTGCCCTGTATAAGGGAGGATTCATGAGTGATTCAAAATTTTCTCTTGCAGATGCCATTAAATTTGCTGATAAAAGCAATTCCCTTGCAAAAGAATATAATCAAGAAAATGTGCTAATCATGGTAGATGCTGAAGGAAATCTTTCTGCTGAAAATTTCTCTGAAAGAGCCACTGCAATAGAAAATCATTATAAATGGATTGATTCTGCAAATAGGATGGGATGTCATTCGATCAGGGTCAACTTATATGGGTCAAATGATCCTGATACATGGAAAAAATCATCGCAGGAAAGTCTTAACTCTCTGTGTGAATATGCTAAAGATTTCGATGTGAATATAATTGTAGAAAATCATAATGGACTTTCCTCAAATCCAAAATTACTTGTTGACGTAATTAAATCTCTAGATTTTAAAAATTGTGGTACCCTTCCAGATTTTGGAAACTGGTGTATTAGACAAGATGAAGAAAAAAGAAATGAATTATTAACTCTTTACCAAAGGGAAAAGCCGCCAAGTGATGATGAGATAAAATCAATTGGGGATATATGTATTGAAAAATATGACTCTTACAAAGGAATGGAAATAATTCTGCCTTATGCAAAAGGCGTTAGTGCAAAATCTCAATTTTTTGATCCCCAAGGAAATGAATCTTCAATAGACTATGATAAAATGTTATCCTTGGTGATAGAGTCAGGATACAAAGGTTATATAGGAGTGGAATATGGAGGGTTTTTAATGTCTCCTATTGATGGTACTATTGCAACAAAGAATCTTCTTAACAAGACTTTAAAAAATTTGGTTTGAATTATTCAATAATACATTTAACATCTATAACTTTATTAACTAATTATTCCTAATAATATGATTTCAAGATTAAGCCCATTTCATAGTTTTTTTTGTTTGTTTTTATTGTCCTTAATTCTTTTTTCTTGTAGTTCAGAGTCAAAAGAACTAACACCGTTAGAAAAATATGTCAAAACACCTACAGAAGATTTTTCATATGAAATTAAAGATACTTTATCTGGAGATAAGTGGAAAGCATATCACGTTAAGATGTATTCAGGAAAGTGGCTTGATGA
>MDTE01094605.1_pt1 | contig 15897 bp, 14 predicted proteins | sample 811231 | NCBI WGS metagenome assembly MDTE01 (sample SAMN05326651, study PRJNA326480) | marine metagenome | isolation source: seawater | place: Indian Ocean: Red Sea | collected 2010
TCCAGATGCGGAGCAAGATCCATGATCCCTTTATTTACCACTTTGATATCGAGTTGTTTTCTCATCAATGCTTCCCATCCTGCTGGATCGTAAAGCATCGGTCCAAAAACTTCCTCAGGATTTTTATTCTGGTTCCTGTATTCGATAGCCTTTTCATGATGCCATCGCTTGAGTTCGTTAATTTTTGCATCGATTTTGTTGCTAACTACCATGCGATCACTACTCCTCCATCCATTGATCTAGAGTCATTTGGTCTGGGTCGCCGGTCCGTCCTTCTCGTCTTGCTCGCTGCATTCCTGCTTGCTCGTTCCACACATCAAAACTAGTTCTTTCTTGATCTACTACTTCCAAGACCCTTGCCCTTTCTGTCGCCACGACTGACCTTGCGTATTCGTTATTTTCGAACTCTCTATCTAACTCATCGAATCTTTCGTGGACTTCTGATGGTCGGGGAATTAAATCTCCCTCTGCTCGCCAGTCTGCAATAAAGTCATCAGCCATACTTCGAATCATTCTGTTAATGTATAACCTGTTATTCAACTGATCATCGTCTAATGTACTGTCTGGCCTTTGCATATGCCGTAATACATTAACTATCTCAGCGTCACTTCTGCCACCTGGGCCATTACCTTCTTCGGTTAAAATCGCTGCTTCTGATCTTACCACATCGAAAATGCTCTCTAATAAGTACAATACAAATGCTCTGTCATTCTCGGACATCGCATAATTGTATTTGCCTCTAGCGGTATCTTCTACCTCAATAAAGATTGATAGCAGGTTTAGCGCATCGTCTGAAAGATCTTGATAGTCTGTTCGGGAATATTGGTGAATCATCTGATCTATTATTGCCAATATCTCGTCCTTATCTATTTCTGTTATCCCTCGGTCTTTCATTTTATTATCTTTGTCCGGTCTCTTTTTCTTTGCAAAGAACGTTGAATCCTTCAAATGCGCCGCGATAATAAATCGTACGTTGTTCCAATAACTTTCGTTGGCTAGAACTCTTTTACCGGTATCGATTTTTATAAGTTCACTGTCTGGCTTCTCAACCCTAGCAACTACTTTGCCAAGTCTACCTGGCTTATAATCACCATCTCTATTCTTCTCTTGATAGACTTGCCTCGGAGTAGCAGTGTTTAGAACCTGACGAAGACTCACCAAACTTCCTACAGAGACTCTGGCCTGTTTATCGCCTAGTTTGAAAACAATCTCCTTTGATTCGTTCACGTCGTGTGGTATACTAGCGAGTTGCTTGAATGCTAGACCAAAGCGGTCTGTCTTCTCAAGGAAAGCATGAATATTTTCCTTTAATGCATCCATTACTGCAAGAACAACAGGCTTAGGCCAGTATGGTGGAGGAGTCGGTCGGAAGCCTGCAATGTCTCTTTGGTAAGTGACTTTTGACTCTGCGGTCAATTCACTAAGAGAACTTGCAATATTTGCATCCCTTCTATCACCCAAATAAAGTTCTCTGAGTAGATTCAGATGTGCTGCTGGTTCTGTTGTTGCCAGTACATCTTCTTGGGCTAAGAGCAGTCTATTCAGTTCTCTCCTTTCTGGAACCAATAATCTATCAATTAAGCCTTGTATTCCGCCTCTTTGTATTACACGAGAGCGTAGTTCACCAGCGCTTATTGCATCATCTGCATTGTCTGGGTGTTCCTTGACAATCTTCATTATGCGCTTGATGAGTTTCTTATCCATTGCTTGGATTGCTAGACTTTGTCTCTGGAAAACCGGGTGAGCAATCAAAGCATAATCTTTGCCTTCGTAGAAGCAATTTGCATGAATTGGAAGCATAGCAAGCAGTTTCTTCCATTGTGGAGTATTTGCGTAATCTCCCTTGAACCGACCTAGAGTCTTTTCTGTTGTCTCCCAGTAATCACCATGCCTCATTGCCTTTAGCAAATTTGTGTTAGCAGTAGAGACAACCAGATACGGAGTCAGAACATCGTCTACGAAGTTCGTGATGTTGTCTGGATTATCCAAATCATACATTCTAACTATTCTTGCTCGATCCATCAACTGAGTACTTTGTTTGTTATCAAGACCGCCGCTGATCTGAAACTTATCTCCTGCCCACATCTTGATTGCTTCGTCAGGAGAGAGTATTCCTCGATATCCGTCATTCATGTCGGGTCCGAAGAAAGTTCTTGCTGGGTTGGGAAGAATTGGATGTTGTAGTGTTCTTTGTGCGTTAGCATATGTTTGCAACAATGCTGCGATCTTTGGGTCAGTTCCTTGCGAACCAAGATTGTGACTATCGTCTGTGTAAAGGAGTTTTGTGGTTGTATTCAATGCGCTGAACATACCGTTCTGTGCTGCTAGTCTATTTAGCATAGAAGGATCTATATCCTTAGGTAGTAGTTGTGCTACATTATTACCTATTCTATTATTACCTGTATAACTAGGATATCTCCAATCTGGTGAAGATACTGGATAAGCAGAAGTATCTGCGTCAATAAATCCTCTTTCTGCAGCCCTTTCTGAAAGCATACCGCGCTCGTGGCCTGGGTTATTTCTTGTTCCAGATATAACTAAGACCTCATCGAAAGTCCTACTAGTCAAATCACTCAAACTAATTGGTGTTCCATTGGTCTCTTGAATCTTATAATTATCCGTCGATCCGCCAGGATTCTGTCTTGCAATAGTGGACTTTACCCATCTATGTGCATTTAGGAGAGAACCTCCTGCTAAATCTCTTGGAACCTTAACTCTCATTCTATCACTGACCGATTTGTTTTCGTACTTCTTGGTAATACGGTGAGGAATCTCTTTCGCTCTTTGGTACAACAAACCGGTCATGGGTATCTTTAGATGGAGTCATAACAGGCATTCCGTAGTAGCCTAAGAATTCCTCGAATGCTTTCAGGAACTCTTTGTTAGCCTTAGCCTTCTTTGGCATTAGTGTTTTCTGATCTGGCTTTAGTAACGGGTGAGCAACTGCTTTGAAGTGACTCTTTGGGAATCTTATTCGATATGGTGCTTCTTCGCCTGTTTTCTTCAAGGTACCCATTTGCAACATTTGCCCAGCAGGTAGGTGCTTGGCAACTCCACGACTCCAGAAACCTTGTCCTTTCTTCGACTTACCAGTTCCATGTCGAGTTTCTCCTTTCGCTTTGCCCTTTCCAGGCTCTCTGCGCTTCATGTTAAGTTGTCTTTTATCATGGAGTTCGACGTAGAGAAAATTTCCCCTACCAACTCCTTTTGCCTTAGCCTTAGTCTTTCTAGGATTGTTCCGCTGGCCACGCCCTCTTTGTTGATTACGCCCTCTTTGTTGATTACGCCCTCTTTGTTGCCCTTGACGGCCACCGCCTGAACCAAGTCCTTGTCTGATACTTCTAGCGGCACGACCTGCTTCGGATTGGTCACCCACTCTCAAGTAGTCTTCCTCGTAGTTTACAAGTGTCCAAGCGTCTCCACCACCGCCTTTGCCTCCGCCACTTTTTCCTTTCTTACCGGCTTTGGTTCTTACTGCTAAGTAAGCGGGTGTCACATCACTTTGACTATGAGCGATTGCAATTGTTGAATACTTATCTTTGTGGTCTTTATGAATTTGCATTTTCTTGTTTTCATCCAGATGATGTTCTGGTACTCCTATTGCCCAACCACCTATCTTTTCGTTGGATAGTTTCTTTATTCCTGCTACGTTATTGCTAGCAATATCGACCATGTTCTTGTTAGAGAGTTTGAATTCCATGTAAGAAACATCTTGACCAGTTGCAGCACTCACATCTCCACCAGCCGCTGCAATTTGTACGCCTCTTGCTCTGTAGTTGTAAGGTGGTGCTTGTAAGGTCATCAAAACTGTTCTGACTGACACTGTGTCACCTGCTGCATAGTCTGCTACAGCAGTTCTCATAAGTCTCGCTGAAAGAACTCCTTGTTGCTCATTAGAAGTTGTTCGGAACGCATAAGCATCTCCTTCTAAGTCCAATGCTCTTTGCATCTCAAGAACCATCTCTACCTCAGCGGTATCGAGAGGAACATATCTGCTTTGGAACTCAGAGTATATTGCATTTCCTTCGTCTGGGTGAAGTCTAAAGAGTGTGTAAAAATTGTAAGTTCTGATCGGAAGTGAGCGCAGTATATCGAAAACTAACTTGTGCATAACTTCCTGCTGATTTGCTCCATAGCCTTGTTGAGCAAGAATATCTCTACCGCGAGTCAATACATCGTATGCTATTTGTCCCTTGGCAATTGCGTCTTGAACATCTGCTCCGGGAAGTAATCTATTACTTAGGGCGTGATGACCCGGGTCGTTTTCCCACTCGTGAGCAAACATTGCATTAGATGCACGCTGCGCGTGTGAAACACCGGCAGCAAACTCTGCACCAATGTCTACAGTATTCATATTTTGGATATATGCATACCAGTCTCTTGCTGTTGAGATAACCAACATTGGGTCGTCTCTTAATGAGGAATTTCCTGATATCTGACCGGCTAGAATTAAACTTCCAGCAAATCTAGCAAGTTTTTCTGGTGCAGCAACTGCACGGCCTACTCTGCCTTTTACTGTTGCCTCACCGTCAATAGCAGATTGTAATCTTAGATTTCTCCAAGTTATTCTTGCGCTAGGGTTCGTTCTTGTGTCTTCTGGGTGATCGTCAACTACTGACTCACCTGCATCGTTATCGGCATATTCTGCCGCTTTATTATCGTTGTATACTACTGATACCATTTGTTCACCGCTTGGATTGTGTCTCGCTCCATATAGAGTGTATTCTTTATTCTTTTCGAGGGTACTGACGTCTTTGTCATTTACTTGAACGACTTCTCCATTAGTTCTAATAAAATTCATTCGCTTCCCATCCTTGAAAGTGCTATTAGGCCAACTAAACCTACGCCCGCTACGAGTACCCCTCCGCCCACTGTAAGACCTCCCCAATTTAACAGTTTTCTAGCATCAGAATCTTCTTTTAGGATGTGAGAGGTTTCTGTGAAGTCCGTGGCTTGCCCTAAGTAGTTTACTCTTTGGTCGAGATCCATATACCTCACACCACCATCGGGTTTGAACCCATATGCTTTTGACGATTCGTGAGCCTGTTCAAAAGTCTGGCCCTGATTCATGAAGTATTGCATCGACCTAATATGGGCGGGATTAGATGTTTCTGGGTGGTTGCTTTCAATCTCCGCAGCGGTTATCATTGCACCAAATCCGTCAAAAGAAAAGTTTCTTTTGTTACTGGGACGTGCAGTTGAACCAAATATTCCAGCAACTGCTGAAACTGTATCGCTCATGTTGCCTTCCATTTCATTTAAGAGTCTGAATTGATTTTGAATCATGGAAATATGGGACTGTAGAGACTCTCTGTCCTTCATTAGTCGCTTGTTTGTCTTTAGTTCTCGCATCATCTTCTTTATTGAACTAACGTGACTATTCACTTTCTTAACTTCTGCTGGCTTCATTGCGCTTTTCATTTCGTTAAAGGATTGTAGGTATCTGTTTAACTGCTCGTTGAAATCACTATAAATATCGTGTTGTCTTCTCTTAACCGAGTCGGTAGCCATCTTTTGTAATTGCTTTTCGACTTTCCTAAGATCTTGCGATGCTGCCTTTTCTGAATTCATAGCACTTTGCGCAGATGGGTCTCTTTGATGCTTTAGTCGCACATTATCTACAACGCTAGCAAACATTTCGTCCATTTTCTTTTGCTCTTCTTTAGTCAATGCGTTGATTAAATCGCTATTCTTAACAGCAATGCGGTCCACTTCTTTAGCAACCGACGCGACTGTCTTATTCCAATTTGCTTCGCCAATTACAGAACTTCCAAATGCTTGGCCATGAAGACCGGCCATTGTTTGCATTTGGTTCTTAGATATGTCTAGTATCCTTTGCTCCAGATGCTTTAGATACATTCTTTGTTCTGATGCAAGCATCGTTTCGGTAACTGCTGGATTGGTTGCACTCTGTTCTGCTAAGTTGATGAACTCCTGTGCTATTTTTGTGGCAGGGTCCATCTTCGCAGTTCCTCTTAAATGAGACAGATTATATCTTTCAATAATCTCGGCAGACTTCTCTTTGAATTCGAAAATTAATCGGTTCGAAAAGTCAGGACTGACTACCATTGTGTATGCGCACTAGGTAGTTTGTTAAGAGGGTGTTGCTTAAATCGAGTTTGGTTTTTTCTTATTGAGTATTGTCCATACCGCTTCACCAGCACCTTTCGCTGCAATCGAAACCGCTACACCACCAGCCAACATTATAACGGCTCCACCTAACCCAAGACCTACTCCAAGTCCCGACCATTTTGCTGCTTCGAGTGTAACATCTGCTGCGAAATCTTTAGCATCGTCTACTACATCCTCACCCGGATATCCGAGACCACTAAGGTTGCTCATGGCCATATATCCAAGTTGTTCATTTTTGACATTTGCATTATATGGTACCATGGACATCCCTACATCTCCGGTGTATCTAGAATTGGCTGCTTCCATTGTTCCCCACTTTGCTGTAACGTCTGTTACGGTAAATCCGTGTGGGTTTGTGAATGCACCAAAGCCTGAAACTTGATCTGCCTTTCGATATAACGAACCTTCTGTTTCTAACTGCTCATACACACTTTGGTATTCTGCATTTACTGCGTCTAATCTTGCTTCAAACTCGGTATAATCCACACCGGGTATCTTGTAACCTGCATTGATTAGCATCTCTCCTGTGACATAATCTTCGTTCCAAAAGTTCAATCTTTGATTCCACACTGAATTAGTCCATCGCATATTTCCATATTTTGCTAACAATTCGGCGCGAATTTCGTCCTTTACTAAGTTATATGCAGTCATGTACTCATTTTGTACATCAGATGTGGGTGTTAAATCAAACAATTCTCCCCAAGACGTGTCAGGGGAAGTTAGTACATCTTCGGGTGATCCTCCTGCCTCTTCAATTTCTTTTTGGGCTTGAATTATCTTATGGAAGTTTACTTTAGTTCCGGTTCTTGTACCGAAAGGCGTTTGGTATATGCACCAAACATCATTGGTTCCGATGAACCCAGGCCCACCAACTACGCGACCATCCTGGTCTCCTTCTTCGGAAGATAGAGTAGATACTGTAGCAGATGGTCCGATTGGTTGACCTTCATTATTATATCTTAGTATAGGTCCTTTATAGTATCCAGGAATATTAAATACTAGTATAGTAAATGGGAAAGATCTTCCTCTAAATACATATCTATTTGGGTTTCTTGAATCATATGTAACATCGGGCAATGGCTTTGGTAAATCTGCAATAAAGTTCTCCGTTATTTCTCTTCCAAATATCTCCCTATGCGCATCTTCTACAGCAAGCATACCACTTGGAGGTTGCCTATCCGATCTTAGGTCATCTACTGTAATTGTGGCAATGGGTGGCAAATAATCAGCAGATAACGATCCAGCCAGTTTGCCAGTTTTTTCTGGTCTTTCTTGAACATCATTTGACCTAATCACCCCACCTTCGGCAGTATTTAGCATATTGATTGTTCGTGACGCGGCCTCTCTCGAAATGATTATTCTTTCGGAAGAATACACTTTACCCAATGCGGCGTCTACAGAAGCGGCTGTTGCTTCGTATGGTAAAAGACACTGCCCTATGGCAAAACCACTTCCGCCAATGTCAAATGAGTTTTGATTGAAATAAGCAGTCACAATCTTAGACGACTCAAAATAAGCCTTAGTATCCGGGTCTGCTACCGAAACTTGCGCCCCAGCAACAGACGTTGTATCAAATCTAATATCCATTGTACGAGTTTTTACTATATCGAGCGAACTAGCCATTATCCCATCTGCATCGCTATTCCATGAAAAGCCATAACCGCCTTCGTTCATTCTGTATGCACCAAATACATGAGTCTTCGGTTTTATCATTGGTGTGAATTTGATGCTCATTCTTGCCCCATAACTAACCCCACCAATATCAACTGTGTTCCCATTTTGTCCCGGTTGTAAATCACCAATTTTATCTGAACTACCACCAGAAGCGTAATCCATAGGCAATCTACCAATTAGCGCATAACCACTTCCGCCTGCACTCGGATATGGGTAGCAATATTTTGTGTTTCCTATAGTATAATCCGGTGCGTTTGGGTCTTTTGCATAATGATCTAGCCATTCTTTATGTCTGGCTAATTGTGGATCTAATTGTTTAGGAAATCTGAAAATAGCCATGGTTTTACCATATTCGTTGCAATCTTTAATATCTTTTGGGAATCTACTAAATGCACCGAATGCTCCATCCTCACCTAACCACTCTACCTTAGCAGCGTGATCTTTTTTGTTGGTCTCACTGAATACCATTCCGAAGTATGTTCTCCCTCCGTACTCACCGTTAAGAACTGCTCTTTTCTTTGGCGCACTAGCACCAAACATACCGTTTTTGAATATACTCTTGATCCCCTGATAACCAACGTCTTCTAACTTTTCTAAATCAGAAATGTAGACTTTATCGTTCGCAGTCAATGCGTGCCACATTCCACCAGCGAACCCTCTTGCCTCTCCTCTTTTCCAACCACCCGGAACTACTTTCGCAAGCATATTCGGATCAGTTTGGTCATATAGATATGTGTCTGTGATTGCCGGTAGTTTATTTCTTTCGGCTAATTCGGGTTCTAATAAGTAAAACGATTCTGGCCCCATCTTCATTCCGTTAGCAAATCTCCAAACAGGATTGATTTCAAACTCTCTCCAAATATCTTCTGAACCAAGGGTTCCACCAAACGAATAATCATCCCAATCTCTTCCTTCGGGATCGTAACCAGGTTTAACGAACATTTGGATTACTGTAGCAATTGGTACTCCTGCCGGGACCCCACCTTCCACTTCACCAGGGCGCAGTACCTCGAAACCATAGAACTCCGTGGCGTCCTCTGGATTGTATCTAGCAATATAGTGTGTTATGGCCATACCATACGAGCCCATGGAATCGACCATAACTTCTGGGTATTTCAAATCGTAATTTCCAAGGACTGGATCGTATCCCTTGTTATGCTTTACTGTGGATATCCCATGTAGTTTCCAATTATGATCATCTATATCTCCGTTCCAATATTCAAACTGTGTACCAGGAATCTTTTGACCTGCTTTAGTTGCTATACCAACGTTTCTTACATCATATTGCATATTAGGCGCATACAGCGTTCGTGTCTGCGGTGCTTCTAACTCTGCTTTACTTGTCATATCTTGAATATGTTGTTGAACCATCTGTTGTGTTTCTGTACCACCTGTATCTGGATCACCACCAATCATGTCCCAAATATCGTTATCGCTAAACCCATAGTCATTCATTAGAATGTTATAGGTTTCAGAATATGAAAGTAATTTATTAGAATATGACCAAACAACAGCATTCGCAGAAGATGTGTCTGCTTGTTGTGCACCGGAACTACCGTTTTCGTCACCTCCGTTACCAAAACCGGTGTATCCAGCAAATGGTCCGGTATCGAAGATATCCGTATTCCGCTGTCGCCTTTGTTGTAAAGTCATTCAATCACAGCATCCTTCGCATGGAGTCCCTCGTTTTAACGAGTGCGTTACCGACATTGTCTACTTCATGCGTGTTGCGCTGTGGTGCTTCACTGAAAATCTCAAGTGTATCTACTGGTTTGTACAAGTTTATGTCCATACCTGCTTTCATATTTCTGAGTGTCATTTCTCTTGTTGCAGAAATATTTTGCCTTTGTTCATAGACTTGTCTTGCGTGATCTTTAGTCCATGATTTCATTCCACTTATTGCACGCAGTCTTCTATTACCGGCACGGTTTGTAGTCTGGTGTCCCATTAGATTTGATCCGGGACTGTAGTTTCCGGCAACTTTCTTCCTAACTGCCATACCTTGTACAGATTCTGCCGTAGGTGTTGTGGTAGCAACTGTTGCTCCAGGTGCAGGAACTCTTTGTCCATTTGGTGTACCCATTACATTGTATAGTGGTACTAGATGAGCATATACTTCATTTCTATCTCCTACTGTCATATCACGCCTATTGTATAGGTTCTCTAGTCTATGTACTACACTAGGATATCCTCTAGCAATTATCTTTCTTGCTTCTGATATAGAAACTTCTTCTGGCATACCGCGAGCCATCAAGTGAATTACTGTGTCATTCATTGTATAAGGAATAATAATCTCTGGTGTATTAGGAGCAATAGCCGGCTTCATGATCTGGTAATCATTCCACTCCACTGATTCGCTAATGTAATAGAACAACCCAGGTGTTACACCCGCGGCTGCCGCTTCATTTGCTGGGCTGACTTGTCTACTAACTGCCTCAGCAGCCGGACCTAGAGACTTTCCGCCTCTTGTAAGAAGGTAAAGTCCTCCGAGAGCAAGGCCACCTGCTAGGTACCTATTGTCTCCGAGAAAAGATCTATTTTTTGCCATATCACCACTTACTCAGATGTACTTGTAATGCCTAGCGACAGCGAGAAGTGCTACTCCCCCGACAATAGGCTTCCAGTTCTGAGTCAGTGTGTCCTGAACTCCAAAGAGACCAGGTGTATTCCAGTGAGCAGGTTTGTAGTCCATCCTTGGAGGCATAACAGTTTCCTCACCTGGCGCACTACCGATGCCGTAGATTCCCGGTGCAGGAAGAGAGCGAGTCCCGTCGTTACCGTATATAGCAGTCATTTTACCGTCACCGTGTTCGTTTCCTAGGTGTTGTTTCTTGCTGTGCTTATTACCTATTCCAAAGAACCCCTTGTATGTTGGGGTTGGCGTTCTTAGTCCGAATCCACGGTGGTTATTTTCGAAAATCGAAGGAGCAATGTTATCCAAATAATCTGGACTTTTTGGTAGTCTCCCAATTCTTCTTTGTAGCGATATATTCATTGCTGGCATCGTTAATCATCTCGTTATGCAAATCGGTTGTAAAGGTACACCGTCAGGACTCCGACAGCGGCTACACTTATGAGAGTTCCCCAAAACTCGGTAGACCCAAATGGTGAGGAACCCATGCGAGAATAACCCGGAGCCTGTAGTAATCTATATGCCGAGTCATCTTTTGGTATCTTCATTTCAATTACCTCTAAACAATCTCACTAATGGGTGTCTTGAAAGTACTTCTGTGAAAGTGCTTTTCTTTCTAGTACCGGGTTTCAGTGATTTGCTAACTTCCACATTACCTAAACCACTTATTGTCTTACGTGTAACGGGTGCACGTATTGATTGTGCGTCAGCCATTAGTGGGTATACTTTCGATATAGGAACGCTTTGTCCTAACTCAAATTCTGGATAAATCAATTCAACTGGTATCCAATTATCTCCAAACTCTCTCGTTGTTGTGAATGTTTTTGTAACAAGCATAACATGGTTAAAAGTTCCATCTCCTGAGGAATCTACAATTAATGCACCTACCGGATAACCTAGTGAGCCGAGTAGAGACCCGCCAAGTATTACGAAATCGTCGCAATCTCCTGCGGATGAACCGTTGTCTATATCTCTTAGTAGTCTTCTTGCAGTGTGAAAATACTCTACACCAACAGGTTCCTTGCGATAAACCATATGTGTTTGCACCCATTTTGTAATAGCGCGTATTTCACCGAGTTCGTCATGCCCACGAACATTAGCAGCATTAACAATTGCTATTGCTTTCTGACGTACTACTTGGTCCCGCATACCGTCTTCAATCATGTCTACAATGATGCGAACAATGCTCTCAAATCGCTTTTGGATTGGAACGTGATCCTTGTACTTAATGTGGAGGACCTGACCTTCTTCCATAGTCTCCGGACAGGGTGCTTGACTTTAACGCCTTTCACAATCTTCATTACTTAGTGATTGTGGTTTACAATTAGATGAAAGAGATCAATGTTGTCATCCCCGGCGAACCAGTTGCACAAGGAAGACCCAGATTTAGTTCTCATGGAGGTTTTCCTCGTGCTTACGATCCAAAGAAAAGTAAGGAGGGAAAGCAATCTGTTAGATTCTTTGTTGCGAAAGCAATGGAGGATCAAGGAATGGAAACTTTGACCGGGCCGATTATGATGCGTATCCAGTTTGGAATTAAATTACCTAAGAGTCAAGAAAGAAAAAGAACGCCTCGCCCGCGCGTGTGGCGCGTGAAAAAACCGGACCTTGATAATCTAATTAAATTAGTTAAGGACGGATGTTCTGGTATAGCATTCTTAGATGATAACCAAATTGTAAAGGTTGCAGCAGAAAAGATTCAGTGTGCCCAAGGTGAGGCACCTTTCACAAAGATCCGATTTACAGAACTAGAAGAACTCAGTTAGTCCTTCTTTCTATTCTTGAAGGCTCTCTTAGCCTGTGCCTTGCTTTTGAATCCAAGTCGGTATTTACGCCAGAACTTCCAATCATTCTTCTTGCTAAGTTTGCTCTTAGCATATCGCTTCTTGTTCTTTCTATGTTTCAATGAAGGCATCTAACCCCTCCTTGGTGGTGAAAGAGTTAAATTCTTTGGTGGAGATAGTTTAAGATCCTCTGTAAAGAAGTCATCATCTTCGTCATCAAAGACCGACCCACCTATTTCTGGTAGTGAAACATTGGAAACTGATGGCTTTGGAACCTGGATTGGTCCGGACTTGGATTGAATAAAGCCCATTATCTCCTCAGCAGAGTTTAGTAATGATTGCCAATCGATCCTCTTTGCTTGGTCTATGTAGTGTGTTACATCGATTTCTTTCATGTGGGTTAGGATCTCGCCTAGTTCGTCTTTGTTGTCCTTTAACTTCTCAACAACATCTGCCACGGGATCTAAGTCCAGGGAAGTTAGATCGACACCGACTTTTGTGAATAGGCTCTTTGCTTCTTCTAAATCCGATGTAAAACTATCAACCATTTCGTTTGCTTCCGCCATTGTATCGTCAAGTTCTTCCATAGCACCCATTATGGTGTCCAGATGTTCTAGTGCATCGTTTGAGTGACCATCAAGCCTTATTGTTAACCAAGCGATTACACCGTTAATCGAACCATTCATCACTGCTAAAGCAATTATAGATGAGGTAGTCATATCCAAACTAGACTCTAGTCCTAGATATGCTATTGTTATAGTAGCAGGTCCTAAGAATAGTAATAGGAATCCCCATATAGGTAGGGCCACTCTATTATTTTCGTACCTACTAACTGGTGGTTCATCATCAAACATCAATTAAATCACCTATGCTAGAGTCGGCATCTGTGGCATACCGTTCTGCAAGGCGTCGTTCTTTACTGCTTGCAACAAGTATCTGCATACCTCTTGAACCTCTGGCTTTTGTAGATACAGGTAGTCTTGCTCTACTGCACCAGTAGTCTTGAAAGGCTCAATCTTTGCCATTAATTCATCGTAGGTGTTGTCTGCGAATATCTTGTAAAACTCCGGATTACCGCGTAATTCGCCAACTCCTGCTGCAACGATTAGATCAGATGGTGCTTCTCCTAATGGTGTTCTCTCCCGTAGATCCATCATCCCCATACCAATGTCTCTTAGGTTTCTAATTAACAATAGTTTCTCATTCATTCTCTGGAGTTTGCCTTGTGGTAGGGCATCTGGTATCTCGATCAATGTCGTGGCAACTGCTACATCAATTTGCTCTTGTAGAGCCGCTAGTACTTGTTGGTCATTAGCAACTGGTCCCATTGCTTCTACGAAAGCAGCGAATAGAACCTTCTTGTATTCGTCCTCATTTAATTGTGTAATCGGTTGTGATTGCGGTTGTGGTTGCGGTTGTGGTTGCGGTTGCGGAATATTATCTGGTGGTAGAACCTGTATAGGGTTCATCGCCTCGCCCTGTTCTTCTTCAAAGAACACACCATCTAAATCGTTAGTTGGTACTGGTTGCGGTGTAGGCATAGGGACTCCGGTTGGTACTGGTTGTTCCACTTGTTGTGGCACTGGTTGTGCGTACGGGTTGTAGTCTGGTTGGTCATATCCTGCCGGTACAGTCTTTCTCGATGCTCCCGCCAATGCTGTTCCAAGCCCGCCCACTGCGGCCTTTAGTGTATCACTGCCCAACACTTCTCTTGCAGTATCTCTCCAACTCTCGTCCTTATCTCCAAACATACTATCTACCATGCGTTCCTTGAAGATTCCCTTCATTTCTGAATCAAAGAAACCATCATCACCCGATTTCTTTGTCATATCACGCATGAAAGCCATCTGTTGGTTCATGAATTGTTGATCACGTGCGACTGACTCTCTTCTCAATTCTGATTCACGCTGTTGGTCAAGCCTTCTTTGTTCCATTGCTATTTGCATTTGGAACTGTTGATTCTGCATAGCCATTTGTTGCTGTGCAGTTAAGAAGTTCATCATTGACCACATTGCAGATGATTCTGAACTGGCAGTTTCGGGTGGTGCAGGCATCATTGGACCCGGTGTCGGGCTTGGTGATGGTGTGGATAGGGGTGATTGAACATAACTAGGTGTAGTGGCTGCGACAGAAGTCTCTCCCAAGCCCATTGTTTCATCCTTTGGCTTCATTGCATTTGTTGGGCTAAATCCTTGTCTCTTCAACCACGCAGCATAATATCTTCGTACTTCTCTTAACGGTGCTTCTGCCTTGTCTGAAATTACTTCAAACATAGGATTAGCGTCTCCACCCTCAAAGACTGGCGTACCTTCGTACCAGTTTGGGTCAGAGAAAACATTAGCCATTAATTCCTTTCTTTCATTTGGTGAAAGTGTTCTCCACTTTGGCTCTGCCGGTGCAGCCACTTCTCCATAATCTTCTTCTTCGTCGGTATAACCGTATTCGTCTTCTTCCATTACCATATTTAATCCTCCAGTGGATTACCAAATCTATCGCAACTAAACTCTTCCTTTGTTTCGGGATCTATGAAATAGTATTCTCCGGTGGGGTTACCATCCGCATCCTCGTCTTCGTAAATCACGAAATTCTCGCTTGCTGTAAGATCTTCCCAAGCATCTTGGAAACTTCTCTTTGCTCTTAGTGCAGCCCCTGCTCCCTTAGCACCCAAGAGTCCTGCTAGTTGCGCTAGTGATTCTCTAATTATGTCGTCAGGAGTCTTTTTCCTACCTTCATGTTGTAGTGGAATACCGTATTCCATTAGAACTGCGGCAGTTCTTACTAATGTGCTTCTAGCATCTTCCACCAAATCTGGTGCCATGTAAGGATTCGCTATTAATTTAGAATAAACTGTGTTTACTTCATCCTTTAGCACTTTAAGTTCCGATATTAGTCGAGCATCAATAATGTCGTTCTCAACTTCGACATATGTTGACTTTTCTCTCTTTGACTTCTCGTAAGCGTCTTCTACTGGGTCTCCCATGTTTACTCCCCCTTGTTGTATGGATTAAATTTCGGATCGTCTCTACGATCTGCTTTTGGTGTACCAATAACTTCCTCATCTTCTTCCTCTTCATCATAGATGTCCATAAGATGTTCAAACTTGTCTTGTATTAGTTCTGCTAAGACCGCTTCTTCTACTGCTTCGACAAGCGAATCTTCGCTCCACACTATCTTAAGAAGATCTTTCCTTCCATAGTAGGTTGTTCTCTTCTGAATTATATCTTTACCATCTTCGGTTGTACCGCGCTTGAAACTGTCTCTGACGTAAAGACCGTCTTCTGTTTCAATTATCTTTACATCAGTATAGGTAATTATCTCGCCATTCAATAGCAGGACAACCTCGTTTGCCTTCTGTTGCATAATCCACCATTCAGTTGCGAACAGTAATAAGGAATGCGGATGTTTATTTTTTATTGTTCGATCAAAATAGCCTATTTATCACAACTTATTTGTGTAAGTGTAAGTCGTGTGTGTTATTATGGGTGGAAAAGGGAGTGGTAGGCCGAAAGGGTCCAAAAATGTAATCGATCCTTTTGATCCAGATACGTGGCCTGCAGAAAGCAAAAGAAGATTAGAAAGAGAAATGCAATTGAAAGATGTATTAATGGGAAGTAAGGTAGTTAATTCTCCTAAGAAATTATGGATTCGGGAGAGGACCGCGCATCTTGAAGGCGA
>MDTE01018163.1_pt1 | contig 15894 bp, 14 predicted proteins | sample 811231 | NCBI WGS metagenome assembly MDTE01 (sample SAMN05326651, study PRJNA326480) | marine metagenome | isolation source: seawater | place: Indian Ocean: Red Sea | collected 2010
CACGCCAGGCCTCCTCACCGCTGATCCTCGCCTCGGCGCTGGTGGCTCTCTCATCGAAGAGATTGTGGAGATCGATCAGGAGTTGGAGGGTCTAGCTGGTACGTCAGGAACTGTGCGGGGTAGTGGTGGGATGTCCTCAAAGTTGGCAGCAGCCAAGATCGCCAGTTGGTCGGGAGTTCGCACGGTCATAGCTGACGCTAAACGTGATGGCGTGATGCTGGATGCCTGTGTGGGTACCTCGGGCGTAGGGACGGTTGTCCATCCACGTGAGTCCAGATTGGGGGCCCGACGACTATGGATTGCTTTTGCGGTGGGATCGGCCGGACAGATCACAGTGGACATTGGTGCGCGGCGCGCGTTGCAGGAGAGAAGAGTTTCTTTGCTTCCAGCAGGTGTCTTGAGTGTGGCAGGAACCTACGAGTCGGGAGCGGCGGTAGAGATTTGCGATCCTTCCGGCACAGTCTTCGCAAAGGGAATCGTTCGTCATGACTCGGCGCTATTGCGGGCCCACGCGGGTTGCAGGACCGGAGATCTACCTGACGGTATGGCCCATGAGGCTATTCACGCTGACGACTTGGTAGTGCTGCCCTAAGACTCCGAAGTCGTGTCGGTGTCGCTTCGCCGGCGTCGGAGAGAGGTGAGCTCCAATGCCGTGGGCAGGCCACGACCGAAAGCTACGCCAAGGTAGGCGGCCCCCGAGCCGGTAACAGCGAAAGCGGCCGTTACTACGTCTGGCAGGTCGTGGGTAATCCACCGCAGGAGAAGCGCGACTATCACTGCTGCGGCCGCAGGAAGTCCCATAGCGCCTATTTCGCTGAATGGGCCAATTACCTGTGGGAGTTGCTTGCGGACTCTTCGGGTAAGCAGGGCTAATTCGATCCAAGCGGCTAGGGCTGAACCGAGAGCTAGGCCGACGGCCCCGAGGTGAGGGTCTGGAGAACCGAAGCGGATTCCCTCGGCCAGCGGCCCAAACCAATCACCGCCGGCGACCGACAAGATTTCACCGGCATGAATAGTTAGTCGGTCAAGAGGAAACATGACAGCTATGCCGGCTCCTGCGGCAAGAAGCACCCGAACTGCAGCGATGCGGGCTGGCCCAGCGGTATCGCCGAGGGCGAAGAGTGTGTTCTGAGTGACTCGTGACGAAGCGACGGCCGGAAGGCCGAGAGCGTAGGCGGCAAGGACTAGAGCCACCGCTCGCCCGTCGTCCCCATCGAATGCACCCCATTTGAACAATGCGTTAACAATCGGTTCGCCGAGTACTAGGTAGGCCACGGTTGCGAAAGAAGTGAAGAACAACGCTCGGCGACGAGCTGCGGTCAAAGCGTCGGCAACACTGGATGCTTTTCGAGCTCGGGACATTTCGGGCAGTGAGGCCGCAGCCACACTGGTCGCAAAAAGCGCTACTGGCAGGCTGTAGAGAACCTGCGCCGTCAGTAAGCCAGCGACAGCGCCCGTGGCCAGGATTGAAGCGAGCACAAGATCCAGATAGCTCGATAACTGAAGGACACCGCGACCGAGTACAGCTGGTCCGAAACGGCGACGCACGTCGGCCACCAGACGGTTACCCCTGCCAAGGGTGCGTCCCAGGAAGGGACGGAGTTCCGGTGCGAGTTGCCAAACTGCCACAGCCTGTGCGCCGAACTGAAGAGCCCCACCCGCTACCAAGCCCCAAGCAAGTCCGGTGGCAGCGTCACGAGGTGACCACTCGCCGACAAGGGCAGCGACCAGGACGCTGGCTTGCGCGACATTCCATAGCACTGGTGCTACGTACGGGAGAAAGAATCTGCTGTGGCTGTTGAGAACTCCGAGACACCAAGCAGAGAGGACGAGGAGCCCGAGGCCGCAGGTGGTGATTCGCAGCAGGTCCGCGGTGAGATCCAAGCGAGTGTCCTCGAATCCAGGGGCAAGAAGTCTGGCCAGTGGTTCAGCCGCGACGATTGCGATGAGAATCAGCGTTCCGGCCAGCACGGCCAGCAAGCTGGCGACCGCCGCGGCAACCCGGCCGGCCTCTTCCCGCCTTCCTTCTCCTAGTAGTCGGCTGTAGACGGGAATGAACGACGCGGAAAGAGACCCCTCGCCCAAGAGGTTCTGGAGAAGGTTGGGGATTCGAAGGGCGGCAGCAAACGCATCGGCGGCTGGACCTAGGGCAAGAACTGAACGCAGGAGGATCTCGCGTACTAACCCCGAGAGTCTGGAGAGGGCGATGCCTGCTGCCACAGCGCCCGAACCGCGCCCGGAGGCATCCTGCCGGGAGCCGTCCATCATGCCAACGTAGCCCCCGGACTGTCGTTGTTCGGGGCGCTCCGGAGACACCGTCGATAGCCTCACAGAGTGAGCTCTTCCTCCCTGGCCAACACCACTGTTGCCGAGTTAGCTCATCGCGCCCACGCCGCAGCTCCGGCACTCGCCGTTGCCCAGACAAAGACCAAAGACGCTTGCTTATTGGCCGCTGCTGACCGACTGCAGGCTGATGCCAGCGTGATATTGGCTGCCAACGCTGTCGACGTAGCTCATGCAGAGGCCAGCGGCAGCCACGAAGGTCTAGTTGACCGACTGCGCCTCGACGAGGGTCGACTGGCGTCCATGGCTTCAGGCCTCAGGCAGGTAGCGAACCTCAAGGATCCGGTGGGAGCAGTGACCGCTAGTTGGAGTCGCCCCAATGGACTCCAACTATCCAAGATGAGGGTGCCGCTCGGCGTGGTCGCCATCATCTACGAGAATCGACCGAATGTGACGAGCGACGCCTTTGGTCTTTGTCTCAAGTCCGGCAACGTAGCCTTCATGCGAGGTTCTTCCGGAGCGTTAACTTCAAATCAGGCCATCGCTACGAGCATCCGATCCGCTCTCGTCAGCGCTGAGTTGCCAGCTGATGGGCTAGTGCTAGTCGAAGATGGGAGTCGGGAGGCTGCAGTTGAGTTCATGAAGCAGCGAGGATTTGTCGACTGCTTGATTCCCAGAGGGGGCAGGTCACTGATCCGTTCGGTCTTGGAGAATGCCACAGTGCCATATGTCATCGACGGTGACGGCAATTGCCACGTCTACGTGGATGAATCTGCCGATCTGGGCATGGCAGCCAAAATCCTTTTCAATGCAAAGACTCAGCGTCCGTCGGTCTGCAACGCGGCGGAAAGCTTGGTGGTTCACGCTGGAGTTGCTGATCGTTTTCTTCCAATAGTGACCGAAGCCCTAGATGGAGTCGAGTTGGTAGGTGACGATCGGGCACGCGCCGTGGTTCCCTCAATCGGTGAGGCCCACGACGAGGACTGGTCGACAGAGTATCTCGGTCTCAAGTTGTCGATCCGAGTAGTCGATGACCTTGACGAGGCGATTCGGCACGTGAATGAGACCGGTTCGGGTCACAGCGAGGCCATTGTGACCAGTGACGATTCATCTGCGGAGAGATTCGTTTGCGAGGTTGACGCGGCAGCAGTTCTGGTTAATGCATCGACCCGTTTCGTGGATGGCGAAGAGTTTGGTTTTGGAGCGGAGATCGGAATCAGCACTCAGAAACTGCACGCCAGAGGACCGATGGGCCTCGAACAACTGACGACGGAGAAGTACGTGGTCCGTGGTGACGGCCAGATCAGAGGCTAGGTCACCGCATTCGTTGTTTGAGGCCCACACCCTGAATGTCCGGGCCAAAGTAACTCATCGGTAGCCTCCCTGAATGACCGACATAGACGCCCGCTTTGCCGACCTTGCAGGGGTTCGCGCCTCCCTCGCGGACGTGAACTATTTGGCCGACGACGGCATTGCCGGAATCGTGTATCTGGCGGACCGCTTGGGCAAACCGATCCTTGTCGAGGGTCCAGCGGGAACCGGCAAGACGCAACTGGCAAAAAGCGTTGCGGACATTGTCGATGCCCGGTTGATTCGTCTCCAGTGTTACGAAGGTCTGGACGAATCGAAGGCGCTCTACGAGTGGAACTACAAGAAACAACTTCTTCGGATACAGGCTGAGGGTGGTGAAGCTTCATGGGGAGAAGTGGAAGAAGACCTATTCTCCGAGGAGTTCCTTCTGACCCGACCGCTGCTGGAGGCCATCCGGGCGAGCGATCCGGTCGTCTTACTCGTCGACGAGGTTGACCGGGTTGAGGTGGAGACCGAGGCTCTGCTGCTGGAGATCCTGTCGGAGTATCAGGTCTCGATTCCGGAGTTGGGTACTGTCGAGGCCACTCAGGTACCACTGGTCTTTTTGACATCGAACGGGACCCGTGAACTTTCCGAAGCCCTTAAACGGCGCTGTCTTTACCTCTACATCGATTATCCCGACCTCGAGCGGGAGCGTCAGATAGTCACGGCGAAGGTGCCGGGTATTGGCGAAGACTTGGCGGACCAGGTTGCTCGCATTGTGCGCACGGTGCGTCAGCTCGACTTGAAGAAGCATCCTTCTGTCTCTGAGACATTGGACTGGGCCCGGACTCTGGTGCTCCTCGGGGTTGACCAGATCGATGCGGAGACAGCGATCGATACGGCGAACGTTCTCCTGAAATACCGAACCGATATCGAAAAGGCGGTAAAGGAGTTCGCGGACAATCCGGAGGAGTTGGCTGGGCCGGAGGCCTGATCCCGACCCTTTAGCTATCACTGGAAAGATCATGGCCGTAACCGAGTCCCCGTCCGACGTCGGCAGAAAGAGCGAACCGCTGCTCGACTTGCTCGGCGGCTTCATTCTGGAACTCCGAAACGCTGGTATCCCTGTGAGTTTGACTGAGAACCTCGACGCGATGGAGGCGGTCACCCATATTCCGCTAGCCGACCGCGAGGCATTCAAGTACGCGTTGGGTGCCACATTGGTGAAGAACCACAGCCATTGGCGGGCATTCGAGGTGGTGTTCGAGGTCTACTTCTCATTGCGAGGCCCCGAGTACGAGATCATGGATACTGACCCGGCATCCTCGCTCGGCGAGGACGAAGATCAGGACGCGAAGATGCCCGGTCAGGGTGACCCTCAAGGGGCTGGCGGTGGGGGCGGGGCAGCCCTGACACCCGAACAGTTAGCCGAGATGCTCTTCAAGGCCCTTCTGCAAGGTGACGAAGCGATGCTCCGAGCGCTGGCTCGACAGGCAGTTATGCGATATGCGGGGATGGAGCCGGGACGTCCAGTCGGAGGCACGTACTACCTGTACCGGACGCTGCGGAACTTGGACTTAGACGGGATGCTGGAGCGCCTTATAGAGGCAAGCCGTGAGCAAGCCCCGTCAAACCTCACACCACTGGAGGAGCGCTTGGAGCGCGATGAGTTCAATGACCGCATGGATCGCCTAAAGAAGGAAGTCGAAGCCGAGATTCGACGACGTCTGGTAGCTGATCGTGGGGCCGAGGCGATGGCCAAAACCCTGCGCAAACCACTTCCCGAAGACGTCGACTTCATGCATGCGTCTCGAGAAGAGATGGTCAACCTCCGGAAGGCCATCTATCCCCTAACCCGCAAACTGGCTGTCCGCTTGGCTCGCAAGAGACGCCATGGCCGCAAGGGACCTCTCGACTTCCGCAACACCATGCGTCATTCGCTCAGTTACGGGGGTGTTCCAGCAGAGCCAAAGTTTAAATTTCCTCGACCGGCCAAGCCGGAGATAATGGTGGTGGCTGACATTTCTGGTTCGGTGGCCGCCTTTGCCCGCTTCACCCTTCACCTGGTTTACGCCATCAGTAGCCAGTTTTCGAAAGTGCGATCGTTTGTTTTCATCGACGGCTTAGACGAAGTCACTGGTTTCTTCGAGGGCGTTGAGGACATCGGAGAAGCGGTGCACCGCGTTAACACTGAAGCAGATGTCGTATGGGTCGACGGACATTCGGATTATGGCCATGCTTTTGGGGTTTTCTGGGAGAAGTACGGGAGAGACGTTGGCCCAAAGACCACGGTCCTAATCTTGGGTGATGCGCGGAACAATTACCACGCCTCCCAGTCTTGGATCCTCAAAGAAGTCAAACACAGGTCCCGGAAGGTTTTCTGGCTAAATCCCGAACCACGGGCCTATTGGGATACAGGGGATTCGATCGTGGGCGAGTACGGGACATGGTGCGACGGAGTGCACGAAGTGCGAAACCTCCGCCAACTTGAGGCCTTTGTCGAGAATCTTGTCTAGTTCCGCCAGTTGAACAGCTGCCTTAGGCGCTCCCGGTGCGGAGTAGCTCGGCTACCCGGAATGCGAGATCGAGGCTCTGGCTGCCGTTCAGGCGGGGATCGCACATGGTCTCGTAACGGCTTCCTAGATCCTCTGTGAGCACTTCGGAGCCGCCCCCAAGGCACTCGGTAACGTTGTCACCTGTGAGTTCTAGATGGACGCCACCGGGATGGGTCCCGGCGAATCGATGGGCAGCGAAGAAGCCGGACACCTCCGCTAAGACGTCTTCGAAGTGACGCGTTTTGCGACCGTCATCGGCGGTGAAGGTGTTCCCGTGCATCGGGTCACATACCCATACAACAGGGTGTTCGGCCTCATGAACGGCAGCTAGTAGTGCCGGAAGTTGATCGACCACCTTGGTGGCTCCCATCCTGGCTATCAATGTCAGTCGGCCTGGGACCCGTTCGGGGTTCAATGCCTCGCAGAGGGCCAAGACTTCTTCCGACGTGGCAGCAGGGCCGAGTTTGCAGCCCAGCGGGTTGCGAACGCCACTCAAGAACTCCACATGTGCACCGTCAATCTGGCGAGTTCGTTCGCCAATCCAGAGCATGTGGGCCGAGCAGTCGTACCAGTCGCCAGTAAGGGAGTCTTGCCGGGTGAGGGCCTCTTCATAGCCGAGCAGGAGCGCTTCGTGGCTGGTGTAGAAGTCCACTTGACGAAGGTCGGTGAGCGTCTCACTGGTAATTCCGCAAGCCGACATGAACTGGACGGCTCGGTCGATCTCGTTAGCCAGGGCCTCGTAGCGCTGGCCTGCTGGGCTATCGGCGACGAATTCCCGGTTCCACTGGTGAACCCGAGATAGGTCGGCATAGCCGCCCTTGGTGAAGGCGCGCAACAAATTGAGAGTGGCCGCGGCTCGGTTGTAGGCGGTCAGCAGTCGGGTTGGATCGGCGGTACGTGCTTTGGACGAGAAGCTGACGTCGTTGACTATGTGTCCTCGAAATGACGGCAACTCCACTCCGTCGACAGTCTCGGTGTCGTTCGAACGGGGTTTGGCGAACTGTCCAGCTATTCGGCCGACCTTAACGACGGGTACTCCGGTGTAGTAGGTGAGCACCACGGCCATCTGAAGGATGACGCGAAGTCGGTCACGGATTGAGTCTGCTGCAGTGTCGAAGGACTCGGCGCAGTCGCCGGCTTGGAGGAGGAAGGCTTGGCCAGCAGCTACTTCAGCGAGACGGTCGGTGAGCTCGCGTGCTTCGCCGGCGAAGACAAGGGGAGGTAGAGAGAAAAGTTGCTTCAGAATGTCCGAATGAACCGCTTCGTCGGGCCACTCAGGCTGCTGAAGGGCGACATGATTGCGCCACGACTGAGGATCCCAGTCTGTGGCGGGACGCGAGGAATCTGTGGTGTTCACGAACTAAAGCCTACGGCCCACCCGCTCGTGGTTGTGAGGGAGTTTCGTGCAGAGCCAGGGCCCATCGGGTCGGCCGGCACTCCGGTCGGAGTCAGGCGACGTCGCTGTATTCGCTGGCGCGGTCGCGCACCGTGGTGACGGCTCGTTTGACGAGACGTCTGGCTGCCTCGGCGGTTACGCCCAACTCTTCTCCGACCTCGCGGTAGCTGCGCTTTCGGCCGTCTGTGAGGCCGAAACGCTGTTCCACGGCATAGCGGGCCCGGTTGTCTAGGACATCAAGGAGCCGGGTGGCCATTTCGCTTTCCGCTAAGGCCATTACCTGCAGCTCGGGCCCAGGAGCGGCATCGGGGAGCAGGTCGACCAACTCGTTGCTGTCGTCGTCACCGATCGTCCGATCCAAGGAAGTAGGGGTCGTTAGGCGATGAAGTCGGGCATGTTCCTCATCAAGCTCGTCTCCATTCCCTGAAACAGCCCGAAGAGCAGCTCGAAGACTGGCCGACCGATCACCGGGAAGACGAACCAGACTGGCCTTCTGGTCAAGGGCCCTGCCGATGGCCTGACGGATCCAGAAGGTGGCGTAGGTAGAAAACTTGAACCCTTTACGCCAGTCGAACTTGTCTACGGCGTGCTCCAGACCAAGATTGCCTTCTTGGATGAGATCCAAGAGCTCCATTCCAGGGGGTAGGGGGTATCGTCGGGCAACGCTGACTACCAAACGCAGATTGGAGCGGATGAAACGGTCCTTGGCCCGGGCGGCAGCTCGGATGGGTCGTTCGATGTCGCGACCGGTTTCGCCAGCTTCCTTGCGTTCACGGGCCGCAGCGCCAGCTTCAATGATCTGGGACAGTTCTCTCTCCTCCTGTGCGTTCAGGAGGGGGACCATGCCGATCTCGTTCAGGTACTGACCTACGGAGTCACTCATTTTCGTCTCAACTCGCTCTACTTTTAGCTCTGAACGGCTACCGCTATTACGCGCGCCGAATTAGGGATTTCTGGAAAGAGGACGTGCATCCGGACTGTGTGGTCAGGTTTTCCGGGTCCCGTCTGCCGGATATTCAAGCACAGACACTGCTCTCTGTCCATTCTTCAGCCCGTGACGTCGGTCATATACAGCAGTTGAATAGTCAGCGTCGACGCGTGTTTTGAACTGTTTTCGCAGGTCAGGTGGTATTACGCTGACTCATCTCACCATACGTAGTCACACGTGACGATCTTTAAGAAAGACTCGCTCGATATTATCGAGACGTGTCTCTTCGAACCGACGTGACTGTGCCGTCGCGGATAGGACTACTGGGAGGCACCTTTGATCCGCCGCACCATGGACATCTAGCGGCGGCAGAGACGGCACGCGAGACCTTGGGGCTGGATCGGGTGGTTCTTGTCGTAGCCAACGACCCGTGGCAGAAAACGGCAGCGAATTGTCCACCGGTTTCGCCAGTGGAGATCCGGCTCGCCATGGTTCGGGCTGCAGTGGTCGACCATCCGGACTTGGAAGTAGACGACATCGAGATCAGACGTGGGGGCCCGTCTTATACGGCAGACACTCTCGCCGAGTACACGCAGCATCACCCGAAGTCTCAACTGTTTCTGCTCGTAGGCAGTGATGTTGCCCCGGGTCTTGACGGGTGGGTGCGTCCAGAGGACGTTCGGAGCAGTGCGACAATCGTCGTGATGGAACGACCTGGTCACATCGGAGGACGTCCGCCTGCGGGATGGGAGTATGAGGTTCTGGACGGCAGCTTTCCCGATCTAGCCGGTCGGGAACTACGGGCGGTGGTCGCTGCCGGCGGAGACTCCTCTGACGCGGTACCGCCGAGCGTAGCCACCTTGATTCTCGACCACGGGCTTTACGGGATCCGCCGGCGACCGGACCAAATGAGGAGATGATGCCGTCGGACGGGAGACAGCAGAGCCGGCGGCCCGCACCCCGGCTGCCGCCGGTCTGGCGGTGGGGTTTCCCCGTCCTCGCCCTGCTAGTCGCCACCTTGGGATTCGTCCTTCTCTTTAGTGGCCTGTCCACGGTGTTGGATAGCCGACGCGGTGAGACGCGCGAGGCGGTTACTGACCCATCGGCCCCAGGCTTCGAGGCATTTGTGGAACAGACCTGGTCGATGCTGATTGCCACCGAGGATTTGAGTGGCGAGTTGGTTCAGGTAGCGGTGGTGGCAGCTTCTGATCGTGGCGGAAACGGGGGTACCGTCCTGCTGATCCCGGTGGAACTCCCTGTGGAAATCGGAGGCGGCGACGTGGGAGTGGGATGCGACGAGCGTGGCTGCAATCTGGTTGACCACCACCGAGTCGGAGGTCTAGAACGTGTCCGCGCCGCTGTCGCCTCGGTATTAGACGTCGAGGTGACTGCTGCAACGCTGTTGACTCCTGAGCGTTGGAAAAGTCTCGCTGGTTCGGTCGGGTCAGTTCCCGTCAATCTGGCGGGTGAGTTGGTTGCTGCAAGTGGGGACGGGACGTCAGTAGTGAGATTTCCCGCCGGGACCGCGCAGGTGGCGGCATCTGACGTTGTCGACTTCTTCTCTTTTCCGGGAGAGGTCGGCGGCGCAGGTCGAATCGACCGGCAGCGAGACTGGTGGAAGAGTTGGATGTCGGCAGTGGGTTCCGGTAAGCCGGACACCAACCTGCCCGCCTTGGATCTGGATGTAATTCACCTTCTAGGGACCGTCGCCGGAGGTCGAGTCAGGGTGCCAGTTGGCCCGTGGACAGGAGGCGAGGACGTTCCGACTATCGACCAAGGTCGGCTAGTCGACTTGGTGGTTGCGATGTTTCCAGTCCCCATCCCTCAGGCGCCTGGGCTACGTCCTACCGTTCGCTTACTGAACGGTACCGGTGACCGCTCGGTGGATTCGGCAGCCCGACAGGCCGTGCTGCGGGCTGGAGTGGAGTTGGTGGTGGTGGGCAACTACCGGTCCGCAGGCGTGATCCAGACGCGCGTGCTGCACCGCGACCCCGCTGATCAGCCCGCGGCGGCTGCGCTGGCGGCAGCTCTTGGCGGGGGGGTCCTGCATGACGAGTTCCTGAGTCCGGTGACTGATCTAACGGTGGTTATCGGGTCCGATTTCCGAATGGATGGACAGTGAAGCCGTCGGATGTCGGAACCTCGGATGGGCTCACGAATCGGATGCCGATCAGGGAGAAGACACTTGCTGACTGGGCCCGGGCTGCAGCTCGGGCAGCCGACGACAAGCTCGGACACGAGACGGTGGTAATCGATGTCGGTGAAGTGTTGTCGATTACTGACTTCTTTGTGGTGACCAGCGGGCGCACGCCCAGGCAGGTTCGTTCCATTGTCGAGGGGATCGAGGAACAGTTGAGAATCCTCGATTGTCCAAAGCCCTTGCGAGTCGAGGGCCAGGACAGCCACCGTTGGGTCCTCATCGACTACGGAGGATTCGTGGTTCATGTGCTGGACGAGGAGTCACGCCGCCTTTACGGCTTGGAGCGACTCTGGTCAGACTGCCAGCGTGTCGACTGGTGGGAGAGTGAAGAGGATTCCTGACATCTAGACCCGCCTAGTCCCGGCGACGTCGTTGGACAGACACAGAGACGGATCCGTCGTCGTGGACTTCGGTCTGGGCTTCAACATTCCAGTGTCGGGCGATGACGTTGGGTACGAGAACCTCGGCAACCGGACCCTCGGCCACGAGCCGACCGGCATCGATCACGGCAATGTGGTCGGCGAAGTGGCCGACCACCGAGAGGTCGTGCAGAGTGGTTATGACGGTGAGGCCGTGTTCCTCTCGGAGTCCGGCGACAAGTTCGAGCAGTTCGAGCTGGTGTCCGAGGTCTAGAAAGGTAGTGGGTTCGTCCAACACGAGAATCGGAGCATCTTGGGCAAGTGACCGAGCGACGACAGCTCGTTGCCGCTCGCCTCCCGAAAGGGAGTCCACGCTCCGATCAGCGAGAGAACTCAGATGCAGTCGGTCGAGCACCTCGACAGTTCGATTACGGTCGTCAGCGGAAGCTGCGAGGCGAAGGCCCTGATAGGGCGATCTGCCAAGAAGTATGTAGTCGAATACCCGAAGTCCGGGTGGAACGACGGGGTGCTGAGGTACAAAAGCAATCCGTCGGGCACGATCGCGAGTTCGGATGGATTTGGATTCGTCTCCTCCGACGAGGATCGTGCCCTGATACTCCACCGTGCCGACTAGAGCCCGCAAAAGCGTGGTTTTTCCCGCGCCGTTGGGACCGATGATGGCGGTCCAGGAGTTAGCGCCGGCATCGAGTGACACACGGTCGACCACGTTGCGGCCACTAAGAAGTACGGAGACCTCATTCCAGCAGACTTCAGCCGGACGCAATTCGGATCCGGTCATGATGCCAACTGCCGGCGAAGGATTATCAGAAAGAAAGGGGCTCCGACGAACGCCGTGACGACTCCGATGGGGAGTTCAGCGGGCGACTGAATGGTTCGTGCAACGACGTCTGCTAGGACCAAGAAGGCCCCACCGAATAGGAGAGATAAAGGGACCACTTTCCTGTTGCTTGTCCCGACAGTCAGACGGATGGCGTGTGGCACGACAAGGCCGACGAAACCAATAAGACCGCTAACAGCTACTGCAGCCGCCGCACTCAAGGAGGCCAGAGTGAGAATCGTTCGGCGCGCCACCTTCGGTCGAAGTCCAAGGGTCGTGGCCTCGTCATCGCCAACTGCAAGGACATCAAGAGCTCCAACTGAAAGCAGTAGCCCTGCGGCACAGATGATGAAATACGGGAGGATGAGTCGGACTTCCCCCCAGCCGGCAGTGGCAAGTCGGCCCAGAATCCAAGAGAAGATCTGTTGAAGTGAGCCGGAATTTTTTTGCTGAACAAACGTCTGAATGGCGGTGAAGAAGTTGGCAACTGCCACCCCGGCCAGAATCAGGGTGGCGGGGGAACCCACACGACCCCTTCTGACGCTAAGAGTCCCAGCGACGGTGACCGCCAATAAAGCGCCGCCGAAGGCTGCTAGGGGCACGGGATCGACGAATCCGATGGAGTCCCGTGCCTCGGCAACGATTGCAATTGTGGCGCCGAGACCGGCACCAGCGGCAATCCCGAGAAGGTAAGGATCAGCCAGCGGATTGCGGAAGACCCCCTGGTAGGCCGCCCCGGAGCCGGCGAGGAGCGCTCCGACCAGAAGGCCGAGAACAGCTCTAGGTGCCCTGATGTCCCAGACGATGGTCCGCTCGGTTTCAGACAACGAGGTGTCGATATCGATAAGAGGGAGACGGTCCAACAACTCCCGGAGCACTTGACCAATTGGAATGGAGACTGGGCCAATAGCGACACCGATAAGGCCAGTTAGTGCAACGGTGAAACACCCGGCCAGTAGCCAACGGGCTCCGAGCCGCTCTCCAGGCCGCAGAGCGGAGCGCGCCACATTGGTCATGGGGGCGAGTCGGTCACTTCCGGGAGTTCACCGCATCGACGATCAACCGGAGGAAGTCGACAAGCCGTGGACCCCAGCGCGAAGCCACATCATCATCTAGTTCGAAGATGTGGTTGTTCCGCACCGCCGTCAGGCTCTCCCAGCCTGGACGAGTGATCACCGTGGCAGCGTTTTGTGCGCAGCACTTCGTGTCTGCGAGGAAGATCAGGTCGGGATCGGCATTCAGGAGGTATTCGGCAGAGAGTTGGGGGTATCCCCAGGAAGAGCCATCGGCGTCGGCGGGGTCAGCGACGTTGATAAGGCCAGCAAGGGAGTAGATCTCACCGATGAATGTTTTCGAAGTAACCGTGAAGAGGTTGTCGTCAAGTTCGTGGAAATAGGTCAGAGGATTATCCCGTTGTACAACTGAGTTGGTTAGCGAGTCGATTTGAGCCTGCATCTGGGTCACGAGATCAACGGCTTCGGCCGCGCGACCAGTTGCCGTACCTAGGTCGGCAATCTGTGCGTAGGACTCCTCGATACTGCTGGCTGCACCCTGCATGAGGGTGGTCACGCCGGCTGTTTCGAGAGCAGCGACCACATCGCCAGGGTCGTACGAAAGGACAACGAGGTCGGGCTCGTAGCCGAGAATTGCCTCTACGTTGGGTTCGTAGCCACTCAGATCGGTGACAGGAGCCTCGACGGGGAAGTTGGACATCGAATCCACGGCGACCACCTGTGGGCCGGCACCGATGGCGAACAGCATTTCGGTGGCGACTGTGGAGATCGACACAACGCGTTTGGGGTCGGTCGACGCTTCTTGTGGAAGGCTGGTTGCGGATTTGCCTGACATGGCGACCGAGGCATCGGCGCCTCCACAACCAACAGCGGTCAAGGCGGCGAAGAGTGCCAATACCAACGGTGTTCTGCAGCGCATCTTCATTCTCCTGTCGTCGAGGGGCGGTCGCTCGATCGACAGGCCGTTAGCCGTCTGTCGGCCGAACCGAATCCCTTACCTCGAGGGTGTCTGGTTCGTTCGGACGGGAGCTGGTTCGGACTCAGTCCTTCCCTTTTTGGGAATGACAATCACCGCTGCGGGACAGTGCCGGAATCACACCGGACTTCGATCCCCCGACCGCTCCCAAGTGTAGCGAGAGTCGTCGGCAAGATGCTGCAACGGGTTATGTGCTTCACGACCATCTCAGGTCGTCCTGTGTCCGGCCTCAGGACCAGGAGATCCGAGAGACGGTGAGGGTGGAACAGTAGAGGACGTCGCGGTTTCCGCAGGCCGACAAGAACATGCCGTTGGCCAACTTTGAACCAGTCCCGACCCGATCGAGGAGGTTGCCGGTAGTCACGTCGACCACAACTAGATCATCCGTGCCATCGAGCGTAAAGTCATTGATGATCATCTCGCCAGATTCGGGGAACACCACAGGTTGCATGGTGGGCCGAACTTCGAGGTGCCATAGAGGTTCAAGGGTGATGTCGTTGACGCCTGCAAGGCCGCCGTTGACAGAATCCCAAGCGATGGCGATCCCAGGAGTGGCGTCGCTACCGGGTATATGGATCGGTGGAGCGATGATTCCGCCACCCGGGGTTCCGAACGGCGCAACGGTGCGGATATCAGTTGAATCCTCTAGCGAGATTCGGAGGAGTCGCAGTGGTCCAGTCCATGGAGTTGGCCGACGCCAAGAGAGGTCAGGTGGACGCTTCCAGCGGCCATTTGGTTCAGTCTGATGAATGGCCCGAACTGACTCGACGTCGCCGCAGTCCATCACCCAGCAGGCGCCACCCGACAGGCAGGAGTCCCACGCCAGACCCTGAGGCCCGCCACCAGAGCGATAGCGAGGGCACCATGAGTCGTCGACTACAAGATCGTCGTCGCCGATGACGAGACGCCACAGGTGCTCGGTGCCGGGAACATAGACGTGCTCAGTTCCATCATCGGACAAGTCGGCAGCGATTCGACCCATTGACCCCTCGGCGAGTACCAGCGGTTCGCCAATTTGTTCGAACGTTCCGGGGGCGAGGCGAGTGATGGTCGTGCCGCCCTGCCCCTCAAGGCGCAAGTCCTTTGTGATGAGGCTTCCGTCAGAGAGAACAAGTAGACCGTTGTGGCTCCGATCGACAGGGAGTCGGCGTTCGACAAGAACCGAGAGGTCATCCGGGTCGAGACGATGGAGGTAAGACCCGTTGACCGACAGGATCGAACCATCGGCATGGACGAGAATTGATCCGCACCAGACGTGCTCCCCACACGGAAGTTCTGGGGAGGCTGCCAGAGGTTCCAACGTCTCGAGGTCAATTCGTTGGACCCAGCCGAAAGGTGGCGGCCCACTAAACGCTGCCATGGTACCGCCGACGTACCACTGGCTAGGTTCACGTTCGACCGCCATCACGTTCCATCGACCGTTACGCACGGTGGTTACGGTTGGCTTACCGGTCGATGCATCCAATCGACCAGCAGCCGCCTTCTGACGGCGGTTACCACCGCACTCGACTGGCCAGGCTGACTGCCAGTAGCCGGGATGCCGGGAGGTGCGGTCGAGGGTCGTCATGTGCGGAGGAGTCGCCTGACAGCCAGTACAACCTCCTGGATTCGCTCGTTGCCCTCGTCCTCGTCCTGCTGGACGGCATCGCGAACACAGTGGCGGATGTGGTCGTCCAACAAACCCACTCCAACGCCCTGGAGTGCCTTGGTGACCGACGAGATTTGCGTCAGGACGTCGATGCACCAGGTGTCCTCGTCCACGAGGCGCTGCAGACCGCGGACCTGACCCTCGATTCGTCGGAGTCGGAGAAGGACATCGTCCTTGGTGGAGGTATAGCCAACCATAGGGGGTGGGGGTATTATAGCTCTAATGCCCGACACCGTCGTCCTCCCCATAGAGGGAATGACTTGTGGAGCCTGTAGCGCCCGGATCGGACGTGGCTTGACGGCCCTTCCTGGCGTTGAGTCGGCCACGGTTAATCTCGTCGCCGAACAAGCGACAGTTTTGTTCAACCCTGCAGAAGTTGAACTCAGAGAACTACACCGGACCGTC
>MDTE01167271.1_pt1 | contig 15893 bp, 2 predicted proteins | sample 811231 | NCBI WGS metagenome assembly MDTE01 (sample SAMN05326651, study PRJNA326480) | marine metagenome | isolation source: seawater | place: Indian Ocean: Red Sea | collected 2010
CATCGATCACAATCAATGCTGGAGAGTTAGACAAGGCATCTAGAATCAATCTAGCAGCATCTGCTGGTTGTGGAACTGGTGTTGCAGAGATATAATCTGCCAACATTGAATCTCCAATACCTGATAACCAGTCTGCTATCGCTTCAAAAAATGCCCTGCTGCCATCCCAATCTTGACATCTGTGATAAAGCAGATTACGTTGATGTGTAAATGATTCAATCACCTTAGCAGCCATTGTAGTTTTACCAATTCCTGCTATACCTGGAACCATAAGTGTTGTAGGCCTTGCCTCAATCAAATTAACCATGTTTTCCAATTCTTTTGACCTGCCATAAAAATGACGAATTCGAGGCAAATCACTAAGACTTGAGACTAATTGTTTTTCTACGTGTTTGGATAAATCTCTTTCTACTAGATCGGATGATAGAGATCTCACATCTAGAACCGAATTATCGTTTAGATATCGAATTACATCAACTGGTCTCATGGAGAATGGCAACTTATCCTGAATTTCACCCAGTGTAGATGAAATTGTTTGCCCGCCTGGAAGGATGGCTCTTAGTTGGAATTCTCTCAACCTTTTCCATGTCTCATCTGCGAGAGAGATTCCTGATTCTGTGAGGAAGTATGCTTTCCTCTTTCGGCTAACGCCTTGAACGTGTGCCTGTCTCTCAACCAACAACCCTTGGTCTTTCAACCCTGCAATCGCTCTTGGAACATTAGACCTTGCAATAGCCACTGCATTTGCTATTCCCATTTGGGATAAAGCAAATGGAACTTCAACAGAATTTATGAAATCTGAAAAATCAGACAAATGTAACAAGATACGCTCTTGCACACCAGGCTTAGGTCCAGAAACCATAATCACATCTCCAAATATCCAACTCAATCACTGTTGAGGAGGTCGATAATTTGGATCAGCAACCCATTGATTGGATGCTGCATCCCAAATCCATCCCGGATGTTGAGGTTGAGAAACTGGTACTGGAGCGGGAGCTGCTGCTGGAGTAGATTGTGCAGTTTCTGCCGCTTTTGCTTTAGCCCATGCATATGGATCTTCTGCTTTCAGTGCTTCTTCATCTACTTCATCTTCGTCTTCAAATTCTTCGAACTCAACAAAGAAGTAAGCCCCAACTCCTGCCAAGACAATTAATGCTACAATCACAAGCAAAATTATCATCCATGTCGCTATACCACTCGATCCAGGATCACCAGATTGGAGTGATATTTCCAAATCATCATCAAACCCTATTGTTTGAGAATCACTCTGAACGAAGAATATCTGGTAGTTTCCGTCGTCACCAAGTTGTGATTCTGATATTTCCATTTTCCAAGTTCCGTCTGCTTTGACAGTTGTTGTGTTTATGTAAATTTCACCTTTTAATTTCTTTGCAGTTACCTGAGAATATGGCAATCCTGTTCCTTTGAAGACTGCTGAGTCGTCAGATACTACAGCACCTGAATCTTCTCTTTGAGCACTAAATTTGACTCCTTTAACAATGAAATCTACTTGATATGAGAAAGCCGCAGAGCCATGTATATCTCTTGCTTCAACCATTACATCAATCAATGACCATTCAGCGATATTTGATGAGGTTGTATACATAGAATTCATTGGGTTGTATGTTAATACTCCATCTGGGGAGATAACAATGTGCGAAAAGTAATCATCGTCATCAACTGTCGATGGGTCATCGAAAATGTACCAAACAAAGTGCTGGGATGAAGGTCCTATTCCGTCAGAATCATTGAAGAAAGAAAGTAAATCGATTTGAGCACCGTCACCACATCTCTCGAAACTTGATGATAATTCATCACAGAAAATAGTCAGGGTAGAAGGCCAGTTATCTTCATTTAAGAACTCAGGAGCAACATTGTCTGCAGCCGCTGGGTTGTCAATAATTATTCTAACAGTTTGAACATTAGAGTAGTCTATTCCATCATATGCTTTGACTTTCAACTCATATTGCTGGTCGTGAATTAGGTTACTTGTATCCCAGTAAGTCGCCCATGCACCATTAGATGCGAATTGCGTTATTGGATCTGGACCGTTGTTTAATTCAATACCACTTGCCAAATCAATAACTGTAATTTCCAACCTTGTTACTTGACCATCGTTATCTCTTGCAACACCACTAATCAGAGTCTCTTCATCGGCTCTGACGGTTTCCATTGGCAATGGGTCACTAATTTGGACAATAGGAATTCTGTTGTCGTTGTCAATTGTAATAGTTACTTCTTCGGGAGTACAAACATCAATTGTTTCTCTACAATAGTTAGAATCACTCGCCCAAACTTTGAATGTATATTCTCCGCTAGGTAGAGAGGAGAAATTCCAAGAATCAGACCATGACGTTGAGCCTCCACTTTCAGCTGCATAATTAGCAGAATAATTATTTGGACCGATTACAGAGAACCATATGTCTTGTATGTCACTTCCTTGAACACCTTGATAATTATCAGATGCAGTTCCGCTGAACATTACCTCTTGGCCGTCATGATTTGACCCGTCAAGTGGTGTATCGAGATTTACAGATGGAGGATTTATATTTAGTTTGAATATTCTAGTTATCATAATAGATTCTTCTAGACCATCATAAGATCTTACTCTAAATGTTACATCATCTTCGAAGTGATTTGACATATCCCACTCGAAAGACCAAGTTTTGAATGGCCAATTTGTCATGGTGACTTCTCCGTTTGCACCTGATGTATCGGTTGCAAGATACCAATCTTGGCTTCCATGTGGTTGAATTTCAACTTTCTTAATTTCCCCAAATTGACTAGAGTATGAATCGTAGTCGCTGAAATATGGACCCTCAAGTCCGTCATATGCTGAACCACTCAAGACAATATTTCGGGCGAATGATGTTCCGTCGTCTTGTGATACTTGAACTGAAGGCGCCATATTCGCCAAATGGATTACTTCGTCTACCATTCCAGATAACTCAAAATCATGTTCTGAAGTTCCTTTTCCGAATTTCATTGCCTCTACCGTATAACTTGGCATCTCTCTGCCGCCAGATTGGCAATCTGAATCTGCTCCATCCCGTTGTGAGTCACCATCGTTATCGATATAATCACCACAGGAATCTTCGCCTGGATCAGTCGCAATGTGATTCCAGTTTGTATCAATATGGAAATTAGACGGCAATGATATCTCTGGCGTATAGCCAAATTCATCAGTTGTTAGATTGTAAAGTGACCTACCTGCAGCATCCTTAATTTTCACTGTTGCTTCGGAAACTTGAGAGTTATCAGCCTTGACTTGGTATCTAACCAATTCTGCTTGCTCTACTTGTACACCCCATGCAGTATTCTGGTTTTGGATGTGAATCTTAGACCTATCAAGATTTTGCACATCAGCAAATGTAAATGTTGTCGCATTAGATTTCAATTCCATTGATAGAGGCATATCTCTTGGAGGCCAATCTGCAGTCATTGGAACTAATAGACACTCAGATATGTCTGTATCACATTCTGCACCTTCCCAAGCTAATTGGACAGGATACATGGTATTGTTACCTGGGTCAGGTACAACTTCACTTTGAATTGAAACTCTTGATTCTGTTACATTGTAGACTTGACTTGCTCCAGTGTATGTATTGCCGTTAAAGTAAGCAATTGAACCGTATTTGTTGCCATAATTGTCATCGAACTGAGATATATTCGCAGCGAATGCGCCTGCTGTAGAGATAGTGTTTCCTTGAGCATTAACGATTCCACCTTTAATTCGGAATCCATCTCCGTTACTGTTTGTTACAGTATTTCCGATGAAAGAACCTGAAGCCATGAAAACGTGGAATGCAGGACAAGGGAAGTCTCCACCATACATATAATCTGAATTACAGGTTCCTGAATTGTTTGAGACTTGGTTATTTGCGAAATAGATTCTTGCCTTTGAAGGACTAGGAACGTTCCATCCCTGGTCTCTGTAGTGATATTCACCTATCAAAACGGGTTCTTTTCCTGTATCCATTATTGTGTTATTCTCTGCAGATACATCTGCCTCTCCATAAATCCAGAAACCATTCCATCCACCAATTGGCCCAATTGTGTTATCATTAGCAGTAACAAATGATGACCTTATGTTGAATCCTGATCCTTCAGCTGCACCAGAAATCGTATTTTTATTTGCTACAACTATAGCCTCATCATATGCAGTGATACCAGCGCCTTCTTCGGTTGTAATTTGATTGTCTTCAATATAGAAAGTGTATGACGTTGTTCCAGTCGTAAGGTGATTATTTGTATCGACCGCGTTACATTTGATGTTCATAGTTGAATTAGTCAGATATCCTGATGATGACCTCAAGAAAGCACCATATGAGTTTTGAGTGACATCTATTTTATCCATTCTAACGAAGGAATCCTCCATGTATATTGCTGACCTTCCGCCACCTTGGGCGCCGCAATCCGCATCATTACCTGTGAATGCAGAATCAAGAATCTGCATTACTACCAATCCTGCGCCGGCGCCATATGCCTGAATTGCTGCCCCTTGGTAACCTTCTTCGTCAACGCCAACGGTAAATGTACCATCAGATAGCGTAGGAGATGCTCCATTAATCGCCAGAACATTTGTTGTGTTTATGTCTGTAAAACTTGGATTTGTTATTGATAGGGATGCTCCATCTAATATCAAAGCGCCATATTTGACGTTACCTTGTCCCGTTATGTCAATGGGAATACCATAAGCACCGTCTAATACAATGAAATTCATCTTTGTCGCTGCTTGGTCAATTGTTGAATCTATGTAAATTCCTTCTCCGCACGACAAATCAGGATTCCAGATACCTGTCACATAGCATCTACCTGTTTGATTGCTTGCAGGCGCATCTGCCCAAATAAATCTAATTGGTGAACCTGTACTTGCTTGACTAGCGCCGCAAGATGAGTCTCCGGCACAGATTGAACCTTGTATGTTGATGTTACTTCCTGCTGGCATTTGGATTGTTGTGCCTGCGTTTATGATCAACTTAGCACCACCTGCAACTAAGATATCACCATCCAAATTATGGCCACCTGTCCAGGTTTCTGTTCCTGTGATGGTACCAGATTTCGTTTCGTTAATTGCAGTAACAGGTGTTACTGTTGTTGCCATTGCTACGAATAGAGATAACAAGAAGATACTCACTATTCCAATGCTCTTTGTCCTCTGACTTGAATTCGACATAACATCGCCTCTAAACATTCGGAATGACAACTCCAACTTAACACATTGGTATAGATTTCAATTGAAAAATATCAAAATCGCCTAAAAGTATCATATTTTTATTTAGTAAAAAATAACATAATATCAATAATCGAAAATAATATCAAAATGGAAATTTGAAGCATATGTGGCGCAATGCCTCGTTTATCTGTTTAACAAACAACTTTTGATTTTATTTCTTTAAGCCAATCCTCACCGTTTATTGAGCCGTATCCCCATTTATTGTCGTGAGAAATTCCCTCGGCTAATGGTGTAGATGAATTCATTAATGCGTATTTTACTTCGATTATGCAATCGATATTTTTCTGTTTAAGATCGGGTTGTGATTCTAAGATAAGTGCTAAGATACCGCTTACTAATGCGGCAGAGTCACTAGTTCCTGTTGATGAATAATATTGGCGATCTTCACCAGTAGAGATTATACTCACTCCTGGCGCTATAATTTCTGGCTTTAGATTAGGATTCATCCTATCATTTCCATCGAAATCAAGAGGTTCGCCCATTGACGAGCCCTTCCAAACACTTCCTCCTTTCATGGATGCTCCAACAGTAATGACCTCTGCGACATTTGAAGGAGTTGAGACTCTACCGTCGTCATCACTACCTCCGTCATTACCAGCAGCAGCTACAACAAACACACCTTTGCTTAAGGCAACCTTTACTGCATTTACGGTTGGACCATTGCGTGGTGTATCGGGATCATTGATTCCTCCGAGTGATAATGAAATTATATCCGCATCGAAACTAGCCCAACACCATTCAATTGCATTGGCAACAATTTGCTCGTCTCCAGTGTTACCTCCATTACCATCATCTCCCAATGCAGCTGCCATACCTAGAGTGACACCCGGTGCTGCTCCAAGGATATGACCATCCGCAGCAACTATTCCAGCCATCATTGTACCATGAGCCAAAGAACCCCTATCGATAGGCTGACTTGACCCAGTTGAAAAGTCCCTAAATACAAGGTTTAAATCTTCAAAATCAGGATGAGAAGCGTCTATTCCTGTGTCAACCATGCAAAGTCGTACGCCGTCTCCTGTAAGTCCATTATCTTGTAAATCCCTTACTCCTGACTCTTCATATGCCCATTCTGAATCTGGCGGAGGTATTTCCAACCAAAATAATTCAGATTTTGCTAATGCCCAAAAAATTACTACTAAAACTAAAAAAATTCCAAAATTTGCTAGTTTCCTCTTGTTCCTTCTGGTAGAGGAATATGTCTGGACTGGCATCGGTGCCCAACCGATTACTTCACTCCTCCAACCTTCTTGGTGTCCTGATGTTGATGGATCAACCGCAGAAACAATCCTGTAATCTGTGGGCTCGGGTACGAAGTCAACTCCCCTGAGTTGTTCATCGTCCCCCCACATACCAAAACATTAGAGTCCATACTATTGAAGATATGTCTTCAACTACGGCCAGCAATATCAGTTGAACTGAATTATAACTTCGCCATCAGAATCTACTGGAAGAACCCTTTCTTGCAGCCTTGTAACCACCATACAATACCAAAATTGTTAGTGCAAGGATTACAAACTGAAGCCATGGTGATTCTTCACTATCAGCAGCGTTTGAAAACTTCCTTGAGAATTCCACAGGCTCAACTTCGGAATCAAGAGGGATGTCATCCTGCACATCAATCCTGACTTTTAAGTAAGCAGTTCCAGGAGGTAGATCAGAGTATGGGAACTCTGCAAATACAGTTTCTTGTGCTGGAATCTGTATGGTGTCCTGTTGCACAGGATAGTCTGTGTCTTCCTGTGCTGATTCAAGATAGACGATTACGTCACCTGTTCCTAAGAATCCTTGATTCTCAATTGGCACTCTAAATATACCGTCTTCATTTGCTAACGCATCAGCATTGAAAGGCAATATGCCGTTATCTATGATAACCAGTTTCGCTACAGCGATCATTACATCGGTTGAGACTGTTTGGGCGTCGAAACTACCTTCGCTGTTAGCTTCGAAGTCAACTTTACATTCATCAATGGTTGAGTTTGTAGGAGCAAAGACAGTGAAGGATTGACTTCTATCGTTCTTTGCTGCGACAGTTATGTTAGACAACTTTGGAGTTACATCCCAACCAGCCTCTACACATGATTCAGAAATCGATGACGTCAGAGAAACTGTATCGTCACCATTTCCTAAGTTATCGACGCTTACGGTTATAATCACCGTTTTTCCATCAGCGATACCAATGGATTCTGGCGCACCATCTAGCGATATATTGTAGACTTGAGGGATTCTAACAGTTACTGCTTGTTCGCTGATTCCACCCTCTGCTTCAAATCTAAACTTAACAGTATGACCATCGTCATATGTAATCGATTGGTTTTGTAATGGAAGAGTGATTCTGACATCCACAATGGTCGTTAGAACCTGATTTACATCAGAGTTATTTTGTCCAATTCCCATAGTGATGTTGGCTCTGTCAGTCCAGTTACCTTCTGAGTCCTTGAATTCAATTATCCAGAATTCTGAATCTTGAGTCAAGTCCAATGAACCTGTGGCTGAGAATATGTCTTCCAATTCTGTACCATCGTAAGTTAGTTCAAGAGATAATTCAATCACTTCATAATCACCAGAATCTGTCTCTATTGCAGTCATCTCTGTTAGATTGCCGGGTGTATATGTTGCATTTTCATTGATTGATAATACCTTGAGAAGCAGGTCTGAGTCTACTTTCTTCGTAAACACCATCTCTTTTTCTAGAGCAGTATCTTGGTCAATATCTACTAGAATTCCAGCTGAGTAAGGCATTGTTAGATTCAATTCGTGTTGTGTAGTTTCGAATTCGCTTTCTAAATCTACACAAGAGTCTGAACCTTCACAAGAAGGCAATACAACATTGACCTCTCCATCTACGTCAAAGGTAGCATCCCATTCAATTCCATTCCCGATTGAGATTGTAACTGACACGTCTTCATCCAGGTCACCAGCAGTCAATACTGCGTTGGTAATGTCAGTCCATGAACTTGTTAATACTAGTCTTCCACCCTTTCTCATTTCTAAGTCAAGGCTTGCACCTTCTTGAACGGATGCTTCTAATAGACCAACAGCAATTCCTCCACCATTGTCGTCGGAATCTGTTCCTTCAACATATACAATCCAGTTACCTGGCATTATGCTGTCAGACCATGTCAAAATCTCATTTTCATAAACAACGTTTGACACAACCACTGGATCCCTGATTATTCCTGATGCAGGATAAAGAACAACTGTTGCTCCGTCCAATCTCATGGATGTAGGTACACTATCTGTGACGTTTCCAGAAACAGAAACTAAACCTGCAGTTAATTCGAAATCTTTACTCTCGTGGGTATCGTTTACCACATAGAATGTTGAATTTTCGTCTGAGTATGTCACTGAATCAAACCCTGCCTTCTCGGCAAAGACAGTGTAATCTTGACGTATTGGTGCAAATACTTTCCACACACCTTCATTATCGGTTTGCAGAGTCTCACTAAATCCAGATGTACTTGTAACGCTTACACTGACATTTTCCACACCTTCACCAAGTGATGGTTTGTCATCATCGTTTAAGTCCCAGAATATTTTTCCACCAATTAACACATTCTTGTCTACCTCGACAACTCCGGCATCCCAGACACCGTTGATGATTGCTGAATTGTAAACTCCTTCTTCAAGTATCCATTGCTCTAGATTTTCAGTTCTGTCGAGAGACAGTGTCCAACTACCCGGCATCAATACTTCGGATATGTTTCCAAAGTTATCGGATGGCCCGAGGCTTACATTGCCCAAACCATCATTGCTTACTGCGATTATTCTGGTAGATGTTATGTTTACACCAGTCAACTTTTCTTGTAACTGCATTGTTACTTCCATTGCTGTCTGTGTTTGCCAGCTAATGTCGTAAACCGCACCATTGAGATCTAGAACCCCTCTGTATATCTCGGTTACATTACTGTCTTCTGCAGTAAAATCTGCGATTTCAACATACCAGAATCCACCAGGCACGTATTTAGCAAATGTGCCATTCTCATCAGTGGTTAGTGGATGGAAATCATCTCCAGCTTCATTACGAAGCCACACCGTTGCGTTGTCTAATGGTAGTCCGCTTTCAGAAGTTACATTTCCTGTAATTAGATATTCAGGTATCAGAGGTATCTCAACTGGATCACCTGATGGACCGAGTCCAAGATTCAAGTTAGGTAGTAAGTCTGAGCCACTGTAGTAGTCACTAGCATTGGCATCACGTGGGTCATCAGGTGACATTTCAATTAGATATTGTCCAACAGACAAATCAACCGTAACTTCTCCAGTCGCAACATCATAATCATCTGGGCTAACAGTTACATTTATTCCAATACTGTTCATTGCGATAATATCGAACCCAGGGCTGACAGATGTTCCATTTTCCCATGTTCCGTCCTCAGTATCTAGGAATATCCTGAAAGTAACTGAAACGTTAGCAGGGTTCGCAACCAATTCGATTTGTTCCATACTAAAGTTGGAAGTTGTATGAGTAACAGCTTCGACATTCATTAGTTCATTAGATACAGTGTAAGTCCAATTACCCATATTTAGATTGAAGGAGAATACTCCGCCGCTATCAAGTTGAGACCTGTATTCCAAGCCTTGTTCATTAGTTGCTATTACCTCAACACCTTGTGAACCAACGATATCGTTGCTCCAAGAAACACCAGTGCCATTTTCGCCACTGTCTCTCAAGTACACAGTTCCTGAAACAAAGCCCGTGTTCATCAGATAGATGTTTGTATCAGTAATCTGGGAGGCATTATTCACAAGCATACCGCCAGTGTATGTGTTAGAACCAGCAAACTGTTCTGTAGTTATGTGGAACACTAAGTTTTCTGGTAGTCTAAGAGAATAATTTCCGTCAAAAGATGTAATAGATTCTAATGTAATTGCACCGGATCTTGCTTGAACCCTAACATTGGATGCCGTGTCAAACAGACCAGATTGATTGGAATCCATCATTTCAGTTGTTGAATTGAAAACACCCTCGTTCAGGAGTGACTGACCTTCTAATGTTACAGAGTAAACTGTTCCATTTAGCCAAACACTGACTGCGTATGTTAGATTCAGAACTAAGTCATCAGAATCAATGTCGAATTCATTCCACAATACGTAATTTTCGTCACTTTCGTCAGAAACAATCCAACTTCCCGGATATAATTCCACGGAAACTACGCCATTTTCATCTGAAACTGCAGTTTCTACTATCGGTTGCAAATCTGTACTCTCTGAATTGGTAAAGGTCAAAGTTCTATTTGCTAAATCCAAATCAGACTGACCCGCGTCAAGATTTACTATCATGTCATACTTAATTGGAATAAACATGTTCAAACTAATATTTTCTGAGTCTTGATAGATTGTAAAGTTTGAAGACATTTCATAAAAGCCATCACCGTCAATGTCAACTCTCCATTGATAATCACCTGATGCAATTGGACCGTAACTAAAGTTACCATCTTCATCAGTAGGTATCTCTGCAATAGGAACATCTTCATCAATGTCGAAATCTAATAGTTCGATAGTCTGATTTGCCAAAGGTTCTGGCAAGTTGCCATTCATCGGTTCTTGTAACAGAGTGTCTGCAAATATCGAACCAGGTAATTTCATATCTAAATTGTTAGATGCTGTCAGACCTACTTCAACTGGATCTGGAAGAAGAATTTCTTTACCGTTTGGCATCATAGCAATCATGTTGTATGTACCTGGCAAGATACCTGTCTTGTAGAAAGAACCAGGGGCGACCATTGGCCCGGAGAATGTACCTTCTCCAATGAACAGACCTGTTCCGTTAGCATTTCCGATTCCTTCGAACAGTCCGGTTCCTTCGAAAGTTTCAGCATCTAAGTATTTCACAACTGTTACTTGACCATCTGCAGTCATTCTTCCTGTAGCATTTATTTCTCCCATGAAGTAGTATGTATCGACATCAGTTGTAAGACAAATAATGTGCGTAGAAGTTACTGTTTGATTTTCTCCTGTTTCATCTTCAATTGTCTCATTAAATGTTGGAAGTTCAGGAACGACTGATTCGTTGTCATATTCACAATCAGGAATAGTGTGTTCATAATCGATTGAGGTTGCTACAATAGTACCCGCTCCCGTGAACTGAGCACTCGCTGTATATGTTCTACCATCATCGACAGTTCTTGTGAAATTACCTGTGAATCCTCTAACGATTCCAGGATTTCCTTGAGTATTGAATGTTCCGTTTTCAATAAATGTTACTTCTCCGCTTCCTTGAACGATTCTGGTATCTCCTTCATCGGTTGTGAACGAACCACTGGAAGTTGTTAGAGTGTAATTTCCTGTCATATCCCAGATGTTTTTCAACACGAAGTCAATACCGTCAAGTGCATCTCCTTCGAAGGATTCGTTTCCGGTCCATGTAACTGTTCCTGAGATTCCACTAGAATCAATTGCGATGTTGAATGTTTCATCGAAACTCTGTAGTCGGTCAGCTTGCTGTCCTGTAATGTTGTGAGCAATTTCACCCATCCAAGTCATGTTTGCTACTTTTCCAAGTAATGCTGTGAGTAGGTTAGTTTCACGATCGACGTTGGTTTCTATTGTTAAGTCTTCCAATCCTTCTACATACTCATTCTGCAGGAACGCATCCTTAGCATTAGTGTCACTAAATTCTCCAGCATATGCTGATGCTCTAATTTTACCAGCAGGGGCAGTGAAGCACCAATTGCCGTCTTCATCTGTGTCTGTGTATCCTATTGGTATCCAATAAGTTGTACTATCTCGGTCAGTTTCATCTTCACCAGAGTATGCGTCACGCTCCAATAGTATTCTGACATCTGAAAGTGGCTGTCCGTTATCCGACATTGTGACTTGGCCACAAACCTCAGCGCCAGCATAGTACTTCATTACCTTGACCAGTGTATTTGAATCGAACAAATCATTGTTCTTATCTGCTTCAGATACATTGGACTCATCTACATCATACCAATTTGCAATAACCATGTGGTTCATCATAGCCCCAGGTAGTGGGAACCCGTTTGTTAGAATCGAGTTAGGAGTACCGGATTGACGCCAGTGTTGCCCTGGCTGCTCGGTTGATGCAAACCCAAGACTTGGAGCACCATATCCTACGTAGGTTCTAGCCATCATAGTGTCAAAGAAAGCAGATTTGTGATCTACTCTTACATCAACCAGTTCAAGAGGATCGAAATCCTGACCTGCCTGTTGGTTCAAAATGTCCTTAGTCATTTCATCATCAAATTCTTCTCTTGTCATCTCATCATTGAACTGACCACGTGAAGTCATGTAGACTTCATCCATGAAGGTATTGAAATCCTGTCCGGACAGGATTGACACAGGTGCGAAGATTCCGGTTGGATTTCCTCCACTGTAATCAGAATTGTAACTGCCACCACGAGGATACAGTTTTGCATCAACTGCCAAATATCTGATCTCATGGTCTCTTGTAATTGTATCACCAGGTGCACCTTCGTAATCTTGTACGGTGTAAACTGCATTGTTAGATAAATCTGCAAACATTGTATGTAGTTCCTCAGGTTCTAATGAATGTGTTAGCAACTGTGTAAGCAGAGCAATTCTTGCATTAGTTCTGTGGATACCTGTGCTTACTGAATCATATTCTTCTATCAAGTCCGAAGTGTACCAATAATCGCCCACAATGTAGTGAGTTGTTTTCTCTTTGGTGTCAGCAGAAGACCTTGAATTTGTATTCATTACATCTTCTGCATTTTCGAAATTATTGTAAGCATCGCCGCTGCATGTGTCTATATCTCCTTCTTCGGAAATACAAGGAATAATGACACCTTCTTCGTATACCTTGTAGGTCATTGGCCCATCTATGTTAGGCATTCCATTAACGATGTTTCTTCCTTGAGCTATTACAACATCGTTATTGACGTGAGTTATTTCAAACAATCTTTCAACAACATCATCCGAATCCATGTTCGTTTGAATCTTAACAAATTCAGCAACTTGTGCATCTGAAAGATACTTACCTAGTGTTTGCATAAAGGACGATGTATGTTGCCTGGAATCAGTTTTGTAGTCATTGTAAGACAAATCTGCTTCTGAAAGTCTCCAGATGAACATAGCTGTAAGATCTTCTTGGCTTCTTGACAGAAGCATATTTCCTGCAGCAGGTATTCCTGACTGGAAGTTGTCAGCAACAGATGGGTGGTCTCCAGTTTCTAAGGCTTGGAAACCGTAATCCCACCAGGATACAAATGCTGGCTTGTTTGAATATTTCATCATACACAGTCCTTTGCTGCTGTCCCAATCTCCCGAAACATCATTACAAGCGGACTTACTTTCAACACCGACATGGAATACATCTTGATTGGATAGCCAATCATATGCTCTATTCCACCCACCGTCATTGAAACCTGAACCGAACGAACCAAGATACCATCGATCAGGGAAATCTGGGTCATAAGGGTCGTAATCTGCATCGTCTAGGATAGAGAAGCCAAAGTCGTTCCATCGCAAAATATCTGGAGCAATGTTGTAGATTGTATTATCCAAGTCTGCTTCATCTTGTGGACCCATAGCGGCGTCCAATCCATAAGTTGCATGTTGTGAGAATATTAGCATCAAAACTAGGCCGATTGCGCTAAATTGAGGAGTTTTCCAGAATGCCTTTCTAGCATTTGTAATTCTTTCACCAGGAGTTCTTATTCCCATTCTTCTCCATTTCTTTGCCATTTCGCCTGCGCCACTTGCTCGCCACAATCCTGTGATACCCCAGGCACCCATTACAGCCATAGCAGGAGCAGCATTGAACAGGAATCTACCTGCTGACCATGCCATGTACGAAGCGACTAGAACCCACATTCCTAAGATAAGATGTGTCTGATTCTTCTTTACTACACCGTCCCAGAGGGCGATGAATCCCATTACAATCGCAATTACGAACACAATTGGTCCGAATGACGCGAATAACTGGCCTCTACTTGGAGCGCTTGCTTCAGCAATTGTTCCGAATATCTTGTTCTTTGTGAAATATCCAGAACCTGTAGTCAGCACTTCCCACGCATTAGAAATGTCCGCAAGTTGTAACAGATACAGAACAACACCAAACACGATTCCACCTGTGAAAAGAGATCCTAGAACCAGTAACCACGGTTTGTCACGGAATCCTGTTGTAATCCACGCTATTGCTAATGTGAATATTGCTATGAAAACGAGAGGTTGCAAACCGGTTGAATTCCATACTAGGTTCAATTGTGGATGAGCGTAGAATGGAATTGTCATAACAAAAATGGTTGCTAGTAACAAAATATTGATTGTTGAAATTGTTGTGCTGTCTTTCTTTCTCAGCATGTTCATTGCTACTTGAACAACATAAGCCAAGAATATGATTGCAGGTCCATAAACGAAACCTTTCCAACCAAGAGCAACAATACCGAAACATACACCTGCCGCAATTGCATTGAGTGTAGCTGTTCGCTTTTCTTTCATGACAGCGGCAAATGCGTTGTAAATACCGGATGGCCACGCATTGGTCTGGCGTGAAAGCCTTTCATCTCCGCCATGCTTGATTGCTCTGAGATAGAACATGAAAGCAGCGGTTAAGAATAGCAGTACGAAAGAATCGTGGTCAGCCATACCCCATGTTGATTTTTGTACGTGCGTTGGCATGAAAGCGATTAGCCACGCAGCCAATACACCTGCGCCCTTGCCAAAGTGATCCTTTGCAATTCCCGCCATAGGGAATACGATTAGAGCACCATAGATTGCAGGAAGTGCAAGCATGGAAAACCAAACTGCATCATCTGAATTCATTCCAAGATTTGTTAGCATCATGGCACCAATCGCCATTGACCATGAGAACAACGGAGGTCGAGGGTTGATTCCTCCAACAGGATAATTTCTGTCAGCGTCCCAAATCAAGTGAGCGTTTTCAGCGATAACATAGTCAACAACTCTCTTCATGTACCAAGGGTCAGAACCACCTGTTAGGTCCCATGACCCCAATGCTGAGGAGTTCATTGACGGTACGAAATACCATTGTACTCTAATTGCAAGTCCTGTTAGGAATGCCATGAAAATCATGATTCCAGCCCAGTGATTAGACCAGAATACTCTGGCTTGACTCGGTTGGTGTAATTCTCTATTTTTCCATCCACCGTATTGTTCGTGAGTAGCAAACCAGTAAATCATAACACCGATGAAGAATGTTATTCCAAACCATATCCATACAGCCCATGAACCGTCTAGTCTGTCGCTTGTCCAGTGATTGGTCTCGTATAGAGAGGATACTATGTACAAAGCCCACATTGAACCAATGAAGAGGGCTCGAGTGTACCATTTCTCAGCAGCCATCCAAGCACAAGTTAGTGCTACGACTCCAGTTAATGCTGCTGGCCAAAATCCGATATATCCGTGATATCCTTCCAGTCCAGCAACTCCCAAGACGTTTAGGTCACTCAATGTTCCAAAGTAGTACAATGTCACAATGTGGGTTAATGCCCAAACACCTAGAGCGATTTGCAACGGAAGTGTAGCAATGTTGTAATTGCCTTCTACAGGCTTAATGTATCCGAACCACCCAACATCCGTTGCCGGAGTTAGAATTCCTCGAAGTAACACTGCTGCAAGCATTCCAAGGATTGTGAAAATAGACCAAATGCTGAAGAATACATATCCAATTGCTTCCTGCCATGCACCGTTTCTGGTATATTCCGTTCCG
>MDTE01084992.1_pt1 | contig 15890 bp, 15 predicted proteins | sample 811231 | NCBI WGS metagenome assembly MDTE01 (sample SAMN05326651, study PRJNA326480) | marine metagenome | isolation source: seawater | place: Indian Ocean: Red Sea | collected 2010
AATAGAATGTACCACCACCATACACACCTAACTCAAGATACTTTGTTCCTTCAATAGCACATATATTATTGAGAAAATGTTTAGTAGTTTCTGAAGTTAATGACTCAATGCACACTCCAGTATAATTGCTTTCACCTAACTCTGCTTTGTCTATTGCCTTTATTATTTCATTGATTTTAAAATTAACTTTATTATTTTTACCATTTTTATAAACTAGGTCACAGTAGTTACACTTCCAACAGTTGAACTGACATGTCTTAATCTTATCTCTCCATACATCAATAGGTCTTTCTTTAATATCAACGTCTTCAATATATTCTTGGAATGTAGGGAACAATAGTTTCTTATCTAATACCCATCTATTAATAATATCCATAGACTCTTTAAGTCTAGTTGCTGACTCTCTACCATGTAGTTTAAAGACATCTATACCTAACTCTAAAAACTCTTCCCAATCACTCTTCCAAGGTGGTAGATTTGCTGCCTTGAGTGCTGCCAGTCCTCCCTCTACTGCATCCCATTTACTACAACTAACTCTGCTAATTGTATCATTAAAATATTGAGGATCATCACCATTTCTAGTATTATTATAGTGATAATGTTCAGGCATTATAGGACAATTACCCCAACAACCTTCGTTAACTAATATTGATAACTTAACTGGATATCCTTGCTCTGCACAATATTCTTTTGCTTCCTTTATTTCTATCAGTCTATCTCTATCTCTCATTAAATCTCTATCGAGATTAATATAATGAAATCCTGCTCTTGCTAATTGAACTATCTCATTAGGTCGTGTTACTTCTCTAAGTATAGTGTTCTTAATGTATAATTCAGGATATTCTTTCTGTATCTGTCCAGTTAATACCCATGAAGTATGAGGTAGAGTTACTATCTTAACACCAGCATCATATAATTGCTTAAAGTTTGTGATAAACATATCCAAACCTTTCTGGTCTGGTCTCACATATATGTTATTGAATGTTGCAGATAGTGGAATCCCTGTGATTTCAGATAACCACATTGCCATTTCTATTACTTGGAACTCCATGTCCTGAGTAAAGAATACATCACCCATTGCATCCTGAGTGAATGGTGGCATCCTACATGTAAAATAGAGATCATAAATCCAATCTCTATTTCTCATTAAGAACTCAAGAAACTCACCCTTAATGAAGTTAGGATCTAACTTAGGATTAATAGGTAGAGAAAATATCTTTTGCCACATGCGAGAATAGAAAGACCTAAACTTTGTCTGCACCATCTTGTAACATCTTAGTCACGTTAGTAGTATTGTCAAAGTATTTTACATCTGCTTCTGCCTGTAGTCTCATCTCATTGATACCTTTATTAATAGCACCTGCATATCTCATTGAAAGATTTAATGATGCTTCTTGATCTTCTTTAGGCATCATCAATAAACTATCAATCTGACCAGCAGATATTGTACCATATCCTATCATATCAGTAGCAGATTGCTTTGCCATCCTTGCTATCCAATACTTTCTCTCTTCCTCTTCATCATCAGCAAAATACTTATCAGTATCTTCTGGTGTTGAACACTTCTCTTTAATTGAATCAAGATAATATCTTAACTCAAGATTACATTGCAGTATCTTCTTCTCATATTGTTCAATATCTAGTTCTAGGTCTTCTATCTCAACCTCTAACATTTGAGCATCAAAGGGGTCAGTCGTCTCTTCTATTTGTTTCTGCTTCCTTGCTATCTCAATATATGCCTTCTTCATGTTAACTTGAATCTTCTTATTACTGTGCTTTCGTGTTGCTAACTCTAGTAGAGTCTGTCTAATTGCACGATATTCAGTAGGATGAGAATCAGTTACAAAATGATTACATTGATACCTCGTTTGAGGGAATGGATGTGTATTTGCTCTATCAATTAGATAGTGGTCAAACTCATCAAAGTCCTGGAATAAAGTCGGGTTTAACTCTTCCTGATTTGTATTTTCTGGTGACTCCATCGCTTTCATATAAATTTTCAGATTGTGCTTGCTCTTTAGGTAACTGACCACCTAGGTAGTCTTCCCAAATACTATTGATACTTGCCATTGTAGTGCAATTATCAATAGATGTCAATAGAGCAGTATTATATGTAGCATCAGAATTACCCTTCTCTGAAATAGCATACTTAACAAGTTCCTTTGCTACTGCCTTCATTAATGTAACACCATAAGCACGATTTGATTCAACAATATCAACTTTAGTCTTTAATATTAATCCAGTACCAACTTCTACTTGATAGTCACTAATCTTTGCTCCAACTTTTCCCCAATGCTGTGACCCTATGATTGCTTCATCAGCAGTCACTTCAGTATATCCAGCATCTTTTAAATGTGCATCCCATATCTCTTGAGTCACACCTACAACTGAGTATTTAATGGTGCTATGATTGAACTTAACATTACCGTCAGACCTTACTGCCATTGGCAAGTCATCAATGTCTGCGATAAAATATTTTGCGATTGATTCATCCATAATTAATAAGAAGGTGGTGAAATTCCGTATCCGTAGTTGTTAAATGTATAGGCAGATGCGTTGCCAGCACTGGACATGCCATCATGTCCTTTAGGTTGCATGTTACCACCTCCGTCAGCATACGAGTCTGTTAGATAATTCCATTTGTATGAGTTATTATTCTGTGAACCATTATAGTGTCCTAGACAATAACCTTTATAATTACCCATTTGAAAATTCTCTTCACCAGAGTTTTGCACATTGAATGCGTTCATGTTTGCTCCAGTGAAATCATTAACTCTTCTAATATCTGTTGTACAGTTACCTCCATTCTTCCAATACATGTATGAAAGATAACTACTACATGCTTTACCCCATCCATTTGTACCAGGAGATCCACCCCATGATGACCAAGTTTCACTTGCCCATGTAAGATATTGTGCTGTGCCTCCTGTCTTAGACCATCCTCTTAATCTACCTTGTGCTCCTGCACTATAATCTCCACCTTGTCCACTACCTTGTACAGTATTATTAGTATCATTCTGCATATTGGTGCGGTCAGTAGTACTATTACCTCCACCAGTAATGTATATCTTTGCACCTTGATGATGATAGTCTGTCATACAGGACATATCATTCCTGCTAACGTTCATTGAGTTTGTCATGCCTTGAGAAGAAGCATTACTTAAATTCATCTTCCAAACTCTTGACGTATAACCTGAGAAACTATTATCTCCACCGTAAATATAAAATGCTCTATCACTATTACCACCATCAACATATGATGCTGCATAGTTCATTATGTCACCTAAGTTTGTTGAGGTGTCATTGTTATGAACTGTGCGATTAACATTATACCAAGGATTAGCATTTTTATATCCACCAGCAACATATCCATGCGTGATGATACGAGACCTTTCCCAAGGTGCACGAGTCTGGTTTTTATTCCAACCGTCATACCTCGCACGACCTGGAGTCCAGTCTGCTGCACCATTTCCTGCTGACGAATTAACTGTACCTGGCATAATCTTTAATCGTAGAAGTTTTGATTAGCATATATGCTGAAAGCACCATTGCCTGTCTTAAGAATAGTATAAGTATAGAAATCAATTTTACCATCATGTCCTCCAGTTGGTGCACCAAATCCACCAATCCACTTAGGAGTTATAACACTACCATCAACTTTATGTTGCGTAGGATAACGTCCAGAGTTATTACATGGTACCCACATTACAACAGTAATAGTTTCATTTGTAGAAATATAATTGTTTAATGTAGTACTACCATCCCCTCTAAAGTTTGGTTGCCATGTACCAGCAGAGTTAGCGGTATAATGATATATTGTTGAGGTTTTTAAATTGAGGTCGATACCACCATTCAATGCTGTGCCTGAATTGGTGAATCCCTCAACTCCACCACCTGCTGCTGACTGGTCTGCCCACTGTAAGGTACCATTACCAAGGGTAGTCAAGACCTGTCCATTAGTCCCTTGTGTTGTAGGGTATGTATTAGTCGCAGCAACGAGTGAGGTGGATACTGATGCTGTTCCTACACTTAAAGTTGACATGAATTTACTTATTACTTCTCTTCTGTATTTATATGGTCTTCTGCTTGTAACTCTTTTGCTTTCTTATTACTATAATATGCTATTGCAATAACAGAGAGATACATCAATGTATCATCCAACATTACTAGGAAAAATATAACAGATCCACCTACTCTTAACCATTCAGGTAATACTCTTGTTATCTTACCACTAAATCTACGAAATGCTTGCTCAAACTTGAAGTATAAAAGTATTAATGCAGTAACTATATATTCACTATATGGTACAACAAAGTATAGTGACAAAAATATAAACAAAAACCAATAATGTCTCTCATCAATCTTACCAATTAGAGTAAGATATCTCTTCAAAAGTTTCTTAAACATAGTTAAAGTTTAATACTAAACGACAATTTGAGTTGGTGCATGTAGAACCAGTGTGTCTAATATCATTGGGAAATGTAACCATAGTATTAGCAACTGACTGCACTTTAGTACCATCTTCAAACATAGTATAACCATCATTATCATTTAAGTATAAGATGGAAGTCTTTAAATCTGATAGATGCTCTGCATCCTCCACATCCCTATGTAGTCCATGCTCAACAATGGTATCTGTTGCCATGACTAGGTTTGCTTTGATTTTGATTATAGCACAAGGTTGTAGTTTCTGCAATATTGGATAGATTAACTCTACCGTCTGTTTATTGGGTGTATGGTGCTCATAAAAATAATGCACCATCTGCATGTTACGATGAATATTCTCTGGTGTATCATAATGGATCTTACCCATCCACCAAGGGATAGTATCTACCATCTTTGCGACCATTAGGTCGAATTCACTTCTTGGAAGAAATTCCTTTTCTATCTTTAATGGTAACTTCATTAGATCCTTTAGGTACAAATAGTTCAGGTTTATGTATTACGAGAATATAAAGACCATTCCACCAATCATTCTCATCTTCTATAGTTTCTGTTAATATTATCCTCTCAAATCTTACTTCTTTATCCTTACAAAACTCTTTAGTGGTATCAACAACACCATCAAAGTTAGCATCATCAACTACTAAGATATATGTGTGCTCTGCTGCCTTATGTAAATGCTCTAAGTTAGCAAGCATAGGTTTCTTCTTATTGTCTGCATCATAGAATATAACTGATGGTCTATAATCTAAGTTAAACTCTACATCTAACAGACTCCTATCACTAACACCAATAGAACAATACTGATTAAACCATTTCTTACCATTCTCAATGAATTGTTTAAATGGATCCTCAACTTCATACTTACTTCTTAAGTCTTCTCGTCTTGGTCTTATCTCACCTTCACCAAAATCATCAATAGCATATGCTTTAACTGCCTGATTACCCATTAATGCAGCAAATAATGTGCTACCCATATAACAACCAACATCAGCATATACTGTGCCAGCATCACATAGATTATTGAGTAAATGTCTTACCTTGTTTGATGATAACCCAATGACATCATAACCTTCAGGGTTAAAATTAGATTTGTTATCTACAGCAGCATCAATAGCACGAATTGCCTTATCTACAAATGGATCCATTTTTCTATTCTGCCTCCGTAAATGTGATTCTACCACAGACTCGCAATAGTTGCAATCCCAACAATCAAACTTGCATGTCTTTATCTTCTGTCTCCAGATATTGATAGGAGAATCTTTTATATCAATATCCTCCATATATTTAACATACTCTGGATATAATATACTGTCACCATCATTCCATCTTTTAATGATGTCCATTGATTCCTTCATTCGCATGAAGTTCTCTCTACCATGTAATTTGAACACATCAATAACATCTAGCAACTCCTCCCAGTCCTCTCTCCAAGGTGGTAAGTTTGCTTGCTTTAATTCAAATGCAGGGTCATAAGCATCCCAACGTGAGCATGATATTCTACTGATTTCACTATTAAAATATTGAGGTTGAGTTCCTTCTCTTGTACTATTATATTGATAATGCTCTGGCATGATAGGACAACCACCCCAACAGTGTTCATTGACTAGCAATGATAACTTGATAGGATTACCTTTCTTTGCACAATATTCCTTTGCTTGTTTAATACGTACCAATGCTTCTTGGTCTCTCATTATATCTCTATCAAGATTAATATAATTGAAACCCATAGATGCTAAGGATACAATCTCATTGGGTTTAGTTACCTCCCTGAGAATTGTATTCTTTATATAAATGTCTGGAAATGCTCTCTGTATTCTACCTGTAGCAACCCATGATGTATGAGGTAAGGTAACTATATTGATACCAATATCATACAATGGTTTGAAGTTTTCAATCCATATATCTAAATTCTTTTCATCAGGTCGTACCCATATATTATTAAACGTAGCAGACAATGGTATGCCTGTCTTCTCTCTTACATAAAATGCGTTACCTGCAACCCTCTTAGCATCTTTCTCCGTGCGAAATGTATCACCCATTGCATCCTGCATAAAGGGTGGCATTCTACAAGTAAAATATAAATCAGTTATTAGGTGACGATGCTGGTTTAGAAATGGAATCAGTAATTCGTCCTGAAATTGAGGATCCGCCTTCGGGTTGATCGGCAGACTGAAGCAATCTGTCTGCGATGTTTTGGGTTGCATAATCAGTTAAAACTCCATTGGTATCAAATAGTTGAGGTGGTTTACCTTCCATCATCTTATCAACTCTATCCTCTGCTGCTGTCTTAATTCCACCGATAGACCTATTCACAGCAGTAGAATATGTCAAAGCAAGGTCTACAACTGCTGCTTGATCTTCAGGATTCATTTGAAGTAATGCTTCAATGTTACCTGCTTGAATTCTACCAGTAGTCATGAGATCAGTAGCAGACTGTCTTGCCATCCTAGCAATCCAATACTTCTGCTCTTCTCTCTCTTTTAATTCTTTATCTTCCAATAATCCCTTAATATCACTGGGGTCTTGGAATTTCTCTTTAATAATTTTGACAAAACTTTCAATCTCTTTCTTAGATTGATTAATCTTATTAACCCATACAGTCTTATCTACCTGTAGTAGTTGCAACTCATAAACCTTATCTTGCTTGTAAAATGGATCATCTTCTTGCTCCATTTCATGTGTTACTCTAGCAATATCATTGAGGCATCTCTTATATGATATTGTTATCTTCTGTAGTGAATTATATCTTACTTGTACCTCCATCGCTGCCTGTTGCATTTGGCGATAAGGAGTTACATGTGAATTAATTACGAAATGCTTATTCTGAAATTCAGACTGCTCAAAGTATTGGTGGTCTGCCCACTCCATTAATTCTTTCGTAAACTCGTCACAATTTTCCCAAGGCGAAATTTCATCTAACGCCTTACAGACTTCGTTTACATCATAATTATCAGAATTGTAACCCCCAGTTGACTTCGGAGTTTCTTGTAATGACGTTTGTTGAACCATCTTGTGTTGCTCTACTATATTCAAGTGCTTGTTGTAAAGACATCTCAATACCAAACTTATCTTCTAGGAAGACATTGATTGATTTGATGTCAGAGCAAGATTTAATCTCTTGGACTAATTCCTGTTCTTTCACGGCAAGATTAAAGAAATCGGTTTGCCACGCATTATATTTATCAACAACTTTAGCAGCAAAACTAGCGGTTGTCAACCCTCTAATAGTAGCAAGTCTATCAATTAATTTAACTGTTGTAGAGTTATCTGCGATATATGCAGTTGATTCCTCATACTGATCCTTCCAGGTAGCATGTTCTAATTCACCATAATTCTTTCTCAATGCAGTATATCTCTTTTCAAAAATCTCTTGGACTCTAAGAGTAATGACTGCTTTCATTACTTCTTCAGTCTTATCAAATTGTGCTTGAGTTATAGTTTCCTTATGCTTGTCAGTATATAATCCATTCTCATCTGTACCATAAACTGACTTCTCTGTTCTTACTTCACCCCAATATGTCTGTGCTGTAATGGCATCAGCAGCAGATAATCTTAAGTAAGCAATATTCTGTGGTATATGATCCCACCTATCGTTGTCTATGTGTCCCCAATATAGATCCATAACTGAATCCAAACGAGTCCCCCAGGTATTCAGTATAGGATACCTTTCAAGATCAAATACGATAACGTCTCTAGTGTCTGCCATTAGTAATTAGGAATGTTTGTGCCGTAGTCATAAGATGCTGCACCTGAAGTTACAGAACTTGCAGAGGCACAGTGTGCTGAGGACATACCAGAATGTCCTTTGGGTTCAGTTGTGTTACCCATATAGTTATGACCATCATTCATATAGTTAACTTTGAATGTCTGGTTATTCTGGTTACCGTTATAGTTACCTAAACAATAACCTTTTCTCATACCCATTTGGAAATTTTCTTCACCCATGTTACCAAAGTTAAGACCATGTACCTGAATACCAGTACGGTCATCACACTTTTGGTTACCATTTTGGTTGTTGTTTCCAGTACCAACATACATGTGTCCTAGCATAGTTGGAAGAATTTTCTTCCATCCATCACCACCAGGTCCATGATTCCACATGGTATAAGATTCGGTCTTCCACTCAAATCCTCTTCGGGTACCCGACCTTTTAATCCACCCATGAGTTCTTCCATGACCACCCCATGTAGGGTCATCACCACCATCAGGGTAATCATTAGGGAAACCAGAGGTTCTCATGGTTTCAGTCTTCAAGTTGAAAACGTCAGTCCTTGAGTTACCACCACAATGCAAGAATGAATTACCTCCTGCAAATACATGGTCTTGACAGGATCCCATTGACCCTCTATTAACGGTCATATCCCACTGGTTAAGGTGTGCTATACCGTTTTCAGTTGCCATATTAAAACCAGAGGTATAGTTAGATGAACCTCTGTATGTGTTTTCCATTGAATGGAACCAATGCTTGATGTCACTCCATGACCCTGACATATATGCCCCAGATCTATCGAGTTTATCACCTAAGTTTGTTGTTGTGTCGTTAGAGTGAACAGTCCTGTTAATATTCTTCCAAGGACTACCTCCTCTATATCCTCCACCTGTATATCCATGTGTCCAGATTCTTGCTTGTGCCCATGAACTTGCACCGTTTTCATGTGACCAATAAGCGTTAGTACCATCGGACATTAATTGTGCTTTAACAGAATAATTTACACTATATCTGTCAGTGGATTGATCAGGTAATGCTGCTCCACCTGCTGCACCAGCAATTGGTCCCCACTCAGTAGCACCTGTATCTTGGTTATATGAATAACCTTCAAAGGTTCTATCGGTACTATTATATCTGAATAATCCCTCTACTGCGGTACCAGGTCTTTGAGCAGTTGTGCCGACTGGCATCTTAACTGCGTCAGTTGCTTCGATATCTAATGAATACTCTGGAGAAGCATCATTAATACCTACCCTATTATTGGTGGCATCAACATAAAAAGTACCTGAGTCAAAGTTAAAGTTGCCTGATGATTCCAACTGGAACTGAGCGGTACCTCCACCTCCTGCTAGGGATACAATTTTATCAACGTTTAACTGTGACATGTTTAACTTCTATCCTTCGTATTATTTATGCAGGTCGGACAAGCACTACACCACGTTTGATGTATGTATCTTCATTTCCACTGTCTTGGTCAGAATGAATAACAATGTGCATGTCGTGAGATTTGTCTGAACCCATATCAACAGTGTACCAAGAGTCTCCTGTTAATACATTTGGTCCAGTGCCTCCACTATTATCTCCTGGGAGAGTGGAGAAGTTTCTAACGTATTCACTTGTGAAACCATTACCACTCCTAGAGAAGCAGTTATATCGGTTACTCATAAATCCACCAGGGTTATTACCACCCGCTTGCATGGTTGGTGTCATCCCTGCTTGCGAAGGACAACTGTTACCATCATTATTACTTATGGCAGTATAATATGTGAATATATGCTGTGCGTCACCCTCAGCAGAGTTGTTACGCATAACAGTCATACCATCACCAACACCTGATGATATACCTAAGAAGTTTCTACCATTTACACCATCATTTGAATAATATGTGTAAAGGTTAAACCTCATTTTTACATAACGATAAGATATTCCCCTTCTACTAACTGTCGCATACTTATAATCAGATCCACCAGTATTTCTATAATATCCGTATGTCCCGTTGTTTGCAAAGTTACCCGTAGGAGTTGAGTCTCCTACATCATTTATTTGATTACCACTTAATGCTGAAGCATTGGAGAACCATGCGTTTGCTCCACCACCATAGTTTGCCATAACAATATAATATGGATGACTCTGTAATGGTACAAAATATTTCCTTGCAGTACCATCAAGATTCAAATAATAATTTCCGTCTGTTGATACACCTGCGTCAAATAATCCTTGAACTGAGTTAGGTGCTGATGCTTCTGATGATCCATCCATACCACCAGATTGTGCCATGAATAGTCCAGACCAAGCATTACCTGTATATACCTCTAAGTATTGTGTTTGAGTATTGAACCTAAGCATACCTGCAACAGGTGCAGATGGTCTCTCTGATGTAGTGCCAGATGGTATAGAGAATTGAGTCCAATAATTATTAGTCATTCCACCTGCTACTCGCATATTCTCACCAGTCTCCATCTCGATAGCAAAATTGTTATCTGCTGGTGCGGTTAGATTGTTGACTTTAATAGTGCTCATCGTTATGCGTAGAAGAATAACCAATACATCCAGTTTTGACTGCCAGGGTTGTTAATACCCCAACTACCAGACCAGTTAGGTTCTGGGAAGTTTTGGTTTGAATAGTTATTACCAGTGTTACCAACCCAACAATGGTGCTCAACGTTACATCCATTAGATGCACAACCTAGAGCATTAATCATACTCATAGTATAGTTTTCGCAGTTTGCAGGAGAAACGTGCCAAGTGTTGTTGGGATTCAATTCACCAGCACTACTACCTCTATATCTATTATCTGAGTTGTTTGCACTTCCTTTTAAGAAAGTCATACCACCTATCTGTGTACCACCAATATTTCCGTGGTTACCTAATCCAATATGGTCTTCAAACATCTCTTTCATGTTTCCACCTCTATTGGTGAAAACTCCATTAATATATGCAACTTCAGTTGATAATGAATAAGGATCACCAGATGTTGACCATCCCTGCATTATCAATACATCATTAACTGTCCAGTTATGGTAATGTCTTGACTTAAAGTCTTGACCCATAAATCCTGTGCCTGTTCCAAATGTACTTGTATTAGACCAGTTACCATACCAACTATCACTACCACCAGTATATTGACCATGATTAGTAGTATCTGTAATAGATGCTACACCTGCCCACCACTTATTATTACTATCTTTGAAGAGATACATCTCTTCATTTCCACCACCATCAAAGTTAACGTAATAGAATCCAGGAGTAGGATTAGCAGTAGTTACATTTGCTAATGATGTAAATGGTGATCCACTACTACCATTCTCAGCAGAGTACATTTTCCAAGTACTACCTGTATATACTTCTACTGCTGATGTATCTGTATTCCAACGTATATAACCTGCTTGTGGACTGCCTGGTCTCTGAGCAGTTGTCCCTGTAGGCAAACGCAACGCTCCAGTCCCATCATGATAAACATTACCTTCGATGTCTAAAGTATGACCTGCTGGTATGTTTGTCTGACTGATTGTAGCAGCAGTACCTGCTAAATGTGCAACTGTTAGCGTGCTCATGCCATTAGTATTTTCTTCTATTTATTGTCCAAAGAAAGGAAACTCTTCAACCCATGCAGTAGCAATATATTTTGTCCCATTTAAAGGTGGATTACCTCTGTGTGCATGTGTCCATGCTGTAGGACATATAGTGAATTTTCCTTCTTCAGGTTTAATTCTTACGTGTTGATATAGAAATTCAGTTTCACCACCTTCATAGTCATCATTGATGTATAACTGAGTAGTTAGAAGTCTATAAGGTGTTGATGGTGTGCATTCATAATGCCAGTTATGAAACCCTTGTCCAGGTTCAGTTCTTTGTAGTTTGCACATCGTATGCTGGAATTTTCTTCCAACCAACACATCATATTTCTTACCATAATCATTTAAAGCATCTTCTGTTAAGAAGTTCCATGCTCTATAGACTGACCTTGATAGATTATCATGCCAATAGTCAGGTGGTAACTCATGTACAAAAATCTGCTGGTCAGTAACAGCACCGTTCTGACCAGCAGTTCTATCGAATGCCTTACCTTGTCCTCTTATAAAATTGTAATACTCAATTAAATTATCTCCTCGAAGATTAGTTTTATATTCAGAGATAAAATTATCATGATGTGTCACATCTAGGATCCTAGGATCCTGTCCATCTTTTGTAAAACCCATAGTTATCCACTGGTCCACCGACCATCATTGTAAATCTGTAGTTTACCATTACTTGTATTAAAACGCAACTGTCCGTTTATATAACCTCGTCTAGGTGCATAAGATTGATTAGAAGTATCAAACTGTGCGTCACTACCAGCAGGTAATGCTAAGTGTGATGTTTGGTTCATAAGTAACTGACTATCACCCTTGAATACCATATCTGCCTCTGCCTTTAGTTTGACAGTAAAGTTAGGTGATAACCCTTCAATATTACCAACATTCAACTTACTATTCATCTAATGCTCCATGCTGCGTTATTCTCAATGGTGACTGTAAAACCGTTGTTAATTGCTATCGGTCCAGCACTCATCCCGTTAGTAAATTTTGCATCCCCGTTTGCTGTGGGTCCAATTGTAATATTCTCTGCTATTGTTGCTGCATTTGTTCTAATAACACTATCTGTTCCTACAGCAGGACCACCACCAGAGATTGATGCCCAACCAGCACTTCCAGTACCATCATCTGCCTTGTATATCTCAGCAGCATCATTGTCTGTGTTAAATCTTATTGTACCTACACTAACACCAGTAGGTCTGTTTGCTGTGCTACCAGCAGGAATCCTCAATACACTATTTGCATTGAGGAAACTTAATGTTGTTATAATTGCTTGAGTGCTAGTGGAAATCTGATTCCCACTAATCTGGGTAATTGCCATGATACTTTATTAGATGGGGAACTCTTTGATGTGGACAACATCAGAAGCAAGTGGTGCATCAGTAAAGACTACGTTTGCTCCGTTTGCGTCTACAGTATAGTTAGTACCTGCTATCTGGACAACACCATTTAGTGTAACTAAAACAGAGTCATCAATGTGTGCGATACCTCCACTATATGTAGAAATTGGGAATGTTAATGTACTACCATTACCAGTATATGTCTTAGTAATATACTTATCAGCAGCAACACCACCTCGACCAGTTACAACTAAGTCGCCATCAATCTTAACATTACCTAGGATATTCATTCTATATCCTGTAACAGCAGCAGTACCAATACCCATATTCTGAGTGCCACTAAAGGTAGCAATATCAATAATACCAGTATCAGTTAAACCAAACTCCTTCCATACTTGGTTATAGTAAATCCAACCAAGAGATTTACCTGGAGTCCAGTTAATGTTATAAACTAGGTCTCCATCAGCAGGAGTAGGATAACCAGTGATGTTAGAGAAGTCAGGTAGTCCATTTGCATCTTCTGGTGCAAGTAATGTTTGCTTGATAACTGTTCCATCTTGGTTATAGTATGAAATTTTCTTCGCTTGAATGTTATTCGTAAAGGTTGTTAGACCTTGGAATGTAACAGGACCAGCAAAGATAGATTCTAACTGGTTAGATGCTCCACCAATTACAGTGAGTTTATCAGTTAAAACCAATTCAGAGAATGTTTCAATGGTTGTGTTTTCTTCACCAACAACATTCAACTGTGCAATATCTTCGTTTGTTATCTGACCTGTAACAGGGTTGATAACTTGGTTACCAATGAATAGGTCACCATTTGAGTTAAGTCCAGAGTAGAAAGCAACACCTGCTTCTTCTTTAATACTCTGTGAATATCTAACCTGATTTTGAGTTAGGGTTTCTACTTGTGTCTGAGGGAATGCAGTTGAGTAGTTACCAGGACCGAAACCAAGATATTCAAATGTATGGTTACCAGATCTAAGTATAGAGTGTCGTCGTAATTCACAAGGGATGGGTGCGACCGTTCCATCATTATTCTCTCGAATATTAATCTTTCTGGTTTCTTCATCACCAGCACGAGCAGTGAGAGAAATACTAGACAATCTTGCGTTGACCGAATCATAGTTGGGAGTTGTACCTGGTTGAGTCCATCCTGTATCTGCTAGTAGGAATTGAGTTGCTTCCTTAGTAATAGACAGTTTTGGATCCAAATTAGGTGTAGGTGAAGCACCATCAGTTGCATTTACCAATCCAATAGTTTGGTTATCGGCAACAGATACAGCAGCACCAGGGTCAGCAAGGGGGTTATCTCTATCAAACGTAGGATAAACCTCATTGACGTTTTGTGAGAATTTTCTGTCATTGAAGTTAGCAGTTGATGGAGCAATACTTGCACATAATAAGGTCAAGTAGTATATACCATCATTAACACCTCTTTCAAACTTCTGGACAGTTTCTATATCATAAACATAGAATGATCTGTTTAACTTATAAGATGTAGTATCACTATTAAGTGGTTGTAATACATAACCAGAGATAGGATCTCTTGGTAATGGATTAGTCTTATCCTTGTCTATAACATAGCGAACACGATATGTCCTGTCTGCCAAGTCTCTACTATCTGGAATACGCTTAAGGAATGTAGTAGGAGTGAAGTTAACAGTGTTGTAAGTAGTATTAGTAGAAAGTGTTGTATAGATACCGTTGTTTGTAGCAGATACCGATAGATACCAACCACCAACACTAACAACGCCGTTGATTGTATAAGTCGCACTATCATATTGTAATGGTGATCCAGCAGTACCAGCATCTTTACCAGATACACTTGGACCATAAGGTGAAATACTTGCAGAGTGAGTGGTTGCTACGTTAGCACCTTGAGCAACAAGTAAGCAGTTTAGTTTATCTGCTATAGCACTGTTTCCAGTACCATCTTGTCTAGCACCAATCGTATAACCCTGAACTCTATTTGTTGGTGGAGATGCTTCAACTGTATATCCATAGAGATATAATCTAGTTCCTGGTGTACCACCCTGTCCTGCTAATGCAGCATTAATTGTTTTGGTTCTTGGAATGTCAATGTTAACCCAGTTAACTGATACTTCATCACCAAAGATGACGTTACCATTAACCACTCCAGTATTATTATTAGTAAGTGTAACTACCCTTGTGGATGTATTGACACTACCTACTGTTGTACTAGCAGCAATATTGGTGCCAGTAACATTCATACCTTGAAGCACACCCTCAATTGAACCATCGTTTGCGAGTGTGATTGTATTTGTTGCGTTTGCACCAGTAGCAGTTGTTGAAATAACATCAAGTGCTTTAGGTGGTACAACGTGAGATATTGTTCCTGCCTTATCTTTAGAGAATGCTTTTGCTTTAAATCCAGCAGACCTAAGTGCAGTGCTACCAAAGTTACTGTTAGAGTTAGTAATCGACATGTCACCACCACTTTCAGCAGTGAAGTGACCTTGGAATCCAACAGCGAAAACAGAAACTGCCTGAATGAAAGCATCATTAGATGCCATGATGTGTCTGTGTCCCCATCCCTTACGGTATTCAGCGAAACCGTCTAGGTGAGCACCATCTCCAGCAGTTGCTACATCATAGTTACCAGTTGATGCGTTATATCTAACGAATGCTCTATCATCTTTCTGTAGTGATAGTCCAGTAAACTGAGCAACAACCATTGATTTGAAACCAGTTGCCTTGCTACCATCAGCGTGCATTCCATTCATACCCCACACACTTCTTAGTGATAGGTTGAATGCGTATGGTGATGCTGAGTCAACAGTATCAATCTCAGTCTTA
>MDTE01089330.1_pt1 | contig 15890 bp, 21 predicted proteins | sample 811231 | NCBI WGS metagenome assembly MDTE01 (sample SAMN05326651, study PRJNA326480) | marine metagenome | isolation source: seawater | place: Indian Ocean: Red Sea | collected 2010
GGCCATATTCTTCTCCAAAAAAACGGTATTATAGGGAATTTATTGAATTTCATCTATCCATGCCATCTGAATTGCTTCTAAGATCTTTTCATTTGATCTGCTAGGATCATCTTTAAAGCAATCTAAATCACATATTTTCTGATGAAGGTCTGGAAAACTGATCCATTGTGGATCTATTTTTTCAAAATTTTCACTCAACTCAATAGCTATGTCAGTTATATCTTGCCAAAATAGATCTTTCATATTTCTTCCGATACTTGATTGACTGTGTATTTTGGAAGCTCAACTACGAGATCCTTTTTACCAGGATAAATTTGACAACTAAGACGTGACTGAGGTTCTAATCCCCAAGCTTTATCAAGCATGTCCTCCTCCGTTTCAGATGGTTCTTCCAATGACTCATAGCCCTCCCTTACAATACAGTGACAAGTTGTGCATGCACAAGATAATTCGCAAGCATGTTCAATCTTTAAACCATTCCTTAGTGCTCCCTCACAAAGAGACTCATCATCATCAAGTTCAAATTCTGCTCCCTCAGGACAAATTTCTGGATGAGGCAAGATCTTTACCTTTGGCATATCAAATACTAAAGCTTTCGCCGCAACCACATGTGACTTTTGCATTAGGATTGTTAAAAATTATGCCTTGATTAAGTCCAGTAGATACAAAATCAACCTCACTTCCTTTCAAAAACTCAAAACTATTGTTGTCAACATAGATCTTAAAGGATGATTCATCAAATAAAATATCTCCTTCTTGTTCTTCATTGGTGTATTCGAAAAAATATTCATATCCGGAGCATCCTGCTTCCCTAACGCCAATTCTTATTCCAAAGCTCTCAGGCTTACCATTTAAAGAATTTTTAAAATGGCTAATTGCAGCGTCAGTAAATGAAATACTTGAAGGATTGAAGCTTTGCATTATTGTTTGGACTCATAGTCCTCTATTGCTTGCTTAATTGAATCTTCAGCTAAGACCGAGCAATGTATTTTAATTGGAGGTAATTCTAGAACTTCAGCTAAATCTTTATTCTTAATCTCTTTTGCTTCATCAAGAGTTTTGCCAATTAGCATTTCTACGAGTTCCGCTGATGATGCTATTGCTGAACCACATCCATATGTTTTAAATTTTACATCCTCAATGATATGTTGATTTCCTTCTTGTTTGCACTTTATCTGTAATTTCATTACATCGCCGCATGCAGGAGCTCCAACCATCCCTGTTCCAACATCGCCATCTTTTGGATCAAATCTCCCAACATTGAATTTTTCAGGATTTTTTAAAGTATTTTCAAACTTGTCTACAACTTTTTTACTGTAAGCCATTATTTTTCTCCAATTAGTGTGCCTGCCATTCGACCGTATCCAAATCAATGCCATCAAGATGCATCTCCCAAAGAGGAGATAGCTCCCTTAATCTGTCAACTACATTAGAAAGAAGCATGAGAGTATTTCTTATATCATCCTTTGTAGTAAATCTACCAAATGAAAATCTGATTGAGCTATGCGCTAACTCATCTTTTCTGCCTAATGCTCTTAAAACATATGATGGCTCAAGGCTTGCAGAAGTGCATGCTGAACCTGATGAAACTGCAATATCTTTTAATCCCATGATTAAAGACTCTCCTTCAATAAAATTGAAACTTACATTTAAAATATTGGGCACTTTGTTTTGTAAATCTCCGTTAATGTATATTTCATCAATCTTCTTAACTTCTTCCAAAAAGTGTTCATGGAATTCATTAACTTTTTCAGAATCACTTTTAATTTCTTCTTTTGCAAGCCTAAAGGCTTCTCCCATTCCAACAATTTGATGTGTTGCAAGCGTTCCAGATCTCATACCTCTTTCGTGGCCTCCCCCATGAATCTGAGCTTCAATTCTTACTCGTGGTTTTCTTCTTACAAATAAAGCACCAACACCCTTTGGTCCATATGTTTTATGTGCTGAGAATGACATCAGGTCAACTTTTAAAGTTGATAAATCAATATTAACTTTGCCAGTGCTCTGTGCAGCATCAACATGGAAAAATATTCCATTATTTCGAGTGATCTCACCAATTGAGGCAATGTCATTAATTGTTCCTAGCTCATTATTTATATGCATGATGGAAACGAGGATGGTGTCTTCTCTAAGGGCTTCCTCTACAGCTTCTGGAGTAATGACGCCTCCATCATTTGGTTCTAAGTAAGTAACATCAAAACCATGTCTTTCAAGCTGTCTACAAGGATCGAGAACTGCTTTATGTTCTATTTTGGAAGTTATAATGTGTTTTCCTTTTGTTTTATAGAAATTTGCAATTCCTTTGATAGCTAAGTTATCTGCTTCAGTGGCTCCTGAAGTCCAAACAATTTCTCTAGGATCACAATTGACGAGATTTGCTACATGCGATCTTGCTAGCTCAACTGCCTCATCAGCCTGCCATCCGAATGAATGGGATCTTGATGCAGCATTACCGAAATTGTTTTCAAATGTCATATACTCCAGCATCTTTTTAGCAACTCTTTCATCAACAGGAGTTGTTGATGCGTAATCGAGGTAAATTGGCTTAGCTTTACTCATTTCTTCCTTTAATGTAAATTCACAACATTTATATAGTGATCATCATAGCTTTCAACAAGTGTATCAAGCGTAATTTTTTCTAGATAATTAATTACGACAGTATTTAGGCTTGCCCATAGAGAATGAGTTCTACATTTTTTACCATCGCTACAATCACTTGCACCTGAGCAGCTAGTTGCATCTAGATCTTCTTCAACAGCGATCATAATATCTTTAACAGAAATCTTACTGACATCTTTAGCAAAAAAATATCCCCCATTTCTTCCACGACAAGAATCTATTAAGCCTGCAATACGTAACTTTCTAAAAAGTTGCTCCAAGTAAGTAATTTCTATTGACTGCTTATCTGCAATTTTAGATATCTTTACGGGGCCATCAATTTCCAAGAGGTGAAGTTCAATAAGAGCATTGAGAGCATATCTACTCCTTGTAGTAAATTTCATGATTTATAAATACTTCCGAATAACTTATATTATCAGGAATGTATTATAGAATCTTGACTTAATTAGTCAACTTTTATTTGCATGCCCAGTCTATGTGCAACCATATGATAGGATTCAATAACATCACCAAGATCTTGTCTAAATCTATCTTTGTCGAGCTTTTCTAAAGTTTGATCATCCCATAATCTACAACCATCTGGTGTGAACTCATCGCCCAACATAATTTTTCCATTCGAAATACCAAATTCAAGCTTAAAATCAACCAATATCATTCCTGCATCAGAAAAAAGTTTTGTTAGTAAATCGTTGACTTTGTGAGAGCTTTCAATCATTTCATCTAGCTCATCGTCATTTGCCCAACCAAATGAAACTATATGGTTTCTATTTATCAGCGGATCACCTAATTCATCATCTTTAAGAAAAAACTCAAATAGGGGTTTATCAAGAATTAAGCCATCTTCGGTTCCAAGTCTTCTGCAAATTGATCCAGTTGCTCTATTCCTAATCACACACTCTATTGGAAACATTTCAAGGCTATGAACAAGCGAGTGTGTGTTATCTATTAATTTAATCAGATGATGCTCAACATCATTTTCACCTAAATAATTCATTATAAAAGCATTAAATTGATTGTTTACTGATCCCTTTCCAGCTAAAGAGGCTCTTTTTTTTCCATCAAATGCAGATGCATCGTCCCTAAATTCCATAATTAGTTCATTAGGATTTGATGTTTTGAACATCGATTTTGCTTTGCCTGCAGCTATTTCTTTTACCTTATCCATACATAAAATACTAACTTAATGATTCATTTAGAACAGAAATCAAGTCTTCTGCATCCTCTAGACTACCCGAAACTGCTTCAGCCTTAATAAGAGTCTTTGATCCTGATCTAGTAACAAAAATTATATATTCTGGATCAGCAATCTGCTCACTTGGATTATTTCTAAAAAAAGAAAATGGATTAAATCTTGAAATGTTTGACTCGTCTTCAATCGTAAGACTTACATAAAAAATACCTTCTTCTCTGTTTCTATCATTTGAAATTATTTTAGATGCATTAATAGCTCTGCTGACAGTGGACCATGCTCTCTCGAAATTTAAATCAAGCTCAATGACTGTCTGCTCATTTTCAGAGAATATTCTAGATTTTTTTCTATCATTAAGAGATTGGGCAGCAAGTGATGTCCCTGAAAATGTCCCCACTGAATCTGCAATATAATTTACTATATCCTCCAAGAATGGTTGAATCTCTTCTTGATCAAAATCAGTATTTGTAATGCCGGTCTTATATATAGCCGATAGAAATATCTCTGAGGATGACTCTTTAATTCCATGTTCAATTGTCAATTTCAAATTAATCTCATTATTAAATTCAATTAGCATTATGCCTGTTTCAGGGTCTGCATCGAGTAATTGAAACTCAGATGTCTCCCAAAAACTCCTTGTTATAGGCCAGGTTGTTGAAGGGAGTGTCTCCACATATATCCACAATAAGTCTCCTAGCCTTCTAAGCTGAACTTCGCTAGCTCCTCCGGCTGAAAAAATCTGTCTTGGTTTCGGAACTTCTTGAAAAACTGTAACCCCAGTGTTTGTGGCAATTGGATAATGATCCTCTTCATTATTCAACTCAAGATCATCTGATGTAATAACACCCTCTGAAAGCTCTTCATCCAAAAAGTCATATCTTGTATCTGGGAATAATCCTTCAGGACCTGTCAATGAGGAACAACTAGTAACTAAAATAGCAAAATAAATATAAAACGTTTTATTCATAATATAATTTTACATTGATAAAGAGTAATTTAAATAAATTTTAGATAAACTAGATTAAATTTATTTTACTTAAAGGAGTTGTAATGAGTCTAGAAGGAAAAAAGTGTCCAGATTTTTTAGTTGAGTCTACTGGGGACAAAAAATTATCAAATGGCGATTTTGAAGGAAAAAATTTAGTAATATTTTTCTATCCTAAAGATAATACACCTGGCTGCACTCTTGAGGGTCAAGATTTTAGAGATAATTACGAAGAGTTTAAAAAATTCAATGCAGAAATTTTAGGTGTTTCAAGGGATTCAATAAAATCGCATGTAAATTTCATAGAAAAACAGAATTTTCCATTTGACTTATTATCTGATCCTGATGAAATGATGTGTAAGTCTTTTGATGTAATGAGAGAAAAATCAATGTATGGCAAGAAATATATTGGTGTTGATCGAAGTACTTTCCTTATAGACTCCAAAGGAATGATTGTAAAGGAATGGAGATCTGTAAAAGTTAAAGGACACGTTCTTGACGTATTAGAGGCCTTAAAAAATATTTAATAAATTTTAGATATTAAATCAGTTTTGCTTGTTTTACTTCCTCGTATCATCCCCTTTGTATTAAACGGTGTTGAAATATTTCCATATTTATCAATTGCAATTAGCCCTCCAGGGGCGCCAAGTTCACTCAACTCACTCATAACTGAATTACTAGAGTCACTTAAAGATTGATCTAAATATTCAATACGAACACAGACTTCTCGAGCAACTTGATATTTTATAAAGAATTCACCATGACCAGTTGAGGAAACTCCGCAGACATTATTCTGCGCCCATGTACCTGATCCAATAATTGGAGAGTCACCAACTCTTCCTGGCATTTTGTTAGTCATGCCGCCTGTTGAAGTTGCAGCTGAAATATTACCTTTTTTATCAAGAGCAACTGCACCAACAGTTCCAATTTTATAAGAATCTTTATCTAATTTTGAAATATTCTTCTTCAGAGTTTTTACCCTCTCAAGTCGTTCCTTATGAAAAAAATATTGTTCATCAACTATTTCAACGCCTATTTTTTTTGCAAACCTTTCCGCTCCCTCACCAACTAATAAAACATGTTCTGTCTCCTCTGCAACTTTTCTGGCTAATCTTATTGGATTCTTAACAATTGATACTGACGCCACAGCTCCGGTCAATCTATCTTTACCATCCATTATTGATGCATCCATTTCTTGCATCTCATCAGAATTGTATACAGATCCTTTCCCAGCATTAAATAATGGAGAATCTTCAAGCATGGATACTGCGAGTTCAACTGAGTCTAAGCTTGATCCGCCATTTTCTAGAATTTGATATGCAGCAGTTAAAGTTTCTCGTATTTTTTCATGAATTTCTTCCTGATTTTGGGCTGAAAGGCCTGACATCACTCCTGCACCTCCATGAATAACTATTCCATAATTCTCTTCTGAGTGAATACTTAAGGACATAAAAAATAATGCTAAGAAACTCCTAAAAATCATTTTGCAAGGATGTGCTTGGCCAAGAATTCCAAACTGCTTTTATGAATGTAGCTAAAGGTATTGAGAAAAATGCTCCCCAAAACCCAAATATCCCACCAAATATGAAAACTGCAAGCATTATCACAACTGGATGAAGCTTGACTGCATCAGAGAATAGAACAGGAACAAGTACATTTCCATCTAGTGCTTGAAGAAGAAGATAGAGACTTACAATCATATAGAAATCAAACCCTATACCAAACTGGAGGAGAGCAACCACAATGACTGGAATTGTTGCAAGGAAAGCACCAACATAGGGTATTAATACTGAGAATCCAACGATTATTGATAGCAATGCTGTGTAGTTTAGACCCATAATTCCAAAAATAATTGCTGCTGAAAAACCAACTATTAGAATCTCTACTCCTTTGCCCCAAACGTAATTACTCAACTGATGATCCATCTCAATCCAGACATCTGAGAGCATTTCTCTTTTCCTTGGAAGAAGCATAAGAAAACCCCTTATAATCCTGTCTTTGTCAAATAAAAAGAAAAAAACTAGCACTGGTATCATTATTAAATATATTGAAAAAACAACCGTGTCTTGAATACCAGAGATAGATGCATCCAAAATCCCTTGTGAAATTGAAGAAAGTCTTCCGACTAATTCTGTGAAAAAGGCTGATATCTGCTCAGATGAAATTAAATCTTGGTTGGATTCCACTAAACTCTCAACATAACTTCTAAAATTATTAAGCCATATTGGTACTTCCAAGAAGAATGCTTGAGTTTGTTGAAAAATTAAGGGGATCAACCATACTAAAAACCCTAATCCTGATAGTAAAAAGATAACATAAGAAATAATTAGTGAGGTAAGTTCATTCAAACCATATTTAATTAAGTTTTTAGTAAGTCCAATTAAGAGATATGCAAAAATTATGCTTACAATAAATGGGGTTAATAAGCCGCCAAAAAAGTATAAAACAATTAAGAATGATAAAATTAGGAAGGAGAATATTATTGACTCTTCGTTGCTGAATATCTTGCCTAAGAGTGTATTAATTTGATCAAACATGATAAATAGTATACTTTTTAATTTATTAAGCTTTATGTTAATGCAAAATAAACTTTATTGTTAAATTTTTGTCAAAGTTCAAGTTGTATGCTAAAAAAATTAACTTTTCTATTTTTTCTTTCCAACTTTTCTTTTGCACAAGTTGATTTCGAGCTTCCTGAGCTCGGAGATAGAGTCTCAGGTGCAATATCAGAAGCGGAAGTTGAGCTTTTGAGCGAGCAGTTTTTACAGCAAGTCTATTCACAAGCATCATTAATAGTTGATCCTGTTATTCAGGAATACTCTGAACTACTTCTTTATAGACTATCTGAGACAAGCCTAGTAAATGATAGAAATTTTACAGTTCTTTTGATTGATGACCCATCTCTTAATGCTTTTGCAGCGCCCGGGGGAATAGTTGGCATAAACGGAGGTCTTTTTTTAAATGCAGACAATGAATCTCAGTTTGCATCAGTTTTATGTCATGAACTAGCGCATTTAAGTCAGAGGCATTTTCAAAGAAATGTTCTAAGATCACAAGATAGGAATCTTGCTTCAGCATTGATTTTAGTTTCTTCAATTGCTGTTGCAATTGCTACTAATAATCCAGGAGCATTTATTGCTGGTCCTGCTCTCCTCCAGCAACAATCACTAAGATACAGCAGAGCCTTTGAAAGGGAAGCGGACAGATTTGGCTTCGAGAATTGCGTAGCCTCAGGTTATGATCCAAGAGCAATGGGTGAGATGTTTGAAAATATGGCTGCATTAAGAAGATTTTATGGAGACAACATTCCAGAATTTCTTCTAACACATCCAATATCATCAACTAGAGTTAGTGACGCATTTAATGCGGCTGATCAGCTTGGTGACATTGATGGTGTTCGAAATAGTATAGATTACAGATTAATCAAAGGCAGGTTAGAAGCTGACTATGAGGTACCTCCAATAAATGCAATTCGGATTTTTGAAAACAGGCTTTTAAATAATGAAAATATTGAGAATATATTTGGATATTCAAGAGCTTTGCTTTTGAACGGAAGATTCAATGAGAGCCTAATCCAAGTTGATAAGCTGTTGGCTTTATACCCAAAAAATCTAATTTTAAATACAAGTAAAATTGAGATTTTGAGAGAATCACAAAAATTTGATGAGGCCTTGATACTTGTTAATAATCAGTTGGAAGTTTCACCTAAAAACTTTCCACTTACAATTGAAAAAGCAAAAATTCTTCGTGGTTTAAGGAAAACTATTGCTGCAGAAGAAGTTCTTAGAGACACTCTTCTTAGAAGAAATTCTGATCCAAATTTATGGTTTTTATTGTCAGAGATTCAAAAAGAAAATCTTAATGTTGGTGGGTATCATCAAAGTAGAGCTGAATACTTTATACTCCTTGGCCAAAGTGAAAGGGCCTTGAATGAGCTCCAATTTGCTCTGAAGTTATCACAAGATAACTTTCAAACATATGAGATTATAATGACTAAAATAAATAGTCTTAGAGAAAAACTCAATAAAAGAATTTAGTTAGGTAAAATTTTTGAGATTCTTGATCCAATAATTGATATTGCAATTGCAAATGGAACCGCCATTAGTGGTGCAATACTAAAGGCTATCTGAGTTCCTTTGAAAAAGCCTAAGAAAATACTTCCACTAAAATCTCCTAATCGCGCAAAAAATGTATCTACAAGGACTGAAGATTTATATCTTTTATTTTTTGATAGATGGCTAAATAAAATCTCCCTACTAGGTTTATTTATTGAATATTCAAACACTCGCAACATTACAGTTATTAGTATTGCTGAAATAAGCAGTGGAGCAAATGCATAAACGATAAATACAATTGAAAAGATTACACCATATGAAAATAAAATAAATTTAATACCTAACTTTTGAACTATAAAAGAAGTGAGAAAAATTTGTGTAAATCCTGCAACTAAACTGACAGCAAGTTCAATATCAGCAAAAAGCGCCACTCTTTCAATTGAGCTTTCAATTGCTTCCTCAAATATTATTGCAGATGTTATCCAGTGAATAGTCATTAATGATGTAAATAAGAACATATAAAAAGCAAGCTGTCGCACATCTTTTGAATCAAAGAGATTTTTAAATGCATCCTTTGCAGTACCTCCTAAAGCTATATTTTCACTTTTGACTCTGCTAATACAATATAAACCGACCAATAAACCAATTATCAAAAGGCCCAGAGTAAAAAAAGCAAAGACTGAAATATTAATTTCCTCAGGACCTCCATCAATTGAAATAATAGAGAAATTATTAGCAATAAATTTTGATAGTCTTGAACCAAAAGCAGCTCCAAGCGTTCCCCCAAAAGAAATAAAACCAAAGTACTGTTTTGCTTTTTTTTGCCTAAACAGGTTTATTGCTACAACCCAAAAAATAGCTACAACAAAAAAACTATATACATTGCACCAAACATAAAATGATCTGCCTATCCAAACACTTGAGGAAAAATCTAGGTTAATAAAAATAATTAGATTGCTTGCAAGAAAAACATAACAAAAAATAATAAGTTGCTTTAAATTAGTTTTTGAAGCAACCCATGAGTATAAAAAATTGGCAAAAAGCATCCCAATTCCAACCATTGCCAGTAGCAAGGATATATTATCAATGTCTTGGACTGCTAGTTCATTTCTGAGAGGTCTTAATGTATACCATGAAGAAAGGATAAAAAAGAAGAAGAGACTTGCTAGAAAAGAATCTTTTGTAAAAGATTTCTTTAGTGTGCTTAGATAATTATTCATAAGTGGTGGGTCGCACAGGATTCGAACCTGTGACCAATTGGTTAAAAGCCAACTGCTCTACCAACTGAGCTAGCGACCCATTCATAAAACTAAAGATGGTGATTATTCCATATTTTCCAATATCTGCAAGACAATTGATGATACAGAATTATTAGGATAGTTTTTCAAAACAAAATTATATTTAGCTTTTGCATTATCCACATCATTTTTTGATAAATAAATGTCGCCTAGGCGTTTATGAGATTGAGGAGCTCTCCAATGATCTTCATAGTTGGAAACAAGTTCGAGAAAATATATGAAACTATCATCAATATCTCCATTTATAAAAGATATTTCTCCAAGCCAGAATAAAACAAGGGGTATTCTTTCAGCATCTGGAAAATTAATCAAAAAATAATCTAAAAGTCTTTTTGCATTTTCAAGATCATCATTTTCAAGTGCACTTATTGCAGAATCATAAATCTCATCTATGCTTTGAGGGTCATTAATTCCCTCAAATCTAAAAATATCATTATCAACTATTTCTTCTGATGCCTCTTCTTCCGATTCACTTTCAAAAGATTCAAGCTCATTTAGAAGTTTTTCAAGTAGATATGCTTGAGTTTCCAACTCATTTCTTAGCTCAGCGATTTCTTGCTCGAGCTCTTGTATCTTGAGAAATAAAATATCAGATTCAGTACTCTCAAAAGTTTGAGAGAAAGATTGAAAGGAGGTTATTGCTAAGAAAATGAACGCAATACGCATAAATTTACTTTATTTCTACTCTTCGATTTCTAGCCCATGCCCTTTCATTTGATGCTGATACAGCTGGATTCTCCTCTCCATAACTTTTTACGACAAGTCTTTCTCTATCAATTCCTCTAGATTCAAGGTAATCTGCAACAGATTCAGCCCTTCTCTGACCTAAAGCTAAATTATATTCTCTGGTGCCTCTTTCATCAGCATGACCCTCAAGGACGAGAGTTATTGATGAATTTTCATTCATAGCAGAAATTACCCCTCTTAGTGTTTGAATTGATCTTGAAGTAAGATTATATTTATCGAAATCAAAATAAATTGTTGCAGAAGTAGAAATAGCTGTTGACTTTGTTTCATATGTATCAGATGTTGAAACTTCTACAGTTGCAATACTTGATTCTCTTACAGACTCCTCAGTTACCTGAACAGAGCTACATGAAACAATAAATATTGTTGTTAAAGAAATTGTGAAAAAAGATTTGGCTATTTGCATTTTATCTCCTATTTATTTTAAGAAACCCGACCAAGCTGGTTCTCTTACCTGACCTTTCGCAGAGGGTAAACGGAACTTGGCTCCACTTAAGGTTACCCCAGCTAAAATGTCATTATTTTGTTCGCTTATAGCATAGATTATCACATTACCATTTGGAGAAACACTCGGGGATTCATCCATTTTTGCATCAGTGAGCGGGATGATGAAATTGTCTTCAAAATATTTTATAGCTATTTGAAATTTGTTAGAAGATCTATGTACAAAAACTATACCCTCGCCGCTCGGAAGATATGAGCCTTTAGCATTATAGTTTCCTTCAAAAGTTAAGCGTTTTGGCTTTTTGTTTAACTTTCTTAAATCTAATTCATATAATTGGGGTGATCCAGATCTTCCTGATGTGAACATCAATTTTCTTCCATCGGGTGACCATTTAGATTCTGTATCTATGGAATAATGATTTGTTAATCTTGTTAGGTTTCTTTTTTGGAGGTTGTAAATATAAATCTCAGCATTTCCATCTTGATATAAAGTTAACGATAAATATTTCCCATCTGGCGACCATGATGGAGAGCTGATTTGCTCATTGGAGATGCATGTTAAACAGCTTTTCATGATAATTGATTGTCTCTCTCCAGTTGAAATTTCCTGTATATATACATTTGCAATGCCAGTTTCGAAAGAAACATAAGCGACTTTCTTAGAGTCAGGCGACCAAGCTGGAGATATGATAGGCTCGGGACTTTTAACTAGAAGTTGCTCATTTGCTCCATCTGCATCTGCAACATATAGCCTATATAAGGCATCAAGATCATTTGACTGACTAACATAAAGTATCTTTGTTGATGCAACTCCCTGAATTCCTGTAATGGCCTCATAAATTCCATCGCTGACATAATGCGAGAGCTGTCTTACATTATTGCTAACTCCATAAACCTTTGAACTCCTTATTTTGGATTTTTTTCTAACATCAAATATTTCATATCTTGCCTCAATACCCGAATTGCTCTGAATTACAGATGTCAGAAGAAGATAATCAGCATTTAAAAGTCGCCAGTCACTGTAATTGATATTGTCCTCGCCGGAAGGATATGCAATCAAAGACTTTTCATCAAAGATATAAAATTCTCCTGTTCTAATAAGATCGCTTTTCACAATCTCATTAGCTTGTTTGGCAGCAATAGATTCTCCTTGAAATGGAATTAATGCTATCCGATATGGACTATCAGAGCCTTGTGTAATCTCAATTACTAACTCAGCATTTAGAAAAAGTGGAATTATTAGAAAATATCTTAAAAATTTCATTCAGTCGGATTAAATCTAAAAATTACATTCTTAAAAGAATCTTCATATACTTTTCTTTTCATCTCTTTAAAGAAAGAAAAAGTCTCAACTCTTCTAACCGCCTGCATAGCAGAATTATCAAATCTTATATTCCCACTACTTTTTAAAAGATTTATGCCGACTACTCTTCCTTGGGGGTTAATTATAATTTTTAGATCACATGAAAGGTTCGATGGTATATTTCTTGGCTTGATCCATGCTGACTCAATCTTAAGCTTTATTGCATTGTAAAATCTTACAATCTCCTCATCAAAAATATCATCGGAGGCTTTTTCTTCACTTAATAGCGAATCTATTCCAGATTCGAATACCTCGAAAGATTTCGTTTTCATAATTTTCTGAATTATTTCTGCTGATTCAACTACAGGCTCCTCGTAAATATCTGGCTGCATCTTTATATACTTCTTCTTTTGAGTATTTGGAGCTATATCTTCGATAAGCATTTTTACACTTAAAGGTGAGCTAAGTATTTTGTTTGGCTTTACAGTGTTTTCAAAATATCCAAAAAAACCTAAAAATAGTCCTGCATGTATTAAGAATGAGTAAAAAGACGCAATAAGAATATTAGTGCTAGTCATCATATCCAGAAGTTACAATTCCAATTTTTGCAATGCCAACACTTTGGATAGCTGCCATTGCAGCAGCCACGCTTTGAAAATCAGCAGCTTCATCTCCTTTAAAAACAACTTCAATTTCGGGGTTAGCATCAAAAATAATGAATGCTTTTTCTTTGAGCTCGTCAAGCGAAATGGCAATTTCCTCTTCACCTAGATTAAGAAAATAATTACCATTTTTATCAATTGATACCACCAAAGGTTCATTCTGAATTGTCATTTTTGTTGTATCTGTTTTTGGAAGATTAACATCAATACCTTGAATCAACAGTGGCGATAAAACCATAAAGATTATCAATAAGACGAGCATTACATCTATGTAAGGAACCACATTTATTTCTGCGTGGAGTTTCTTTCTTTGACCCAATCTATAGATCATCTTTTTGTTTAACTGATTCTCTGTAGAAGATACTAGCAAGCTCTTCAGCAAAAATTGTGGTTGTCTGTAAGTAAGAATCTGCTTTAGAAGTAAATCTATTAAAAGCTATAACTGCTGGTATAGCTGCAAAAAGGCCCATAGCTGTCGCAATTAAAGCCTCTGATATTCCTGGCGCAACGGCATTGATAGTTGCCTGTGTTGCATCTGAAAGACCTTGGAAAGAACCCATAATTCCCCAAACTGTTCCAAATAACCCAATGTAAGGACTTACTGAACCAATATTTGCAAGTATCGATAAGTTTTTATTCATATCTTCTTCATCTCTAGCTATTGAAACTCTCATAGATCTATTAAGGCCCTCTAGGTCCATATCTGTTAATTTTCCTCTATAAGATATTCTTTTAAATTCCTTGAAAGAATTTTTAAAAACGCTAGTTGATCCAATTAAATCAATATCTAATCCATCTAGCTCAGAGTAAAGATCATTTAGATCAGTTCCTGACCAGAATTTATCCTCAAAGACAAATCTATTTTCATAAGCTTTTCTAAAAAAAATATATCTTTCAAAAATAATTATCCATGAAATAATCGAAGCTAAAATCAAAACAATCATTACCGACTTAACAACTATTCCTGCTTGCAAAAATAACTCTATTGCTGATACTTCATTCATTTTGAAAGACTTCTAATAATTTTTCTGGGAAAGCTACTGGTTTATCTTTATTTTGATCATAAAAACAAACCTCAACTTTTCCTCTACATATAATATCATCACTTTTATTTCTTGTGATTTGTTGATGAAAGAATAGCCGAGCATTAGATGAGTATTCAATTTCTGAGGAAACAACTAAGTCATCCTCAATCTTAGCTGGTTTCACAAAATCGATATTTATAGTCTTTATGATAAAGACTTTTCCAGCGGCAATTTCCTCGCTCTGAGAGATTTCAAGATCTTTAAGGCAGCTTGACCGTGCTCTTTCAAAATATTTCAAGTAATTTGCGTGGTAAACGATTCCTTGAAAATCAGTATCCTCAACAAAAACAAAAATGTTGAGATCTCTACACCTGTGAACTTTGCTCATGTGAGTCAATATCTTCTAAAAATAATTCTTTAATAATCAAAATGAAATCTTCCCATGAAAGATCAACAGTTATATCTTTGTTTTGAATTTGGTTATTTATACAAGATGCCAAAATCCTAACTTTTAATGGCTTCCTATTAAATTTATAAACTAAGGCTGGTATTTGATTATCATTACTTGATGCAGCAAGGACTTGATTCCACCAATCATCACTTGGCTCAGAGCCATCGCCATATCTTTTGCATTCAATGCACCATCTTCCTAGCATGAGATCAGGTAATTCTTTTGTTCGAGTCTGTTCAAGGATTCTTTTAACAGGATTCTTTAAGCCCAAATCTTGGACAAGAAGGTTCCCAATTTCTCTTTCAAAATTAGCTCCCTTTGCTCTAGAATTAACTGGCATTACTCCTCCAATGGATTAAAGTCATTAGGAAATTCCGCATTTGAATGAACTTCTTGGACATCGTCCACTTCATCTAAAAAATCTAGAATCCTTAGAACTTTTTCTCCCATTTCTTGATCAACCGGCACGGTTGTATCTGCTTTCATTGTAATCTCTGCATTTTCAACCTCTATCCCTCGCTCCTTAAGCTTCTCTACAAATGAAGAAAGATTTTGAAATGGAACGGTCGCTATAAAATTATCTCCCGTATCTTCTAGATCTTCACCATCAAAATCCAATAAAATCTCCATCACAGTATCTTCATCTTGTTTTTTTTCAATAATCGCAAGACCAATTTTCTTAAATAAGTAGCTTACGGAACCATCTGTTCCAAGATTGCCTCCATACTTTGTGAATGCATGCCTTACATCTGCCACAGTTCTGTTTCGGTTATCAGTCATTGCTTCAACTAAAACAGCAACTCCTCCAGGGCCATATCCTTCATATGTAATTTCCTCAAGGTTTTCAGCTTCCCCTGCACCAGTACCTCTCTCAATAGCCCTATTTATTGTATCTTTAGGCATATTTTCAGAATTAGCTTTGTCAAGAGCCAACCTTAGCCTAGGATTATCATTTGGATCACCACCACCTGCTTTTGCAGCAACAGTAAGTTCACGAATCAGTTTAGTATATATTTTTCCTCTTTTAGCATCTTGTCTGGCTTTTCTATGTTTTATATTTGCCCATTTGGAATGACCAGCCATTATTTATTCCTCATCAAGATCTTTTTTAA